>Ga0325410_1004500_pt1 | contig 15566 bp, 7 predicted proteins | sample PopdelMetagenome_16_FD_206182 | JGI IMG/M metagenome (GOLD analysis project Ga0325410, IMG submission 206182) | Populus deltoides microbial communities from Bellville, Georgia, United States - Xylem-PdIQD-R3 | ecosystem: Host-associated > Plants > Phyllosphere > Stem > Wood/Secondary xylem...
TTAATAAAAGCAGGTTAGGCTATAATAGACCTTTTTCTTTCTTTCAATCATACCCTTTTATAGCCTAGGTAGAAGAAATTAGGCTTGAAATTATAGTCAAAATACAAAATTTAAAGATAGAGAACTAACGTGTAAAACACAGAAAATATATGGCTAACCACGCATTAGCAATAATTTTCATTTTGGTCAAAAAGTACATTTTCTTCATTTTCCCTGAGCTAGAGAGAGGAGAGAGAAACTCGCATGAAAATGGTGAGGAGAGATAAAGTGGTTGGTTGACACTGATTTTGGCCACTAAAAAGATTGATATTAATGTCAAAGGGCTTCATTTAATAAGATGAGTTCCATTGTGATGTTCTTTGGCCTTTACCTTGACTGAAATAGTAGATCTCGACTCTGAGCTTAGAAAGTTTTATCAATTCAGGTTGATTTTTAATTTTTCAACCCATTTTTGGGTTATTTGATGCATTAAATGAGTTTATTTATGTCTTTAGGGTGTAAGGTGTTTTTAGGTAAAAAATAGTTGAAAATGGAATTTTAGATCAAAAAATCATCTCCTTTGATTTTCCTGCCATCTTCGTGATGGCTGGATTCTGGGAAGAAGACGACATATTGTCTATTGTTGCAGATAATCTGTCGTTTGTTTATTTTTATTTTTTTTTTAAAAAAAAAAGAAAGAAATTTTTTCATTGGCCTAGGCACGCGGGCCTGCCTCAAGCCTATGCACCCGAGATTTTTTGTAACAAGCTGGGCCAATCAGACCCGTGCATTGTAGCTCTTTTTTTATTGGCCTTTTGGATTTAATTAATTTTCCCTTTATTTATTTTTCTTTTAATTTTTTATTTTTTTTCAATTCCATCTTTTAATGTTGGGTTTTTATTGATTTTTATCCTTTAGTATTAGGTTGATGTTAAATCAGTTTTTGTATTTTTTATTATATAATAAAATAAAAAATTAATTCAACACAGTGGAAGTCTATAAGTCGGATCGTGAATTTGACGGGTTGACTAGGGTTAACCTGACCCGTTACTTTTTTTTTAATTTGAATTATTTTTTTCTTTGGAACTGCTATGTCAACAAGGTCATGTTGGGACAACCACACAATTTAATTTGAAACGTAGATTAAACAAAGAGTCGGGTAGGGAAAATTTAAGTTTGACTCATTGTACTGAGTTTAATGACAATGCTAAAAATTTTCCTATGATCTAGATATTATTTTTTTATGTTTTAAAAAAATTGGTCTAAGCTGCAACGATAGTGCGTGAAATAACCTAGTAAGAACTATTGCCTTACAATTATGAATTTCAAAATGCATTTGTTTGTTCCCTGTTTATGGGCTTGTATCAACGTGGATTTTTTTTTTTAAATGGAAATAATATGTTTTTCATTCTTTTAAGTCCCTTCTGTTACTCTTGCGAGGAAAGCTTTGTTTCTTACTAACAGGTTTATTTGGTAGGATGATGGCTTGCTTCATACAACTTGTGGAACTCCAAATTATGTTGCTCCTGAGGTTTGGATGAATATTTATGCCATATTTCCTAACCATATATGTTACCTTTTAAGCCTTTGGCGCTTTTTTACCTCTAATTAATTTTGGTACTGCTGTTTAGGTTCTTAATGATAGAGGTTATGACGGGGCTACTGCAGATTTGTGGTCATGTGGAGTGATACTTTTTGTATTGCTAGCAGGGTACTTGCCTTTTGATGATTCTAATCTTATGAACCTGTATAAAAAAGTGAGCATTTTACAAATTTGATAGAACTGTTCTCTCCTTTCCCCTGTCCTCTGGTTTTCACTTTACTTCTGCCATATGCAGATTTCAGCAGCTGAATTTACTTGCCCCCCTTGGCTCTCTTTTGGTGCCATGAAATTGATAACTCGAATTTTGGATCCCAACCCTATGACTGTAAGTAGTTATGCTTTATTATCATTCCCTGCTTGGATGCATTTCCTGCATCTTAGAACGGAGTAAAAAAGAAAGGATTTCTACATTAACTAGTGGTGGACCACTCTTCTTTTTAAAAAGTAAGCGAATCAAAATGAATGTCAGAAAATGATATACGATGAATCACTGCAAACAATGGCAAGTGCATTTTAAGTTATGTTTATTCGTTTTCATCACAGTTGGCACAAGGAATAACTGCTCTGATGCTTTTGCCTCATTAGATCCCAATGCTGTCATAATATTGTTGTTGGACTATGGAGCCTATCCAGTTATCATGCTAATTTGTCTCATCTAACTTTAAATAGAACATCATGTAAAGGCTTCCCTCTGGGCATGTGAACGTTGTATAACTGAGATTGGATCTTCTAGAGATTTGGTCAGGTAGCAGAATCGGAACACTGAAAGATTGTTACCGCAGTGGATATCATTAGGATGCCTGGACAACTTCTCTAATCTGCAAGTGGTGTGTATAAAGTGCCATGATGTTTACATTACCTAGGTCAAATCTTGCTTCTTATTATATGTGTACTGCTGATGCATGTGAAGCTTATTCTGTTAGACCTGCTCTTATAAGTATGCCAAACAAGTCAGGGCTTAAAATACTTATATTGGCAACCATACATCGAAAAATTAACATTAATCAAAACTTTATATTGTTTTATAATTTTCTCAATTTACTATTTGTTTTTAATGTCAGCGTATCACTGTATCTGAAATCCTGGTAGATGAATGGTTCAAGAAAGGTTATAAGACTCCTGTGTTTGAAGAGAAAGAGGACACCAACTTGGATGATGTTGAAGCTGTTTTTAAGGACTCAGAAGTGAGTTTAAGATGATTATTTTGTATTTGTACCAGAAAAAAAAAAGCACAATTTGAATAAACTGTAACAATTTATTGTACTTCTTGACAATATTGCTTCTTAATGCATACTGTTGTCTTTGAAACAGGAAAACCACGTAACAGAGAAAAAGGAAGAAGAGCAACCAACAGCTATGAATGCGTTTGAGTTAATTTCGATGTCTAGAGGGCTAAATCTTGGGAATTTGTTTGATGGAGAACAGGTTTGTATGCTGACAAGCCTTTCTTTTATGTTATATCTTTAAAGTCTGAATTGCTGTATTCCTGTTGGATAATGCATGTCCTAATGCTAGTACAAAAAACATTAGCTTCCTGCTTCTGTGGAAGTAAAGAGATGATGGTGAAAAATTGTTGCATTCTTATCCTGATATGGTCTGGTAGTCAGGGGAGAGAGTGCGTCTATCTTTGTTGTTGTGTCTGCTTGGTTGTGAAACTGCATGTTTTCCTTATTTCCTTTGTCATTTGAATATTTCAGAGATTTATCAACTTGTAAAATCAATGAAGGAATCAATGATGCATATGGTACATGTTATCACCCATGAAGGGATTATTCAATGTTTTAGAGTATTAAATAATCCAGGATCTCTAACTGCAATAAGATTCTAGTTCTGTCCATATGTTTATTATTCAAGGCGTAAACAAGAAAATGGTTCATTATATTATTCCTCGAAGCTCCTCGTGGACAATTAGAGATGTCCAGCTTTGTCAATTGCAGTGAGAGATTATATTGGACTATGAAATTAGAAGTCCCTGTTATGAAAACAGTATTTATTCTACATTATCAAAAAAGTCGCCTTGTCTACCTAACAGAATCTGCAGGGTTCAAATGAGGATGTCGTTTGCAGGTGATAGACCCGCATGATAGGTTTATAATGTCACATTTGTTGGGATTTCATTAAATACTGAAACTTGTATGTTCGTGATTATGTGACTTGCAGCAGGAATTTAAGAGGGAAACAAGGTTCACGTCTAAATGCCCTGCCAATGAAATAATTCACAAGATCGAAGAAGCTGCAAAGCCCCTTGGTTTTGATGTCCACAAGAAAAACTACAAGGTAACAAATGCATGAAATATTCGTTATTCATTTGGCTAAAGTAAAAGGGCCTGAGGTGGTGATGCTTAAATTTATCCTTGTCTTTCTCAGATGAGGCTTGAGAATGTGAAGGCTGGGAGAAAGGGAAACCTTAATGTCGCTACCGAGGTCTGTGACAAACTTCAAATGAAACTCACTAATACTGCTAAAGTCAAGTTCATAGTCATTTTGTGGTATTAATTCACTGATTTGTACATTTCTATCAGATATTTCAAATGGCACCCTCGCTTCATATGGTTGAAGTGCGTAAAGCAAAAGGAGACACTTTGGAGTTCCATAAGGCACAGTTTCCTTCTCTTCCTTTTCATTTAATTCATCCATTAACTTTTCACTCTTTTCAAATGAAATGCTACTCAACAACCAATTGATACATACATGATTTGTCACTATAATTATATATATAAGATATTGGCAATATCCTTAGATGATTCTCCTGCAATGGTAGCTGTTGCTTAACCAGAACAGTTGCTGTTTGTCATCTGATGTTCAAGTTACATATGAATATATTTTCATCTTTCTTGGTTCTTTTTCTTCTGCAGTTCTATAAAAGCCTTTCAACCTGCCTTGACGATGTCGTCTGGAAAACTGAGGAGGACATGCAACAAACAAAGTAAAAGTTGTGCAAATTTTGACGTGTGGCAGTAATGCAAATGTGCCATACTTGTTCTGCATCTTCATTCCCTTGTTTTTTTACCGTTTTCCTGGAAATATTTTCTCATTTCCTTAGAATTAGGCGGACATGGCTTCTCCAGTTGTTTCCTTGTTATTAATGTTGGGAAACACGGATGATCCTCGTAGTCTTGTTTTTTTCTCTTCAATAGGATTTTCATGGGGTGGTTTGTTTTCCTCTTCGGTAGGAAGATTTCTAGTAAATGAAAGCACTGTATATGCGCTCTTTTCATTATTAATTCTGCTGCTTCTTTTTTCAAAGATTATTCTCAGAAAAAGGTTGTGTTTATGATTGTTTCCCTTCTCCATTGTTAGTTTCTTGATTCCCCAGTGCTGTTCCGAAGTTCTAAAGTGCAAGGTTTTACCTTTCAAAATTTCGAGCCATCTTGTTTCTATGTTTCAGAGCTAGCCCAAGGGCAGCATGTAAATTATCATTCAAATAGTTGTGATTTTGTTCTCCTTTTATTTTGAGGGAAATGTGCAACTTTAATCAGTATTATCACTGGGATATGATTTTAAGTTAATTTCTAACCTAAAAAAAAAAGCCTGTGAATTTTTTTTTTAGTATCATGACAAATTTTAATTGAAATTTGAAGAATTAATACGTGTATTTAATAATATAAAATAAAAATTTATGAGCTAATAAATTATAAAAAGTTTTTAATGCTAAATAATGCATTATTTGTTTGCTGTAAAATGCTTTTTTAGAAATCATTTTCTTGTGCTTGGCTGCATTGTAAAAAATTGGTTAACCGGTTAAAGAAAAATGTAAGTTTTAGATGGAATAAAGTGTTTTTCAATTTAAAAGAGTGAAAAACAGAAAGAAGGATTTAAAAACTAAAGTGATATTATATTTTATTATATATATATATAAAATAATATATATTAACAAAATACTTTAGAATATACTATTATTAGAAAATAATAAATTACTAATATATTTATATAGGAAATAATATATTAGGGTATATTAATATACAATATAAAAGCATATTAATTTGTTATATTAGGTTATATTAATATACAATATAAAAAGTATATTAATATATATGCTTTAATTTAGATAACACTAGACCATGGATATGTGCTACTTCGCGGGTCGAGTCAAATTTTTCTTAAATGAAAAAAAAATATTTAGATATTGGTAATGTTTTTTTCTAATAGAAAAAAAATTAAACTATATGGGGGTTTACTCAATGTGACTTAGTTGACTTTGTGGGTTTAAAAGCAACATGAACGACCTTTAAAAATAAAGTTTGACTCAAAATTCTTTTCATGATTAACTTGGATCAACCCGGATTAACATGTCAATTCTGTGACCTAGGTTATGAGACTATGGTAATTGCATAAAAATTAAATCAAAATAAATTATGAACTAATCAATATAGTGTTGAAGGATGAAACTGAAAAAAAAATCAATTAAAGAAAAGGACCTAGAAAAACAATTTGAGTTAACCTGTCAAATCCATAACTCTGTTCATAAGACTAAGATAACCCTATAAAAAGTAAATTAAAATAAATTATGAAATTTAATCCTCAATCAACCCAATATTGAAGGATGATATTGAAAAAAAAACATAAAAACAACCTGAGTCAATCTATCAAACTCATGACCTAAGTCATGAGACTAAGATAACCTCGTAGAAAGAAAATAAAAAAAGGACCTGATTTTACCTGGGTTAACCTACCAAATCCAATATTCTAGTCATGAGACTGAGAACAAAATAAATTATAAAACTTAATTTCCAATCAACCTTATTGGACCCAATATTGAATAATGAAATTTATAAAAAACTTTATTCAAAAAATGATACAAGAAATGAGCTAAATCAACCTGGATTAACTCATTAAACATTATTTTTTAGTCATGAGGCCGGAATAACATAATAAAAAACAAACCAAAATAAATCATGAAGCCTAATTCTCAATCAAACATAATATTAAATGATAAAATTAAAAAAAAAACATCAATTGAAAAAAAATCTAAGTCAATTGGGTTAACATGTCAAACCCTCGATCTAGGTCATGAGATGAAAACAACCCAATAAAAAGAAAATCCAATGTTGAAGAACCAAGAACCGAATCATAAGATTGAGATAACCTTTTAGAAAGAAAAAACAACATGATTTAACCGAGGTTAAAATATCAAAACCCGCAACCTTAATTATGAAACCAAGATATCCCCTTATAAAAAAATCAAAATATATTATGAAATTCAATTCCCAACCGACTCAAAGTTGAATGATGAAATAAAAAAATCAATTAAAAAAAGACGTAAAAAACAACTCAAATCAACTCGGGTTAATCCGTTAAGCACTATTCTTGGGTATTAATAACCTAATAAAAACAAAACAAAATAGATTATGAAGCCTAATTCTCAATCAACCCAATATTAAATGATGAAATCAGGAAAAAAAATTAATTAAAAAAAAACCCGAGTCAAGCAGGTTAACTTGCCAAATTCACAATCTATGTCATAAGAATGAGATAACCCAATAAAAAATAAATTTAATATTAAATGATGATTTTTTATTAAAAAAAAAAGCATTGATTGAAATTAAAAATGAATAAAAGAAAAGAAAAACAAAGGACTATTCCAATGAATAGTGCTTTGTGAAAAAAGGTACAATAAAAACTCGTCCTTTAGTTTTTTTCTTAATTGTTAGAAAATATATTGAAATACAAAACATGTTATCATATAAATTCTTTCGTAAAATTAGGATACTATAGAAAAGAAATTTATTTTCAATATTCTCCAAATACCAAAAAATGTTTGATAAAAATAAATATTATGCAATTTAAAAAACATTAATAACTCAAAATGTATTATTTTCCAACTTATTTTCTTTGATATGTCCAAAGACCAAAAAAATAGTTTCCAGTTAATTTTTCATTAAACATTGGAAAGTAATCCATTTTCTTGGAAATTATTTTTTATAATACTGCCAAACATAAAAAAATAATCCACTTTGCAGGAATTTACTTTTCATAAAAATCACTTTTAAAAAGGAAACTACTTTTCAGTAAATAAACGAGGCCTAAAGACTAAAGTGAGAAGCTGAAAAATAGATGTACATGAAATTTTTTGATCTCGTGACATAAATTGCTTTTTGAATATTTCTTTATTTAATTATATATAATTAAATAAAAAATATTAAATGGCTGCCCATATCACAATGTCAGATATTTTATTCTATATCTATTTCTCAACTCCAAAACTTAGTCTTTAATCAACATTAAGATATCTTTTTAATTTTTATTTGCATATATAACCCTTAGTCTATTCTATTAAACTTATGCATCAAATTTTAAGTTTATAATTAAAAAATTCCTTGCTACTATAAAGCACATTATTAATGTCTACACATTTTTTTTTTACATTCAAAAATTTTTTTTGGTCTCACTCTCAACAAGACACTGGTAAATTATGTAGTATAAACTATTTTGTAACGTGGTTGTACATTAAATATTAATTTATTTTTAATTTAACAACTATGCTCTTACACAAGTGTTAGTAATGTTGAACTTCAAAAGTGACACTTTTTGCGAGTTTAACAATGGGAAAAAGTAAATGAAAAAAAATTATTATTATTTTTTTTAAATTGGCATGGTTTTTTTTATAATCTATTGGTAAAATAACACAATTTAAAAAAAAATTGATGAAATAACATAGTTCGTACATGTTGTGATTAGGAAACGTGACATTCAAACTTGTCATTATTAAAAAATATGACATTTTAAAGAAATTTTGGAATGAGTTGCATAAATTACAATGAAGAGAGTGAAAAAAAAAAGAGAATAAATAAAGAAAAAGACCTAGAGTTACAATATCATCATACAAATCTTGATGAGATAACTCTCATGACACTAAGGAAGATCACTAACGATGATCTAAGTGTGTCATGCTTTTCACCCAAAGGTGGTGTGGTTCACTTGTCTCTAGCAGCAAGTGTGACATATTCCATTTACCATTGAATATCTTTCCAATAATACCAATGGTGTTGTAATCGAAGCTTCAGTATGTCTTCAAGGCCTTTTTCTTTATTTAATTCAATTTGTTTCTTGGGTAATGACAATATTGATAAAACCAAACATGTTTTAGTTATTGTTTTACATAATTTATCATGTGTTGTTAGAAATCATAAAAAAAAACCCTAAAGTTTAGGTTACCGAGTCATTGTTCATCACTATTCATCAAACCCTCATTTTGAAATGTTGACTTAAAACATAATTGATATCTAACTAGTAAATAACATTTATTTTACTATTTTTAACTTAATTTTGTAATTTTGCATTGTTTATCATTTTAGGATACAAAATGTCATTTATTGTTGCTCACTATGATGGCAAGTCATATTTTGGAAAAGGTTACTGTTATGAATACATGACTTATATGTATATATTATTCATATGCAAGCAAGTCTTTGAAGTAGAATAAAGGATGACAAATGGAATCAAATATTTGGCTATACATTTACGTTAAAAATGTTGAATTTGCGCGAAGGCGAAAAAAAGATTTATATATGTTGTTGCTGATCATCCTATTACTCCTCTAACAATGAGGATGCCAGCGTGTTTCATATGCAAGTATGATAACAATATGAAAACTGGAATAAAATACTTCAAGGATGTTAATGTCAATAATAAAGTTATATTTGAATTTGATGTAGATTATTTGAATTTTGATGGTGATGATGTTGTTGTTGGCAACAATGTAGATGTTGATAATGTTGGTAGGATTGTAAATTTTAGCAATTTAAGCAACAAAAAAAGTGAAAGAGTTGATATCAACAATTTAGGTATCGAAAGAAGTGTAAGGGTTGATGAGGCTGGTGATGAATATGTAGAATATGAGAAAGAAGATGATTATATTCCTTATAACGAGGAATGATTTAAATTTGTTAACGAAATAGAAAATGAATAGATTGATAGCTTAGAAGTTGATTTATGTTCTGATAAAATTTTAGATGGTTTAGAATCAGAGAATGAGTGGAAGATAAGTTTTGATAAGGATGATTTTGATGGTGAAGGTAGTGCAAAATCATATAGTAGTTGTGAGAAAGCTAAAGATAAAGTGGAAGGGTTGGGAAGAAGAAGAAAAACCAGAAGGTTAATCCCACATTTGGCTTTTAATGCAAGATATTTAAAGTGCGAGTTGATGGATCAATAAAGTTCGAGGAATGTCAGATCTTTAGGAATGTCAATAAAGGTTGATCCCATACTAATTGCATTGAATGAAGCATGTATAAGGACAATGTATGGCCATGATGGATTTTTTTTGGTTATATTAGATACTATGAACAAAATTTATGAATCTTTTATTGATGTCATGGTAGATTTAAACACTGGATTTTACTTTATGTTTAATACAACTCAAATATGATTTGCTAATTTTATTCATTTCATTTAATCATAATGAACAATATCATAGTTAGGAATATTAACATTACACACTAAAGTACCTACCAACAACAACTTTACACTTGCATGGTAACTCTCAACATTATGATTCATGATCTGAACTTTACATAATTCATCTTTAGTTTTTTCACTTCATCTAGTATTTGATCCATATCACTAGCACCTTCTCTCACCCTTGTAGCTAATTCAATATCATTAATAGATTTGCATTAATCAATGAATGTATTGTCACATGACTTGTCATCATATATGTAGAATAGCTTGTTTTTACTTGCATCTGACTCTGATATCCTGACAAGTGCCTCTTTTTCCATATTTTGCACACTTTTTATTCTTGAACTTTAATCCATCCAAGCTATTACAAGTTTATAGGCTATTCTTAGCATTTGATGAATATAAACAAATGTATTCAACTTTATGTGTTGCAAATTTTGGGTTGTTGTTGATTGTGAAAGAGTTTTGGGTTGTAAGTGAGATGAATTTTGTGTTTGTAGTGTGTGTAGTGGATTTTATGTGTTGGATCAGACGTGATACAATGATGAGTTTTGTGCAATAATAATGTAGGATGACTTGCTTGAAATGGTGAAGATTTGTTGAGAAAATTTATATTAGTGTTCTTAAATTTGATGTTTGTATTTACTGGAAATTTTGAAGGATGATGGATATTATTTGTGAATGGTTGTATTCATTGGAAATGATGAGGCAATAGGGATTGAATTTGAACATAGAGTTAATGAAATTTTTGTAAATATAAAGCAATGTCTAGCAATTATTATTATTTTTTAAATTAACAACGGTTATGCAATGACGATTTTGTTATTTTTAAACAACATGGACTCTTTAGTTATTAAATTGAGAATAAAGGCAAACTTGTAGATATTGTGACATTTTTTGTTGAATTTGTTTTTTACACCAAAGCTGGAGGATATAAAGTGTTATAAAGTTATTCAAATGAAGCAAGTAAAGTGTAGTTTCTTAGAACATGAAGGCAAAGTTAAAAAATGATCAAACTAAAGGTGGCTTGACATAATTATTCGTTATTTTTTCACTCTCTCCTCTTTTCTCATTGTAATTTGTGAAAAGAGAAGAAAGAGAAAAAAACCTGAAGGCACACCAAAGCTCAGAATATGATATCACTAGTACAATAAAAAAGATCTTGACGAGACGATTGCAACGCATCAAGGAAGGTCACCAACAGTGAATGAAGAAAGTCACACTTGCCCCCATAAACAAGTTAGCCACTCACCATCTTTGAATGACAAGCATTACAAATTCAGGTTTTTGTGAGTGATTTTTCTTGATGTCGTGGTATTCGTATCGTGGAGATCTTTTTTATAGTACTGGTATTGTTGTAATCGGAGCTTCGGTATGCCTTTAATATTTTTTTCTCTCTCTTCTCTTTCCTCGATGTAATTTGTGCAACTCATTTCACAATTTATTTAAAAATAACATGTTTATAAATAATAACAAGTTTGAATGTCATATCTTTTAATCGTAATATGTACAAACTATGATATTTTATAATAAAAAACTTAAATTGTATTATTTATTATTTTTAAAAAACATGCTAATAAGTAAAAATACCCAAAACAGAATGACACTATGCTTGTTAGCAGTGCAGTGTTTTTTTTTTAAATATTTTTTATTTTAAATTAAACGAAATAACTTTTTTAATATTGTTTTTAGCTCTACGCCACTTCCAAGCGGTACGGTGAGTCCTCACTTTTTTTAATAACGCCGTTTTGTTACTGACGTGTAATATTTTGATTGGATCAACGCTAAGAGTGAAAAAAAAAAAAAAAAAACCCCACCAGTTTGACATTAGAAACAAATAAACTATAAAAGAGAAAGGAGAACGGCAGCTGAACTGAGCGGAGCTGATCCTGCTGTCTTTATTTACCAATTTAAGATTTGAACATCAACCCATTTCAATATCGTCCAGGTAATATTTCGGTTCGATTTCAATTCTCTTAAAGCTTTCAACTTTAACTGATCACTGCAGTTTTTAAGGAGTTTCAAAGGTGGGTTTTTTTTTTCAATGTTCTTTCTCTTCTGGTTCGGTAGAGATATATATAGATGTGATTCATTCATGGAATTAATCTATCTTCTCTTTCGTTTTAAGGGCTTTCATGCTTTGACAAAGTACCAATACAGCACTAAGTTTGACTAAAAGATCATGGTAAAGTATTCTTGGTTTTAGTACTTTGTATGAGTTCCATTGTTTTTTGAAAAAGTGATTACCATGTATTTTTGGTTCTTCAGAATTTCTTAGTTGGAGCTTTTAAACCACCATGCAATGTTTCTATCAATCTTGCTGATGGAAGAACACGCAAGCAGGTGCCTTGTTAATTTGTTAACATTGCTCAAGAGTTCTGCTTTTGCTGTATTATTATTTTTGTCAAATATTTTGTTGTTCACAAAATCGAAGTAACTTTGTATGCAAATCTTTTACTTCAATGGTTATTATAACACATCGACTTCACTAATTGGGTTAATTTCTGGGTTGATATTCTAAGCCTCATTTATGGTCAGATTTCAGTTAAGCAATTGGATAACACCAGTGGGTCTTTGATCTTTGTATATTCTTTTTTATTCAATGTATTTGCATTCTTTTCTCCAGCCTACCAGCTGAACTCCTAGATTCATCCTCACCCGCTGTTCTTTCAATTGAAATTAAATGCCCTTAAGCTGAATTCCAATGTGTTGAAAGTTGAAAATTGCCCATGCAGTACCCGCTGTTCTTTCAATTGAAATTAAATGCCCTTAAGCTGAATTCCAATGTGTTGAAAGTTGAAAATTGCCCATGCAGTACTTTCTTTTGTGCCGTATCAACTTACAAAGAGACCTATAAAATATTTTTCTTTGTACTCACTATCTTTATCTTTCTATTATGCACGTTTTCCTTTTCTTTTTGCTGTTACCAAGAGTTTTCTGCTTCTTTGCGTTCCTGTTTTCAATTTATTGAGTTGATTGCTTAAGAAAAAGGTTTTGTTCCTACATTTCGACCTCATCTAAGTTGCTCCATCTTTCTCTCTTGCATCTCATCCTGCTTGTATTAGCATTGGGATGTAATCCACTTGAATAGTACCACTATGTTATCAGGTCTGTTAGATGGAATAAAAACACGGAGTTTGGTCCAATGAACTAATGAGTTTTTCCTAGATATGTTTGCACTGAAGTGATAGATTAAATCTTATTGAGAGACCTTTTAAAAATCATTTTATTCAAGCATATAACTACCGCTTCCATGTGTTTCTATAGGTTCCTTTAAAGAAGGAAAATGGCCAAACAGTCATGGTTCCTCTCTTCCAAAGTCAAGAAAACATTGTTGGGGAGGTAATCACTGATATTTTTTTGGTTGTTTTCTTAATCTTAAAAGTTACATAGAGATGTTCTTTTGGTAATGTTGTCATCAAGACTGAAATTGAATCTTATTATTTCTGTATTCACATTCAGGTTGTCATAGAACCAGTTCAAGGGAAGAAGGTCGAACACAATGGTGTTAAAATTGAGCTGCTTGGTCAAATAGGTGTGTTGAATTTGCTTCCAGTCTTATATTTAGATCTTGTATTTTATATCTGGAAGATCATGTTCATGTTGTTATGGTTATCTTATCATTTTAAAATTAAGTGGAAAATTAATATAAATGAGATAAGTGAAGAATAAGCTCTTGAAGCAGGCAATGCTGGAATTCTCATTGCTGAATTATTTGGGAGTTGTGATGCTTGTTTCTCATCTAGGATTTCAAGGCATTGTCAATGCACTTCATAGTTAGAATAGAAGTGAAAAGAAAGCAGTGCTGAGAGCTTCTTCTTCTCGCATAAGTTGTCCAAGCCTACAATAGATCTCTATAGTTTGCCATTGATACTCACCATTTATGTTAACAGAGTCTTTTGGCATTGTACTAGAAATTTTCAGGTTGAATGCTGTCTTCACCAAGGGGTGGGAGCTTCAAGGGAAAAATGGTGGTTGTCTCTTATTGTCAACTACAACGTAGTAATGTTAAAGAAAGATTATTAATTTTTGTTCTGATAAGAATTTTGATTTGGACAAGAATATAAATGGATATATAAGAAAAGACTTGGAAAGAGAAATAGCAGACAAAAATATATAAATAGAAGACGTCCATTATCCACTTATAATCTGTCTAAAGCAGTTTAAAAAATTTCATTGTTGTTGTAGCAGAATTTTTTTCCCTTGCTTGTTTTCTTTGTAATTGATTGTTCCTCTTTGGAGTAGTTATTGGGTGGATTTTTCTTTGATGCGAGTTACATGAAATTCTAGGACTACATTTCATTGGCTTATCTCATGAAAGAATCACATTTCAGAGAATGACATATTTCTTCCCCTCTTTGCAGAATTGTATTTTGAACGAGGCAACTTTTATGACTTTAGTTCTCTCGGTGAGCACATCTAACCATTTATTTCTTGTAAAATTGGTAACTTAAAGAAGGGCCATATATGGTATGACATGTTCAGTACATCAAGTTTTTTTAGTTTATATGTGCATAATAGTTTCATAATTTTTTGAAGACATGGCAATCTATTACTTCATTTTTTTTAATCATAACTTAAGTTTTGTGGGTGGCGTTGTTAATCAATCAGTGAAGGTAATTTATTTATTTATTTATTATCATGATGAACTCTTATCCTGTCATGTGCAGTGCGTGAACTTGATGTACCTGGAGAGTTATATGAAAGAAAGGCATATCCCTTTGAATTTTCTACAGTGGAAATGCCATTTGAGTCCTATAATGGAGTGAATGTGAGGCTTAGGTAGGGTATCCTTTTAAATTGCGGAAGTTTTATTATGTAACTGATATTAATTTGTAAGCATTTGTTGGGGGGGGGGGGGTGTTCTCAACACCTCAATCCAGCCCTAATTTTTCATCAGAAGACCAATTTTCGAATTTGCACCTGCTATATTTTTGCCTGTGATACCAATTTGATAGGCTAGGTATGTAAACTGCTTGTTTCTTCATCTGTTTCCTATTCCTTTCATGTTTTTTCACCTTAACTGTACATAGTTCTGATATTTGCAAAATGTTATCTCTTTCTCTCTCCCTTTCTCTCTTTCTGTTATATATTCAATGTAAGAATTCTCATAGTTTGGCATTTGCTACTAAATGATATTCAGTAGTTCTGAAAAAAGGGAACAGTTGCTGATTCTCTAGGCATTAACACACACACACACACACTAGAAAACCATATTTTGGCTGGTTGGTTATACACATAAAACATTGTTTAGCAAGATCAATCTTGCATGTTAAGCACAATTTAGTATGTTTTGACTTCGTTTAATACTAGAGCTAGAGCATTTATCTGCAAACAGTATTAGAAATTATGATGACTTTTGTTGTATGATTTTGAAATTTTAAACTAAAATCAGTTTTTTTTCTTAAAGCATGACAGCAAACTCAAGCTTTATCATTGTTTACAGGTATGTATTGAAAGTGACAATCAGTCGGAACTATGTCAGCAACATTGTCGAGTACCAGGATTTTGTGGTAAATGAATAATTTCTCTATTTTAGTCATGCTTGTCATATTGAGTGCTGATACAACATACCATTCTTTTC
>Ga0325410_1004501_pt1 | contig 15566 bp, 6 predicted proteins | sample PopdelMetagenome_16_FD_206182 | JGI IMG/M metagenome (GOLD analysis project Ga0325410, IMG submission 206182) | Populus deltoides microbial communities from Bellville, Georgia, United States - Xylem-PdIQD-R3 | ecosystem: Host-associated > Plants > Phyllosphere > Stem > Wood/Secondary xylem...
ATCCATTGGAATGTGCACTTACATGTAAATTTTGCATTGATGAAATCCTACAATTTGCAGGTTCAAAATCCACATAACATAAAATACAATGGAACAATTCAAGGGTTGAAATACATATGGAGGACTGAGGGTTTTCATGGACTATTCAAAGGCAATGGCACCAATTGTGCTCGTATTGTCCCAAACTCGGCAGTCAAGTTTTTCAGCTATGAGCAAGCTTCCAAGTATGATTCTTTGAAAATCTTGATTTCATTGGTTGTTGAAAGACGCATATACTTTATAATATACAGGAGGGCAACTTGTGTGGTCTTAATTACCCTCATTCTTCTTTGATCCATATCAGTGAAAGAAAATTGTCAAGTCTGTTCAACTGGTGAATACATGGCATATATGGTTTTAACCATGATAACATGTGAGCTATGTAAATGATTAGAATTGATTGTGCACTGAGAGAAAATGCATTTAAGCATTCTACTCTCATTTTCATCTTTATATCTGCAGAAGACTGATTTTTCAACTCACTCATACACAATTATTACAAAGGAAGCACGCCATGCTTACTTCTGTCACTTTTGAAATTCAGGCATACCTGATCTTGCACTTATTGTCGTTTTTTGCTTGGATTGCCAGTGGGCTTTATTGCTGATTACTGGACCAGTCTCTACCAAGATGGTCTAAGCCATTTGGTGATGGTTTCTTCAGACATAAACTGCTTTGCTTTCTTCAGTCCTGCCAATGTGGGGTTTTTTGTTTCAGACAGTTACACCATACTGCTTGTTCTAGGCGTTAGCCTGTATTTCTTTCTTCAAACATTTCAAATCACCTCTGTTCATGATTCTAATGTAAGATCCATTGTGTAAACTTTTTTTTCCTTTTCCTGATGGGTCCTCTATATCCATATGACAGGGGAATATTGTATCTCTATCAACAGCAAACTGGTAATGGTATGTCAATCTTTGTTCTCCATCACTTTGTTTTAGATATTCTTTGTGAATTTACATTACACTTAATGCAGATGTTTTCTAAAGTTTTGTTGGGGCAGAAAATTTTTATTCAGATTAGGCAGCCTGCCAGAATTATATTTTCCAGTAATCATTATTAGAAAAATATATAGTTTCTTTACACATCCATTTAGTTGCAGAGAGAAACGCAATGAAAAACATTGAGTTAGTGGGTGCTTGGTTTACCTTATTAGTGAAATTGAATGTAGAAGTAGCCTTTCATCACAGTTTTTGTGCTGGTATTCTCACGTATGTGAGTCCTTCCCTTGTTGTTCCTACAGAGGATGCTCAGCTCACTCCTCTTTTACGCCTTGGAGCTGGAGCATGTGCAGGAATTATAGCAATGTCTGCAACTTATCCCCTGGATATGGTACGAGGCAGGCTAACTGTACAGGTATGATCACTGAGGTTCCATTGGAAAAACCCTGGGAGAAGGATTTTTTTCCTTTGTTTTATATGCTGAAAAATATTATACTTCTATTTGAAGCCTCTTGAAAGATGTTTAAATGTATGTAATAAGGCATGGAAATAAATTCATACCAATAAAATTATTTATTGGAACAAATGAAAATTCATTTTATTTAACATGCCCCATTATTTGCTTTGATTATTTGGGGTTCTCCACGTCGGATTTTTCAATACAAAGTTTTTAATTTTTTGTTGTGTTGTGTTTGCAGACTGAGAAATCACCTTATCAATATAGAGGAATGTTCCATGCTCTATCAACCGTGCTTCGGCAAGAAGGCCCACGGGCACTGTACAAGGGCTGGCTTCCTTCTGTCATAGGAGTTGTAAGTCATTAATTGCTAAATAACACTGCATGTTAACATTCTCGTAAAATGCTTGTGCTATGGGTTGTATTTCTAAAATGAGACACTTTTAAGGTATTTCTATTGTAGCTTGGTGCACATGTCTTGATTTCATCCAACTGATAACCTGGCATCTTCTTTTCTTTGTCTAAAGTTGGAAAGTAAAGCCATTGCTATATCTATATCTTGATTTATATATCTGATTATACTAGACATTGTTTTATGCCACACTTAGATAGAAAGCCTATGTTGAGTTCTCGATTTGATGATTTAAGTATGCTATCTTATTTGTTCTTGGAATTATTAGCACCAGATGAGAGAATATTGGAGCTATGTGCTGCTAAGATGAGATTTTACTGGTGCAACTATGATGTATGCGCTGGCTTCACTCTCCCCATCCCGCTTCTTTCTCTTATATTTTTCAAAGGGTCTATAGGGCTTAATACCGTAAATCTTAGCATTGATGTTCTTATATGTGGGAAAGACAACCCACCAGCCCCCTTTCTCCCTGTTCTTTGACAATAAATAAGTATGACATCTTTGCTGGTACTGTTAATATCACATTCCTCGGTATTCTTATGTGACCCGAGGACCAAAGTGGTTTCTGTCTGTTTGCTGGTTGTAACCCTGTACTGGTGCTTCTTGTTGGCAGATTCCATACGTGGGTCTCAACTTTTCAGTGTATGAATCTCTAAAGGATTGGTTGGTTAAAGCTAGACCATCTGGACTTGTTGAAGATTCTGAATTGAATGTGACTACAAGGCTAGCTTGTGGGGCTGCAGCTGGAACCGTTGGCCAAACTGTTGCTTATCCTCTTGATGTTATTCGCCGGCGGATGCAAATGGTGGGATGGAAAGGTGCTTCTTCCATCGTCACTGGTGATGGGAGGAGCAAGGCCCCACTCGAGTATACTGGCATGATTGATGCATTCAGGAAAACTGTTCGGCATGAGGGCTTTGGAGCATTATACAAGGGTTTGGTACCAAATTCAGTGAAGGTGAGTTGTTCTATTTTCAGTGTTTCATTTGTAAATAACTTTCAACGGTTACCTTAACTTCACCTGATCATAGTTTCCTAAAAGAAGGATATGGTGAGGATGGGAAGACAGCCAATGTTGGCTGTTGGTTGCGCTGGGCTTTCCTGTTATTTTGTGGCATTTTCCTCTTGCAAGAATCTTGGTGTCTTGAGAATTAGTGTCAAGCATCTCTACAATTCTTTGCATGCTCAAATTTATGGAGTTACTGCAGGGGCTGCTTAACCATGGATCATAACTTACCATGCATTCCAAAATAGGATTGGTTGGTTGATTCTGGAGTAACTGGTTTACTTTTATCCTACTCAATAAAGATTTATGTCTGAATGCCTTGATCAACAGAAAAATTGCCAGCGTTGTCAACTAGTGTGTGTGTAAAACCTCCATTCTGCAAACATTTTGCAGGAGGTCTGAATGACATGTTTACACTTTTAGTTAAGCCACTTTAATCGAACCTAGAGCACGCATGGTTTAGATTTATATTTTCTTTTGGGTCTAACGCAGCTTTTATATATGCCTAAATTCCTGCCCCCATAGCATTCAAATTAATTTCTTTTCACGTTTTCAGGTAGTTCCATCCATAGCAATTGCATTTGTGACATATGAGATGGTGAAAGACATTTTAGGAGTCCAGATCAGAATATCAGACTGAAGTCCCAGGGGTCCTGCCTGATATTTGTTGAATCAGGATGCTATTTTTGTAGGCAAGGGAATAGAGAGAAGGTAAACTAGCTCATGCAAAAGAGCGAGTTTAGAAACATGTTTAAGACTGTTTATGCTTAGCCTTAAGATTCCCATTCATATGTTGTGTCAATAAAGCATGCTGATGGGACGACTCATGATTTGTAATTTGATGCTTCATAAGAGCTGAAGTAATTTTCTGAAGCTTAATTTGCACTTACTAGCTATTAATTGACTTTCCCCTCATTATATTTTGTGTGCCTGCACGGATGGCAGCGTTCTGCAAATAATGCTAAAAATATACTTGCATAATATAATGTCTGGCGTTACTAAAAGCGCTCTAGGCGTAAAGTTGCAGGGACCAAAGCGCTTCTAGATCCGAGGCAAAGCTCTTTCCCCTAGATGCAATTTAGGAGAGTGTTTTTTTTTTTTTTAATAACACAGTAAAAGAAAAATTAGGAAAGTAACCCAGTTGAAAAAATAATTGAAAAACTAGCATATTTGAACTAGTCGCAAATGGTATGTGATTTATTTTGAATTAAAAACCAGGTATCTTTCTCGTTTCCTCCTCTCTCTCTCCCCCTTGCTCCTCCCCTTTAACCATCGGCTAATCTCTCTCCACCTTCAAAAACACCTTCTAATATATATATATATATATATCTTTCTGGCTCTAAATGCGGTAATCACACTTTTTCTCTCTACTAGCGATGAATGTTGAATTTTCCGACTAAACTAGCCACTCTCATCACCCACATTTCAGTCATAGAGGTATATTGTCATAGAGGTATATTAAACATTTTCTCTCAATTAATTTGATGTTATTTATGTTTAATTAGTGTTAATTTGATTTTATTGAATATTAGAGTTTTGAATTAGGAATTAGGTTAATTAGATGTAATTGAAGTTGTTAATTAGATATAATTATACTATTTTGTTTAATTATCAATTATTTTAGGTTTTTGTTGATTGTGAATTAACAAATTATGTGTTTGAAATGTTAGTGTTGATTTAAGTTAAATTATGGATTAGGTTAATTAGATATATTTTTAGTTGATAGTTTGATTATTTTATTAAATAATCAATGTTTTTTTGTTGTTGATTGTGAATTAAAAAGATTATATAATGAGATAGTTAGTGATGATTTAGGTTAAATTATGAATTATATCATATTTTGTATAAAATAATAATAATAGCTATGAAATACATAAATTTGTTTGATAATTTTATTATGGTACCAGAATTTGATGAATGTAGGCGTTCACTGATTAATTTAAGTTTAGTTGATAATTGATGCACTTTGATTAACCCTAAGATATTAATGAAATATAATTGTGTTTGGTTGTGTTGTTTGATAGAATGTCTGATAATTTAGGAATATGATACTTCTATTGTGGTATCATTATTAATACCGACAATAGTATCACTTATAATGGAGGAAGCCATGAATTCCTAACTCCTACATCAAACATGTCTTGTAATGAATTATCAAGAATGTTATGTGATCGACTTGGCTGGAATATGTTTGAAATAGATGTTGAAATTACTTGGAGGATATTATAAATCAAGGTTAGTCAAGCTCATTATATCGGTGTACCAATCTGTAGTAACATGAGTATGAATTCAATGTTTGAGTTTGTTAGGACGAGGAAACTCTTCTAGTATGGAGTTGACCCGGTTTCCAAGTAATTCTCGGAGAATTACACAAGCATCTTAACCAGATGGTCTATCTAGGTTAGATGGTAATGATAGTAGACAAGTGTCGGTGTTGAAAATAGTTAATATGGAGTCTTAGTTAGGTATGACATATGTTTCATATTGCTATGGAAAATCAAAACCAAGTAATGACGAATATGAGCATCGCATTGATAGAGTTGTGGTTGATGACAGAGATAGGGAAGATGGGAATGCTAAGTTAGTTAAACTTGTTAATCAATACATGAAACCTTGTGCTCCTGAATTTAAAGTTGTTAGTGTGGATGACCAATACAGATGCAATGATTGGGTTGATAGTCATAGGCATTCAGGCTTACTAGATGATGAATTAGAGATTGAGAAAAGTTTCGGAGGCAAGTCTGAATGTGTTAATGCAGTAAAACGATGACATATAAAGAATTCTTTGTAGTAAAGGTCCATCGTTCAACAAAGTCCTATGTTCAGTTATAGTGTGCTCAAGAACCAGTTTGTAGATGGTATTTGCATGTGGGGTATCACCAAAGGTCTGATTCATGAGAAATTTCTAAATTGAAAGGGCCATACACATATTGAAATCCTCTTGTTTTGTATTGTCACCGTCATATTGACTCGAATCTAATTGTCAATATGATGTTGACAATTGTGAAAATAAAGTTAAGTATGAGCGTTGCAACGATTTAGGGTACTATGAAGAGAGATTATGGGCATGAAGTCTTTTATTGAAAGACGTGGATGGTTTATAGAAAAATATTGGAGATGTTATTTGGTATACACGAAGAGTCATTTCAAAACCTACTTAAAACTCTATTGGCCATCAGAGATGGTGTGAGGCTAGACATTTCATAGTAAATCTCACTCATGTCCATGAGTTTTATTATGATGAGTTAGATGCTAAGCAGCCGCGTCAAGTATATATTATAATTGTATTTTATTTTTTGTTATTTTAAAGTTAGCTATTTAGTTTCAAATTATTATTTTAGATAATTGTTTTATATGTTCTAATATGTTATATGGATGTCATACATGGAGGACTTGATACTTAGTTTTGTCTATATACTGTGAGGGATCTGACATTTGGTTAGCACAAGTCCCTCTACACTACTTCGGCATTGTTGATATGTTGTCCAGATTAGGTAATGTGACAATTTAGACTATCTCAACATATACCAGATTATGTTGATATCAGAGATAACTACATAGTATTAGTCACCAAGGTAAACGCGTGGGGAATTAGTTGGTAATTCATACATCTTACCATGATCTCTAGGATGCTAGGAGAGATCATGTTTTTGAGGAGTGGCAACCAACGATTGATATAGATACCCTACATGACATAATATATGTCAATTACGCATCGTTTCATTGCACCAACCTGGTCGTGTTTCCCGAGATGTCCACGCAACCCGATGCACTAAACCTCCCGGTATCTGAGGCACACTCAATTGGTATGCAATATTTTTTTACATTTATTAAATATCAGAATAATTTTATTATGGATGATGACTACTAATTGGTTTTTAATGTATGTATATAGATTAATTACTTGGTATGGAAAGCTTAGAAAGCAGCAACGACTATCAGTGAAGGTGTCAATGAGATGGAACGTATTGTAGCCAACACCACGCTCAATTTATGTTTTAGCATACTCAAGAGGTCGGAGAGGTTGAGCATTTTGAAGCAACATTAGCAGAAGATAAGATTGCTTATTATGGAAGTGTTGGGGATGTTGGCATGTCCACGAGCACCCCAAGCGCGTCCATGAGCGACCCTGGTCCATCCACAAGCTGAGATGATATTGGTCATTTTCAAACCTACATGGATGTTACAAACTCAATCTTGAGTTGGACAAGCTGGGAAGATTATTAGATATAATTACATATTATTATATGTTATGATAATTGTAAATAGATATATAGTTAGTTTAATTTTTAATAAAATATTATTTTATCTTAATTGTCAATGTACATTTATTATTTGTGATTGAATATATTACGTGTTGCTTATGTGAATTGTGTTTTAATGGTGGAGAATTAGTTATTTGTGATTGTGTGAATTTTTTTTTACAGGGAATTGATGGCAGAATATATTGTCCCCGAACATCTTTGTTAGAGGAGTTGCATATAACATCTGCGAAATGCAAGTCACAGATGGTATCTGCAACAATTGAATCGTATATGGCATATGAAACTCGCATGTCATAGATGTCATTTGTGACTTTCTTTACTGTGCTAGATTTCTAATTATTTTTTGGCATATGTTATTTTATAAATTAATTTCTTTTAAAAAAGTGCTACCTTACCAAAACACTCCATTTTAGGACGCACCTCTAGGGGTGTTTAAAAAAATGATCAATGGAGAAAAATGTAAAAATATATTAACTGAAAACAACTAAATCGAGAGAAAAAACTGAAAAAAAAATTATTTAAAAACCATAAAACTCACTTAGTACAATTTAGTTTTGGCTTCATAATCTGAAACTATGTAAACTGGACCAAACCAAATGGAAACCAACATAAAAAAAAGTATAAATTAAAACCTAACATAACCCTAAAACATTCTCCCCTTCTTTTTTATTGAATTGACAGCAATCGCCAGCCAGTCATACCTCCCCCTATCCCCTATGCCATTTCCCTCACAATCTCTCTCGTTCTCTCCCCTTTTGAAACAGGAGAGATCAGTATACTACCTCCTCTGTCATCTCCCCCTCTCATTCTCCTTTCTTGACACAACAAATTAGACACAGTAGTAGCACATCCCTAAATCCCATCAACCATCTCCCTCTGCCATATCGCTCTCTCTCGTTCCTCTTTTTGATCGAAGACCCAATCCATCAAAATCTAAAATGTAGAATCTAAGCTAATCTTGTATTTTTTTTTTGTCTTTTATTTTATCCTAATTTAATTGTAATGTTTTTTTATTAATTAGTAGCTAGGGTTTTTGAATTTTTGTTTTTGTAAGTTTAATGGATCCTCGGTTAATAGGTTATTCAATTTCAATGAATGGAATCCAATTAGGAAACCAACCTATATTTGTGTTCTCATATTAGGAACTTGTTTCCAGACCCAGATTTGAAAATACTTTTGTTGACAATAATTGTAAAGGGTTCCATTATATTTCGCTTTATTCGAAGCCAATTGATGTAACCTGATATTCACATCTGACTCACAAAGAAGATTCTCCTAAAGATTTTGACATTTTTATATGCAACTTTGAAGTACATAAGCAAATGCTTATGGAAGAAGATACTGGAGATAAGACTTGTATGCTTTAAGATTCTTTTGATCTTCTAACTTGACAAGCTTGTTGTTTGTTTTTGTTTTTTCAAATGAATAATCAGGCAAATCCTATACCAAAAAAATCAAATCTTTCAAGTTTGGAATCCAATTCTTTACATGTTCAAGTTATTACTTCTAGCATAAATAGTAATATTGAAGATAATAATCATCCACCTTTAGATCTAACTAAAGAAAAATATTTCGAATTTAAGATCACTTTTAAAAACTCGATAGAGATTATAAAACTTCTAAGGTTATATATATATATATATATATATATATGGAAAAAGACTAAGCTTGTCATATTATAACTTGAATTTTTAGACCACAAATGGACTGAGATCTTTGCAATTACTACGACAGATTATCAAGAGTGGTGCTGTACAGGACAAGCATTAAGGTCCAATCATTAATCGACTGAAAAGAAGCGCGGCATCGTGAAAGCCTGGGGGGACATGCGAGCCGCCAAGTAGAACCCAAGAGATTTTCTTTTAGTGGATATATTCCATTCCTTTGTCAATTTGAAGCATAAGATCAACTGCAATGGGTAGTGGAAATGGAATTCGCTTTCTTGGGCCACAGGTCTCTCTGATGTAGCTGTAGAGGTCGCTGTTCATTAGTTCCATCACTAGAAAACACTCTTTCTTTTCCTCATCAGTGAACCCACAAAGGAAGTGCAATATATTCGGGTGGGAAAGGGATAACAATGAAGAAATCTCAGGAATTAGAGGCTCAATGTCTCAGAAAAAATGTCTCAATGCAAGGCTTTCATCCAACCATTGTATCTTCTTTTACCAACTCCCACTCCCAAGGCGTCTTTTTATCTGGTAATATTTGGACTGTAATAGGATCGAACAAGGTAAGAGTTTCCCATTTACAGGCTCCAATCCTTCCAAGTTCTTCAAAAGAATATCTGTGAGTTGCCCCTTTTACTTTGTTGAGCCTGACATCTTCTTTTCCAGGAGCATCCACCTATCTTCTTTCCAAACTGTATCATATCGATTGCAAAGTTTCTGAAAAATAAAATACTGCTTTGCAAACTTCCATTGGAAAAGTCGAGGGTCTTTCCATTCCTTCTGATATTTGTTCGAGTATACAAGGCTCTTCTTCTGTATCTCATCGTGGTCCAATCCCGAGAATTCTCCAGCAATTTCAATTGCTTCAATGACAACAGGGATACAAGATGGTAAGATATGGATGTATAACTCAACGCAATCCGAGTTCTGATAGAGGACAATGGCTTTGGCCCATCAGTTCTTTGTTTCCATGCACTGCCTGACGTATCCTTCCCTTTCTTTGAATATTCTGCAAATCTCTCTTAACGATTGTTCTAGTATTCGCCATTTGACGTTCTTCTCTTCAAATTTTAGGTTCTGTCTCATTTCTTCAACAATTGAATCATATGCAAAACTATCGTGGATTGATTTGGATATTGTCTCGAAAAACCATCAAGACCTTCAATCTTCCGAGTACCTCTCCAATCTGTTTAAGCTGCTCCATTCTAAAACTAAAAATTTGAAATATCTACAAATGGGGCATTGAGATTCAATAATCATGCCCAAGCAAGAATCGGAAAACAAGAAGAAAGTTATCGAGACATCAACTTGAACCATGTCAATATGGATAAGCAAATTAATATATGACTTACCAAATAAGCAAATTAAAGACCAAGAAACCAAAATCCCTGATCATATTACAGGTTCTTTGTTTGGAAGAAAGTTGGTTGATTTACAGAGGACTCTCATAAACTCAACCATAGGTTTTCTTCTGCCAAATTAGGATCCAGAAGAACAGTAAAATTAAGCTAAATTGAAACTAGACAAAATGGATCAAGAACATGTATGAATTAAGTAGTGAAATTTTCAGGAAAAGGGTGGCAACAGAATTGTTTGATAACTGAATCAAGAACACATGTATTGATATAAAAGATTGTTTATATCTTAGTATTTCCAAACACTTTTTTAAAGTAGCTTTTTGTAACTTTACATAAATCAATAATAATTAATTTAATTTATCTCGTGAAAATTATTATTTTTGCAAAACCAATGATACGAATGAAATTTGGAATGGACTTCACACAAGTTTTTTCATTACCAAACACTTTTATAAATGCAGTTGGAGTAAAAGTAACTTCAGCCATAAAAACAAATAAACCCTTAATATATTCAAAATCAAATTAATGTTAAAAAAACATTCTCAAATTTGTATATAACTTGTAACTGTGCATATTGTTGTTGCTATTAATATTTTTTAGAAGTTAGGGTTTGGTTGGGACTTTGATTTGTTTATAGCAATTAGAAATTAATGTATTCATACAACAACCAATAGAATTTTTTGAACGAGTTCCGTGTTAACTTAAAGTTTATGCTTCGGATAAGGTGTAGTACTCAAGCTTATCTTTGTTTGCTATATGAAAACAAGTTTTTTGTTAGTTTGTTTTCTGCATGAACTCAAAAGCTCCATGTATAGAAAAAGGATGATGCATGCCATCATTTTTTCTTTTACATTGACAGATATCATTTCAAGGTTATCTATGTTTGGGCAAAATGAGAAAACAAATAGCACTTGTTGTGTTTGCTAGCTATCTAACTAGCTAGATTTGGATGCAAAAATACACTGACATCTTTCTTAAGACTAAATGATAAGGCTTAACGTTTTACACATCCATCACTTTCAATCCATGACCACTTGGAACTCACCTAGTAACACCTTATTCTTAATTCACATTCAATTCATAGTTTTCTATAACAAACCAAAACTGTAACATTTATGTGTTGTAGACATTTTATCATGTATCAAAACAATCTGTCTTCTCTTTTTTGTTGCTTGCCCCATACCGCTAAAATAACCATCACTTCCGTGTAACTCGTTATCAGTACAACTAATTCTCGGCCCTCTAGTCTCATTACGATTATGTTGGCTAGCATAACCCTCACTCCTTACTACTCACCAATCCCAAGGAATCCTTTAACTAATAAAGTTTCTATATACAATTGTCACTTCAATCCTCATGCATGTCATTTTTATCACCCTTTAACTTTTTTGTCATTTTTCTTTTACAAGGCTGATGTAATGCCTTGTATTTCAAATACTTTTATTTTCAACTTGGCAATCATGTAAGTAACCATTCGTAACAAATTAAAATAACATTATTCAATATACATGTCACAAGATTCAATTTAATGTTATACCTCTCCCAATAGATCATCATTTATCTATATTGCTTCTGTTTGTAATGAGATGAACCTGAAATAAAGTAATTAGCATCATAAATGTTCGAGTACCATTAGAAGCAAAGTAGCATATCAACAAGAATTTCTTATTCTCATTCCTAAAAGAAAACTATGAGATGTTGTCATTGTGTCACTGCTGCAGTAAAGGATAAGAAGAACCTGAAATACATGGTTAAATAACACTGATTAACACCAACAATTGTCTCTTTCACTTATATAATTTCTATATGTTAAAAACTAAAAATACAATAGCTTGTTCTTCTAGGAGTTTCATTTTTCCACATTAAAATTCTGTCATTAACCATCATATATGCCATTTCATTATTTGATATGCACAGTTTCATCCAACATTCTTACAACAAAAAGGCCTATGATTGACTCAGGCTAATAATCTTAATCGAGTAATCAATTTCATCATATATATCTAGACCTTAAATTCTGAAATTGGTTTAACATTCTAACAATTTAGTCCCCGCTTTTATGGCTGACTAAATCAATTTCACATAACGATGGCCCTCACTCTTATGACCAGCTTATCAATTACATATTTGAATAGCTCTCGCTCCTACGGCCAACATATCTATGTATATATATTTACAACCCCCGCTTCTACAACTGGCTTATTATAATTATAGCCCATGCTCCAGTAATTAGCTTATATCTTACTAATCTATTTATTTGCTTATTTTCCTTTTCATTTCCAAACATTTAGAACTCAATTGTTTACAATTAAAGAGTTTTGTATCGACAGAACTAATTAAAATTTAAATTAGAATAAGGTGTGCGGCACGTAATTGCACCTTCAGTTGAACATGCTTCTCCAACTACAAAAATTATCACTCCTGGTGTAACAACCCCAATGCCCTACATCCTTTTCTGCAACCATTTCTGGTGTGATTGGCTATTCCTGGTGTCTCTCCTAAATCCAAAGAATGTATCATTATCAATATCTCTTTTATCTCTTCATACATCATCATTTATGTTACATAATTTCATCACGCTACTCATAAATATATTTTTTTTTTCTTTGGTTTATCATGCATATAAGTACTTAGATATATCATTTTCAACCATTAAAATTACATCCACCTTAATATTTTCCTTTTATATTTCTATTTATTCTTAATTTTTCATTAAGATATTCTTAACCAATTAAACTATCTAATGCCTTGCCTTTACATAATATCACATTTTTCTTACATTCCTTTATGTTATGATTTTCATCATTTCTATATGAATAACTTATATCAACATATTTACTAAAATTTATATTTTCAAGAATAAAGTTCTAAATTTCGCTAACTTTGCAAATCATTTCCTCTTACTTTTTGTTCTTTAAAGCCTCAATTTCATGTCCAATTTACAATCTTTTATACATAAATTCATCACAACTTCCACTTATACTTTCAAATTCTAAAACATAATAATCCATTTTTGAACAAACTTATAATTAAATTTATTCTTTCTAATTCATAATAACTCTCTTAACATTTAAACTAACCATAATTCATATCACTTCATCTTTACTTGTTAAATTTCCTTAACACTATTTATGGTCGGCCCCAAAACTTTCATTTCCTCTTGAAATGTTTCTTAAATCTTCATGGTTTAAACTAGGTTCTTCACATTTATATCATGTAATCACATGTACAATTAACTATGTCTTTAATTCAATTATTTCTTAAAAAATCCTTATTCTCACTAACCTAAAATTCCATTATATATTATTTTTATAAACTAACTCAATATATATATTTTTAATCACTTTACACACAACAACACATAATAACATAACACAATTACATGTAATTACACAATTTAAACAACTCCAAAATAATTTCCCTCTTAGCAAGCCTATAGAGTTCTACTTGTCATAATGATTTATTCTTAATTCTTTTATGATTTAAAGTCTATTATAATCTATTCCAACTTAATTAATTCAATCACAAATAATTTTAGATTTCCCTCGAATCTCATCAAGAACCCTAACCTCAAAGATTCATGAATTGTCCAAAACTACTTAAAACTTACTCAAACTTACATAAATAAGTTCTAAGCATCTCACCAGTCATTTATATGAATTTCAAATGCTTTTCGGTCAAAACTTTTCCAAGCCTCCTTCTTCCTCCTTTGATTCTTCTAGTTTACTTCCTTTTTCTCTCATTTTAATCTCTTTTTGATCTTGTATTTAAGTGTTTTTCTCTCTTTAATTCATGCTAAAACCATTAAAACACCTAAACCCCCTCACAACTATAAGGAAAATTCAAGAAAAATGAAGAAGGAAGTTCTCCTCCTTCCAAAATGGTTGTCAACCATATTTATAAAGAAAAAGATGGGTCTTCCTATTTTATTATGAATTTGTCCATGCTTGATGCATCATTGTTAATTTCTAAATAGCTCTCCCGAGTCTAGTAATTCATGTAATCATCCTGAACTCTGATCAATTTGATATTTTAACTCAAGATAGAATAATATTTTAGGAGATTGCTCGTAAGCTTTCTGTTTGATCAAACATTCGAATTAAGAATTATGTTTAATAGCATAAAACTGGACAATATGTACTTTTTATACCAAAATCCAAATTTACATACTGTTTTATTTCTTAAATCATCAAGATTTCCAAACTACTCTACTGGGGGCTTCCATCCCAATTTATAATACAAATTCTCCTCAAATTTCATTCCTTTTTGGATTAAAAACTATGCGATTGTACATAAGACTTATATCATCTATCAAGGTCATTCGCGCATAAAACTATATATTAATTTATTTGAAAATTCTAAGATACTTTTGTAAATATTTTCACCACAAATTTATAAACATTCTTCATATTTAGTACTAGTTTACATTGAACTTTTTATGTTCGTTGAGTAATTCTTTTCCTGTCTAGATGTATTTTAATATTGAGTTTAAACTAACTACATTGAATTTCATTACAATATATCCAAGAACATTACTTTCCTCTTTTATCTCTTCCATTTGGTTTTTTATTTTTTTTTTGTTTTTTATTTTTCCACCATTTTTTGTAGTTTTATTTTTCAATGAACACATGAACATTATATTTCAAATTCCCTAGTGTATCTTCATCCTCATAATTTAATTATTCACTTTATGCATTTAACATAGTATTTTTTTTATTAATTTTATGAATTTTATCTTTATATATAGTTAAGTTGTTTAAGAATTGAGTTTCATAATTTTTTTAACAAGTAATTTTTTTAGGTCATGATAAATTGTTTTATAAATTCTATATATTTACTAATGTTATTTTTTTTATCATGTAATTAAATGAAATTATTTTATTGGACCCAGGAAAATTTAAATGAATTTTGTCGTGTCGGCAGCTGGTGGCCACCAATGTAGTGTCCTTGATTTTAGGTCGGTAGGTTGCCTGGTGTCGCAGCCACCTACCGACAGCCAAGTGAAACGAGTCAAGGCACCACATGTGGTGTATATTCCTCTCTGCTTCTTCCAAACTCCTGACAAACAGTTATTTTACCTGTCGATGTGTTAATAATACAATGGGCCACTGGCCCACTACAGTGTATAGTGTCCTGCACGTAGTGGTTGCCTGTATGATCAATAATGCAGTTGCAGCACCCACGTCTGATTTTCATAGGGATGATGTGTGGTCAGTAAGTGTTGGACTAACAGGTGATTTATTGCCATCTCTAATCTACCAACTATTAATATCAGCTAAGATATAGTACAAATGTTGTTGGTTTATTTTTAAAAATGTTTTTTATTTAAAATATATTAAAATAATATATTTTTATTTTTAAAATTATTTTTGATATTTAAACATTAAAATATATAAAAACACCAAAAAATATTAATTTAAA
>Ga0325410_1004502_pt1 | contig 15565 bp, 17 predicted proteins | sample PopdelMetagenome_16_FD_206182 | JGI IMG/M metagenome (GOLD analysis project Ga0325410, IMG submission 206182) | Populus deltoides microbial communities from Bellville, Georgia, United States - Xylem-PdIQD-R3 | ecosystem: Host-associated > Plants > Phyllosphere > Stem > Wood/Secondary xylem...
CTGAACAGTGTTCCAATTTGAATTGAATCGGTATCTCCTTTCTAATCTTAGCCGTTTCTTTGTCCTTTCACTTTCAATAGTTAATCACATCAATCAATCATTTGAATTGTGAGATATGCCTACATTTGAAATGAACATTTACCATAAATTAAAGCTATCTTATATTATCAGATCTGTTATTATAAAACATCCTCTAGTTAAGGAGTTATTGATACTTCAAGTGCAAAATGATGATATAAACCTTGATAAAAATGCACTTTTAGTACTAATCATTGTGTATAACATTATCTAGATTCAATTAAGCTTGAAAAATTCATAACATGATTGAATAACTAATTTTCCAACATAGAATTAATTAGTCTTATTATTTTCCCTGAGGATGGTAGTGACTAAATTTGAAAGACCAAAAGCCGGTAAGATTTTGAGCCTTTAGACTGACACATCTATATCAGTCTCATTATTTTGTTTCATGTGAGATACTCTTTTATGGATTTGTTTCTCTAGAACTTGCCTTAATTCTTTTCAAGATCACATTGACACATGCAAACATGAATATGATTAAGGCCCTCTATATAAGCTACATAAACCAAATAGCCTACCTTATAGTTAATTTTTCCCTTTGTTGAACCTTTTGATATTTATTTTGTTTATTGTAAATCCATGTTACAAGCTTTAAACCCGAAAAAAAAACAATACATTTACCCAAGCTGTAAAGCTAGTGAAGTATTGTTCATTATTATGATATGTATGATGTGCAAAAAATAAGTGTGGGGGTGTCTGAATTGGTGGTATGGCTATGTCTATGGAGTATGTTTTCATTGGTGGGGGTGTCTCAATTCGTAAGTTATGTTGTTGATGTATTGAATAAAAATTAGAAAAAAAAAAGAAAAAAAGAGAAAGTGATTGAGGAAATTGCTTTTAATGTTATAAACTATCCATGTTCATAATTCCTCTTAAAAGTCCAAGAAAAGGGTTTGTTCATACATGATATACACAAGTGTAAAGAAACAAAAAGTGTTCCTTTTTAACAATATCTTTTTCAATATAGGAGCTCTACATGGTTTAAATGCTTTAAAGTCAAATTGAAGAAGCTGCTAAATAGAGTGATTGGTTTTACATGTCTTATATATTCGAGCTTTGAGTTGATTTATTTTTTGTTTCACTAGTTTAAATGGCTTTTGAGCTACCTTTCCAAATGGAGTGAAAATGCTTACTAATAATTATAACATGTTTAAGAATGTTTATTTATGATATGTTATGATTTTTAAAGAGCTTGGTTGTTCTTTGTTGATGGCATTGTAACCTTTGTTTTTTTTTTTTGGAAAGTGAATTTGAGTTTTGCGTGAGGAGTAATTTGATGAGAATACAAAATGTTATGTTCTTTCTCCGTTAATGTTTAGTAATTTATATTTATTTGATAACTAAATATACTTATTATTTTTTATATTTCGATTTAGGATGTAAATGGAGGCATTAATGGCAAAACAAAGTTAATTGGTGATTTTGAACAATTTCAACACAACTTTGTAATTTAGATATAACTCTCTCATCAAAGCTCTGATTGAGATGATTCAAAATGTTGTGGAATCCTAAAAAACAGATCTACAACCTTTATGTTTTGGGGTCTGAGAGATAATGATTGCATTGAGGTTGTAATTAGGCATAAAGATGTTGCACATGTACTGCCAACGAGATGGAAAGTCCTTACACATGCAAATCTATTATTATATGAATTATTTTTAGAAGCTTCTAGATTTGGTGCATGAATTCAAGTTGAATAAATCACTTTCCTTGTGATATTAAGACTTTATTTTATTATTTAATAATTTCATTAAATATTCAGATTTTGTGGTTATTATTGGAGATAATGTTGAGAGTATTTTTAAGAGATTTTATATGCTTTTAAAGAAAAAAGAAAAACATGCAAAAGATAAAAAGGAGATCAGATCAGATTTCGTCTCCCCTCTTACGTCTTTCTTCCTCTTCCCTCTTCCCCAATTTCTTTGTCTCCTTCATGATATTCATAATGATACTGTGTATCTAAATTTTATTTGGTCAAAGAAAACGGAAGCCTTATAATCAATAAAACTGTGAGATCTAACTTGTTTTCATTGTTTAATTTATGCTTTGATTATTGAGTGTTCTTTGGTGCCTATTTTTCATGATTGTGTATTTTAATTACTAGGAGGTAAACTAGGAGGCCTACTAGTTTATTATTTGTTGCAATCTACTACTAGGTTAGATATCATATATGTATTTGTTTGATCCCTCTAATTCGTGAAACAACTAAGATTTAATGATTTGTTGCATTAGAAATTAGTAAATCATAAGAAGAATTTTTTACTAAATTAAATGCAACTGCTTTTGCTTTTGTTGTTTAGCTTCATCAATATTTCTAATTTTTAAGGCTGTTACTAGATTAATTTTTAATGTTTGTCTTGAGTTGTTTAGTAGTTAAGGTTAATTAGATTGCTTATTTTCTAAATGACTACAACTAAGGAGAGATAGGAAAATAGTTTTTATGATGAATATTCAAAGTGTGAATTGATATATATGCACCAATGATCAGTTGTAAAAGACCTGATGATGAATGTTGACTTAGATCAATGTTTGTTCTTTTAATTGATTTTGATATTTTAATTTTAGTTGTTTTTTTCTTAAAATTATTTTATTATACTTAAACCCCCTATCTTTGTTCATATAGCACAATATTAGGTTAGATACTCTTCTTGGGAAGAATCCCTGCTCACACTTAATTAAGCCCAAACATGAAGAAAATAATAAAAATAACAAATCTGATATATAAACTAAAGTTGTTGCACTTAATTAAACAAAATAACCTAAGATAGATAAATTTTCTAATTTAAATAATGACATGAATGAAATTATCATCCTAGAAACACGAGTCTTTCTTGCCACCTTTAAATATCTAGAATAAGCTAGGAAATTAATTATTGAAGTTGCCTCCCCTTTAGTTTTGTAACAGCCCGGCCCAACATGTCGTATATTGTTCTTTTTAGGCCTTAACGCCCTCATGGTTTTGTTCTTGGTGACACGAGCCTTCTGGCCTAACGCCCCAAAACACGTCCTCCAGTGTGGTGGGCCCCACCCCTGTCGTATACTGTCAGTTTTGGGTCCTTCTCATACCTGGGTTGCCGACCCGCACAGTTTTAAACGCGTACAACATGTTAACAACCAACACTACTAATAAGGACTTGGCTCTGGACGCTCGCTTCCAATGTGGGATATCACAATCCCCCCACATTAAGACAAGTCATCCTCGGCTCTGATACCAAATGTAACAGCTCGACCCAACATGTCGTATATTATCCGTTTTGTGCCTTACCGCCCTTACGGTTTTGTTCATGGTGACGCAAGCCCTCTGGTCTAACGCCCTATAACGCGTACTCCAGTGTGATGGGCCCCACCCCTGTCGTGTATTGTCCATTTTGGGTCCCTCCCATACCTGGGTTGCCGACCCGCACGGTTTTAAACGTGTACAACATGTTAGCAACCAACACTGCTAATAAGGCTCTAGCTCTGGACGCTCGCTTCCGATGTGGGATATCACAAGTTTCTTTGTTTGTCTAGGATAATTGATCGTAGCTTTAAAAAATCTTCTCCAAATATGGAAACCCTTGTTGCCTTTCTTCAACCTTCCTTGTAAAATTAGGAAACCCCCTAAAATAAGCTAATCAATTTGTCATTAAATATCACCAACCCTTATTTTCTTGTGTAGCTATGATGCATAAAGAATCCTTGTAAGAAAAGGATTTTGGAACATTAATGAATTCTTTTCACACTTGAAAATTATGTTGCATCTCATTAAAGACCCTTATAGAATTAGGAAATTCCCAAAATAAGCTACCACATCCTTGTAAAAAAAGGATCATTGCCAAATAGAAAGTTCACATGTCAAAAAGAAGTAAATAACAAGCTTGTTTTGACCTTTATCGCAAGATCGTACTGAACTCCGATTGGCCTGAAGTTTACCTCAATATAGAAAAATACCTTTGGAATCTTCTGGTGAAGTTTTAGCTCGCTCCAATGATTTAATTTGGTGTTATTCTTAATAGCATAAAACTGAAAAATAAGAGATTTTACACCAAAATCCAAATTTAACCTTGCTTGGATCGTATAATTGGATTTAGAAATCTTTATACTGTTACTTTTCCCACTACTCCTAGCATCATCAATGTACAGTTACGAACTTATTTATTGAGTATGAAAGGACCCAAATCAATCCTTTGGCTACCATTCTCCCTGAAACTATTATATCTCCCAACCATTTTAGGAAGACTAGAAATGATATATCAATGGTTAACCTTTCAAGATTCATTGAAGGATAACCTTGGATTTAAGCAGCTTTGACATCCACGAAAGCCCAAGCAAATTAAGTGTTTTTATAGCATTGAAGAATCCACAGGAAGAGAGAGAATATAGAGAGAAACGCTCTCCTCCTTCATGGAATGGATTCCCTCTTGTCAGTTGGTGGCGACTCTTGCTGTTTGATTTTTTTTCTTGGATTTCCTTGTCCTGTTCCTCTTCTTCGTTTCCCTGTTTCCCCTTCAGTGATTTCCACCACATCCTGGTTTCCCCCTTCTTTTCATCTTTTCCCACATGTTCCTTTTTTTCAAATGGAAAAGAACAAGCGAAAGGCTACTTTTACAGTAGCTCGTAGACAAGACGCTCTACCTGCTCCTATTGTTGGCCCCAAGGATCGTGATCCTGATGGTGATGGTTCAGAGGTTCTTGCCCAAACGGTTGTCACTGCTATCAAACCCGATACAGTTCCCTGTGCACCCTGTCTAAATCCTTCCCCCTTGGCTTCGTCTCAGCCTCGAGATGTGGGTCTTAGTGCTCTCCACCCTGCTTAAGTGCTGGTGATTGCTTCTGGCTCTAAGTCTTTAGATGCGGTTCTGGTGAAAGATTGCTCTGTCGCTTCTGATGACGAGAACCTGGATGAGGATCACCTGGACTTTAACTTTTCACATGAAGAGTGTGATGACTACCCTCAAGCCCCTGCTTTGCTCCCTACTAAGAACTTACCTTCCCCTCCCCCTCTGCTACTTGCTAAGCAGATACCTTCCCCCCTCTAATGAAGAGTGTGATGCCTTCCTCTCCAACTTCTGGCTGTCGAGAGCGTGTACCCTCCTCCGTTGCAGGTAACCCTCTCTCTGCTCCTAGCAGCAGTAAAGGACGAGACTTTTTCTTTTCTAATAGATCTACTATTTCCTGTACCAAACTTCAAAACTTCTCACTTAATCATCTCTCCAAAACTTGTGCTATATCCCCTGAGGACATTCAACCAAAAATTGAAATTTGGAACTTTTGTGTTATGGGCTATGTTTCTGGAAAAAGCCCCGATTACAGAGCTCTAAATAGTATTATATCCAATGTTTGAAAATGTGAGGCCACCCTTACCATCCATGACTCTGGGTGGCTGGTATACAAATTTAAAACAGAGGAGGACAAGCTTACGGTTCTTCGAGGAGGACCCTATCTTGTGTATGGACAACCCGTTGTTCTGAGGCCTATGACAAAAATTTTCGACTTTTTTAGTGAAGAGATGTCGCGGGTACCGGTTTGGGTAAAGTTTCCAAACCTTCCTCTGTGCTGCTGGTCCCTAGTTTGTTTATCAAAGATAGCCAGTATTCTTGGAAAGCCTATTCAGTGTGACCAGTTTACCTCAATTCTTTCCTGTATGTCTTATGCACGAGTATTGGTTGAAATTGATCTCCTTGAGGAACTTTGACACTCAGTGGAGATTTCATTGCCTGAAGGTCTTACTCTGCACCAAAAGGTTGTCTATGAAACTCTGTCCAAGTATTGTAACTTATGTCGTATCCTTGGCCATACTCGTCTCCTCTGCGCCAAAGCTGCTGCTACTATCAAAATTGTACCTTGCAATCAACCTCAGGCTCAGGATGGTCAAGCTGATAAAGGGACTGTTTTTAGTAGATTGGGTCCCCAACCTCCTGTTCCTTCTCTTCCTCCACAGGTGCAAGGCCATTCCCAAGACCACGATATTCCAGTGGCTTCTAGGAGGGACGATGGGTCAGAAGCTGATCATGTTATTACTAATGGTTGGGTTATTGTGCACTCTAGACAAAAATCCAACAAGCAGCACAAGGGGAAGGCGGTGGTTGTATCTGAGCCGGTGTTTGTTGACAACTCTCCTGCTACTCCCTCTCCCTCTATTTGCACAAGTATAGTTCAGAACTCCCCTAAAACAGATACATTGGTGGCAACCCCTTGTGCTGGAGAAGTTCGGGGTTCTTCTCCTTCTCGAACTGCACCATTGGTTGTGTATCCTCGTGCTGGTGAGGCCCACAATTTATCCCCTCCTAGAACAAATTCTTTGGTAACTAATACCGGTGATGTTGATATGGCGGTAAATCTGTGAATGCTCCTCTCTTGGATGTGTCTGTCCAGTGTGGGGTCAGGACTCGTAACCAGAAGTAGCGTGGTCGTAGTGGAAGGGTTTCCCCTTCCCTTACAATACTATAATCATTTACAGCTGGAATATCAGGGGACTTAACAATCCCCTGAAGCAACATGGGGTTGTTAGCCTCATGAAGAAGCATAAGATGGATGTATGTGGGCTGCTTGAAACAAAATTGCTCTCCTCCAGAGTTGACTCTATGCATAAATTTCGGCTAAGGCATTAGCAATATTTGTCCAATGCAGATGTTACACGCACTGCTAGAATTGTGGTTTTTTGGAATCCATCTATAGTAAAGGTTGATTTGCTTGCATCCTCTACGCAAGCTTTACATATTTCAGTAACCTGTTTAATTTCTCAGATTAGCTTTATGGCTACTTTTGTTTATGGCTTCAATACTATCTCTGCAAGACGATCTTTATGGGAGGATTTAAAGCGTTGGAATTCTAGCTGTCCCTGGATGGTTCTTGGTGACTTTAACTCTATGCTTTCCTTTACAGATAAACACAATGGTGCAGCTGTCTCTTCCTATGAAATTTCTGATTTTCGAGACTGCTGTTTTGATTTGGGCCTTCATGATATAAATTTCATTGGATGCCACTTCAATTGGACAAACGACTCTGTTTGGAGCAAACTCAATCGGGTGTTGATAAATCCTTCATGGTCCTCTTTCCAGCGTCTCACTCATGTTCACTTTGGATCTCCAGGTGCATTTACAGACCATTCCCCTGCAGCAGTTAGATTGGATCCATATGTGCAGGGTAGATGAAAGTTTAATTTCTTTAACATGTGGGCTACACATGATCAGTTCCTGCTGGTGGTCTCTTCTTGTTAGTCCTCTCCTGTATATGGTACTCCCATGTATATTCTTTGTCGTAGACTTAAGCTCTTGAAGGGGCTTTTGAAGGAGCTCAATCGCCTTCATTTTAATCATATTTCAGAATGTGTTTCTCGGCTTAAGTCTTAGTTGGAGCAACTCCAAAATGCATTCCAGCAAGACGGGGATAACCAACTTTTGTTTGCGTAGGACAAGTTTCTACGATCCAAGTTATCTTCTCTGAAGTTTGCGAAAAAATAGTTCTTCAGTCAAAAGATAAAATGTAATTTTCTTAAGCACAGTGACAAAGGCTCCAAGTTCTTCTATGCTCTCCTGGGCCAGAATCATCGGAGGAACTTTATTCTAGCCATTATGTGCAGCCATAGCAGTCTTAGCGCATCATTACAAGAAGTAGGCAATGAATTGTGTCTTATTACCAGCGGTTGCATGGCTCATCTAAGACCATCTTTCCACTTGACAGTGCAATTATTCACTGTGGTCCATGTCTGCCAGCTAGTTCTCATGGCGTTCTCCTCACCCCTGTTTCTCATGAGGATATCCAAAAGGCAGTCTTCGGCATTGGAAATGACAAAGCCCCAGGTCCTGATGGCTACTCCTTCTTCTACAAACAAGCCTGGCATGTTATAGAAGGGGATGTATGTGCGGCGATTCAAGATTTTTTTTCATTCTGGCAGACTCATCAAACAAGTTAACCATTCAATTATTACTTTGGTTCTTAAATTAGCGAATGGTTCTTCTCCATCTGATTACAGGCCAATTTCATGTTGTAAAGTTATCTACAAAGTCATTGCAAAAATTTTAGCAGGTCGTCTTGCTCATGCTTTAAAGGACATAGTCGGTCCCATGCAGAATGCATTTCTAAGTGGCAGGTATATGAGTGATAACATCAACCTTGTCCAGGAGCTTCTTCGCCATTATGGCAGGAAACGTTCATCGCCCAATTGTTTGCTGAAAGTAGATTTCAAAAAGGCATTTGACTTTGTTCAGTGGGACTTATTGTCAAACCTCCTTTAGCACCTTGGCTTTCCAGCCCATTTTGTTCTGCTTGTTATGGAATGTGTATCCACTGTATCATTCACTGTTGCAATTAATGGGGATATTCATGGGTTTTTCTTGGGGAAGAGTGGAGTCAGATAAGGAGACCCTTTATCTCCGTATCTTTTTATCTGTTGTATGGAGTATTTCTCCAGGTTGTTCAAGTTTGTCTCCCAACAGGAAGGCTTTCGGTTCCATCCAAAGTGTGAGGTGCAGGGTATCAGCCACCTTGCGTTTGCAGATGATGTTTCACTTCTCTCCCATGGTGACTCCTGTTTAGTCTATTGTCTACTTCAACAGGTCACTCTCTTTGGCCAGACTTCTGGTTTGTACACTAACCCGTAAAAATCATCCATTTTCTTCGAGGGAGTTGGCACTGCTCAAAAGCAATCTATTCTCACTGCTTCTGGCTTCAAAGAAGGGAGATTTCCTTTCATACATCTTGGGGTCCCTCTAAGTCCCCATCGGCTTTTTGCCAATCAGTTCTCACCACTTTTACAGGACTTGAAATCTTCAGTCCAAGGTTGGATTGACAAGCACCTTACAATGCTGGTCGGTTGGGGCTCATCCAGTCTATTCTGTTTGGGAAAGTCCAATTCTGGCTTAGTATCTTCCCCATCCCTGATGTTGTGATGAGGAACATTATTAGCATCTGTAGAAATTTTCTTTGGACAGGTGACATTAGACGAAGTACCTCAGCTTTGGTTGCCTGAAAGTCTATTTGCTTGCCTAAGACAGAGGGGGGGTCTTGGCTTGTTTAATCCTCGGGCCCGTAACAGAAGTTTTCTTGGCAAGCAATTATGGAATATTCATTTTAAAATGGATTCAGTTTGGATTCACCATTTTTATTTGAACTCTAGCACCATTTGGTCTGTTCAAACACATTACTCTTCTTCTCCGTTGTGGAAAGCTATCATTTCTGTTAGGGACCTCCTCTTGCAGCTCTGTGGGGACTTTGAGTCGAGTATTACTTTGCCGAGTAGTTGGTCTACTGGTGCAGGTTTCTTTCTATCCCATGCGTATGATTTCTTCAGACCGGTTGGTTCAGCAGTCTCATGGGGTCGAATGGTTTGGGAACAATGGTCTCTACCTAAATACAGTTTCATCCTCTGGCTGGCTGTCTTAGGAAAGCTTAGGACTCATGATAGATTGGTTTTGTCCCTACTGATCCCAATTATATGTTTTGTAGGCAAGTGGAAGAGTCCCATAGTCATTTGTTTTTTGCTTGTGAATGGACATGTCGTCTGTGGGCAATGATAAAATCTTGGTTGTGAATTGGGAGGACCATGCAAACTTTGACCAGTGCTATACGTGGGTTACACTCTTAAAGGAATAACCTGAAGGCTTGGATGAGATGAGTTTCTCTGGGTATCACGGTGTATCTCATTTGGGAGGAAAGAAACAAGCAAGTTTTTAATGGGCAGTCTAAGAAGATTGCTACAGTGTTCAGGCGCTTTTAAATCCTTTTCTACATTGTCTTCCATTTCTATGAAAAGGATCATTTAATTCTGCATGTAGGCTGATTGGGTGGCATGTTGTCTCTTAATTGTGCTGCTAAATCCCATGATTTGGTTTCTTCATGATTCATGAGAATCGTCGCAATGTGTATGCATGGTCCATGCATATTGGTTTTATGTGACAAAATTAAGCTGCAGAGCCCACCGGGTTTTGTCTTCGGGTTACTGTGCTCTCTTGCTTATGGCTGAGCTCTTCATCATGGTTTTTCTCCTTGATAATTGCTGCTACGTGAATGCATGGTACATGTATATTGGCTTCACGCGAAACACTTTGCTGTTGGGCCCACCTGCTTATTCTCGAGTGGTTCATGATCTCTAGCATATGGCTTCTGGTGTTTTGTGTAAATGGCGTTTAAGCATTTATGTGTTAATGGTCTGTCTTGATGGTTTGTGGAGGGCAGCTGTTTTTCTTGGTTATCTTTGGCACCTATAGCTTTTAGGTTCCTAAAATAACCGATGGTTTGTTTTTTTAGGTTATATGTTTTTTGTGCTTGCTGGGAGCCTATTCCCACTGGCTTGTTTTGTGCAGGTGTATATATGGCTTGTTGGTTTTCCAGTTAGTCTAACTTTTTGATCTATAAAATTCTAACATTTGATAAAAAAAAAAAAGACTGGAAATGATATATGAGATGTTGTATGCAACTACTTTATATTTAGATGATGAGCCATATGACGGTTGAGAAACCAATATTCAAATCATTTTGGTGGCCTAATCAAAAGCCACTTGAGGAATTTATAATAGCTCAAGACTTAAGAACTTGGATGTTGTGAGGACTTACTATTTTTATTTTTTTAAAACAAAGGAAAGAAGTGTTACTCCCCATTAATGTCTATGGTAATAGCTTATATTGAGTCCATTTAACCTATCCCTTTTCACCATAACTATAAAAAAACAGAATAGAGAAGATTCAGAGATTAAAATAAGCAAAAAAAAATGATAAAAAGAGTGGAAAGGATAAACAAGGAATATACTATAAAAAGATTAGATAAATACCTAGAAAAAAAATGGGAGAAATCACAAAGAAACCCAAAAGTGGAGAGAAATAGTATAAAAAACACCATAAAAATATAGAAAACAAATAAGAGCAAATAGAATTAAAAAATAGGAAAGAAAAAAAGAAAAGATAAAAAGTCCAAGTCTATAAAAAAAAAAGCCTAGCCACGTATATTTGTTCACATCCATCACTACTTTAACCAAAGATATTTTTTTCTGCCTCTCTTTCTTCCATTTTAACATCCCCTACCAACCACGATCAACGACCAATGACCAAAAGAAGCTTCATTATCACCATCAACCATGCAGCCTTGTCCTCCTCACCGGTAACCTCAAAGAAAAGTTAGGGAATGAAGTGATCAGAAGAAAAAATAGATGATCAAAATAAAAACAAGAGTTTAAGTCCCTTTACATCACAACTCTAGGAGAAAAAAAATAGAGAGAAGATTTGGAGATTGAGAGATAAAATAAAAGGGAGAAAGTGATAAGAAGAGTGGAAAGGATAAACATGCAATATATTATAAATATATCAGATAAATATCTAGAAAAGAGAATGGGAGAAATCACATAGAAACCCAAAAGTGGAGAGAAATAATAAAACAAAACATATAAAAAAATATAGAAAAAAAGATAAGAGCAAAGAGACTAAAAAAAAAAAGAAAAAAGAAAGAAAAAAAAGTTCAAGCTAACAAAGCAAACCTAATCACCTATACTTGTTTACAACTACCATTACCATAACAGAAGATATTTTTTTTAGCCTTTCTTTTATCCCTTCGAACAATAACATAGTCGTCATAATCCCCTACCAAACCACGATCAACGACCAATAATAATAATAATAATAAAAAAGCTTCACTACAACCATCAACCATGCAGCATATCCTCCTCACCAATAATCTCAAAACAGTGTTTGGGAATAAAGTGATTAGAAGAAAAAACAAGGGATCAAAATCAAAATAAGAGTTTAAGTCCTTTTACACCATAATTATAGAGAAAACAAGATAAAAGATCAGGAGATTGGAGATAAAATAAAATAGAGAAAGTGATAGGAAAAGCGAAAAGGATAAACATGCAATATACTATAAATATATTAGATAAATACTACAAAAAAGAATGGGAGAAATCACACAAAATCCAAAAGTGGAGAGAAATAATATAGAAAAACACAAGAAAAATATAGAAAACAAATTAGAGCAAAATGACTAAAAAATAGGAAAGAAAAAAAGTCCAAGCCTATAAAAAAACCTCGCCATCTATACTTGTTCTTGGCCACCACCACTTTAACCAAATATTTTTTTCAGCCTCTCTCTTATCTTTTTCAACATTATAACACAGTCACAACCATACCCTACCAAACCACGACCGACGACCATTGATAAAATAAGCTTCACTGTCATCATCAACCATGTAACTTTATCGTCGTCACTGATAACCTCAAAGAAATGTTAGGGAATGAAGTGATTAGAAGAAAAAAAACAAGGGATTAAAATCAAAACAAGAGTTTAAGTCCCTTTACACCATAACTATAGAAAATAGAAGATAAAGGATTGAGAGATAAAATAAAAGGGAGAAAGTGATAGGAAAGTGAAAAGGATAAACATGCAATATACTATAAATATATTAGATAAATACCAAGAAAAGAGAATAGGCGAAATCACACATAAACCTAAAAATGGAGAGAAATAGTATAAAAAAACACTAAAAAAATATAGAAAACAAATAAGAGCAAAGAGAATAAAAAAATAGGAAAGAAAAAAGAAAAGAAAAAAAGTCAAAGCCTATATAAAAAACTCAGCCACATATACTTATTCACAACCACCATCACTTTAACCAAAGATAATTTTTCTAGCCTCTTTTTTCATCCCCTCCAACATTAACACAATTGCCACCATCCCCTACCAAACCACAACTGACGATCAGTGACCAAAAGAAGCTTCATTACCACCATCAACCATTTAACCTTTTCCACTTCACCGATAACCTTAAAGAAAACAACATCTTCTGTTATCTTTATCTCGATAGTCAACATGCAACACCACTTTTTTTTTAATCAAATAGCCTAACCACTACTTCCTTTCTTCTCCTTTATCAAAACTAAAAGAATTAATTGCTACTGCAACTTGTGGAGGTTAGGGGAACGAGAAAAAAAAACAATAGAAACCAAAGCTTTCCCTTTATCGATTTCTCTTCTAGAGAAGTATTGCACTTTATCACTGATATATAAAATAAGTGAAGAGAAATCACCATTAGTTTCAGATGGTCACACTCCTTTATCTTGTGAGTGCATGGATCCATATGACACTGGTCATGGTAGTGCATATAAGCATACACCACCATATCCCAAAATGTCAACATTGCCTTGCTTTTTTCAGCTCATTTTGGTCAATTTTGATAGTTTTAGTAGGTCATCCTTTAATCCAAAATGAAATTTTATTTGCTTTGTATAATTGGTAAAATGATCTTATTGATTTTTGTGTGACTATTGTAAATATTTGAATGATTATGATATATTATATTAGGTGGGAGCCCCTGAGGCTATGAAGTCATCGGGGATCTATTTTAGAAAGCAATAAAGTGGAATCAACACCCCATAACAAGGTTTGTGTTGTTTATTTTTATCAAATGATCAACTTATTGACAGTATGACCTTTAACCAGGTTTGTGAATCAGATGTTGAAATTTTGTTATTTCAAATAATAAATAAAATATTTTTAATTTGCTTTATTGATTTATGTTCAATCCAAGGATAGTATGATTTTTAAATGGGACCTATTCTTCAAAAGTTGAAAAAATGTTATGTTTTAAAAGCTATATATATGTAATATTGTTTTCTTAAATGTGAATTTGATTTGTAAGTTAAGGGTGATGTTGGCCAATACCTTATTGATTCTCTTTCCTATCATATAGTAAATCGTTATCCTACCAATGGAATTGCCTTTGAGGTGACAATCTTTATTTTTTAAAATAATATATACACCATGTGATTTTTTTAAAAAAAATTTCCTTTGTATGTAAATATTTGTTTTGTCAATATGTGCGTATGTTTTCTTAAAAGTTTTCATGTGTTAGGATAGTACCCCATCATTGTAAGTGAATATAGGTTAGGTCAAGATGACCCCACCAAGGCCCTTTTAAGTATGAGTAGAGGCTTTTAAACTCATTTTAGGTTTAATTAAATAAAATGGGTCTAAGCCTAAATTGATTAGACTTTTTGTTAGGTTAAGTCTCAAATCACTATTATAGAATTAGTTGTTTTTTAGCATAAATATTTATATTAATTTAGACAAAACTATTTTTACAAAAGCATAATATGTATCTTTGTCATCAAAGATAAACAACAATGTATCTTAACTTAGGTATGATGTATAGGTGATATTTATCTTTTCTATTACATAATTAACCCCTTATTTAGAAATATAAAGACTGGTTAGGGTTCCTAACTACTATAAAACTAGGTGGTGAATCATGTTTTTAACCTTACCCGTACCAATCCTAGATCAAGATCATTGAGATTTTTCTTGTGTCAAAATGACTACTCTGTTGTGGAATTAATATGGATTAAGCTTAGTTTGGTTGTTTAAAAATAATGTGCTTATTATGCCTTTTATTTTTATATAATTACCAATATTGTGTGATTTTATTTGATGAGTTTTTGTGCTCTTGTTTATTTATTTGTTTATTTGTTATTTTCATATATTTTATTATTATGCATATTGGATTGGATGTGGACTTATATCCATGCACTCATTCCACGACACTTATTTGCATATACATCACTTTAGGTTAGTATGAGAAATTAGATGTGCCTTGATGGTTTTTGCCTTAGGCTAACATGTATTAAACCTCATACTCTCGTTAAAAGTCTATATGGTCATAATTAGTAACTGATTTATCATTGCCTCATTTTATGCTCTTTACACCTTGTAGGTGCCATGTCAACCTTTTAAGGTGTGTTTACCCAAGCGATCATCTTTCATCCCTTCCAAAAGTAACATAGTCACTATTGTCACTGATCAAACCACTATCGACAACCAAAAGAAACTTTGATGCCGCCATCAACCACACAACCATGTCCATCTCATTGACAACCCCAAAGAAACATAACGACTCCTCCAATTTCTATCTTGATAGTTAATCATCAACACTACCTCATAACCCTTTTTTTTTTTTATCAAACAGCCCATCCATTACTATGAAAAAATCAATAGCAGTTGCAACTAGTGGAGGTGAGAGGGAATGAGAGAGAAATAATATAAAACAAACCTTTCCAAGCCCTGATCTTTCTTTTAGAATAGTAATGGACTTCATCACCAGCATAGAAAAAAAAAGGAGAGAAAGTCACACCAATTCCTATGAGTCACACTCATTTATCTTGTTGGTGCGTGAATCTATATACCACTAATTATGGTAGAGCGTGTGAGCATGCGCCACCACATGTTCGATGTATTGACATTGCATTACCTTTTTCCAAAGTATTTTGGTCAATTGTGCCAGTTCTAGTAGGTCATTCTTAAATCCAAAATGAATTTTTACTTGCTCTGTATAACTAGTAACATGATCTTATTGGTTTTTTGTATAGATATTGTAAATATTCAAAGGGTTGGGATCCACTTTGTTTTGTTGTAAAGCCATTGGGGATCTATTTTGAAAGGTGATAAGGTGGAATTAATACCCAACAATAGGGTTGGAAGGATAGGATGATCATGTATACGAATGTTTGATTGTCATGTATGGAT
>Ga0325410_1004503_pt1 | contig 15564 bp, 6 predicted proteins | sample PopdelMetagenome_16_FD_206182 | JGI IMG/M metagenome (GOLD analysis project Ga0325410, IMG submission 206182) | Populus deltoides microbial communities from Bellville, Georgia, United States - Xylem-PdIQD-R3 | ecosystem: Host-associated > Plants > Phyllosphere > Stem > Wood/Secondary xylem...
AAATCCAAGCTCTGTGATTGCCCATCAAAACATTGTCTGGGTTGAACTTGAAAGTGAAAACTGATGCCACCCAACATCGCAGAATCTCATGATGTTTTAGACAAGAACAAAAATTTAAAACAATGTTTCGCGCCGGACAAACTTTGGCTCGAATCAAACTCACTCCTCCAAGCAAGCAATTTTGCAACCGCTCCACCAAACCCAACAACAACAACAAGAGCATCAGTGAAAAAACAGAATCAAATGTGAGCAAATCCGATGACGTGTATAGGCAACTAGACAATCTTGACTTCATGAAAGCTGCTAAAATCCTCTTCACTGACCCTCCAAAGAAAAAGAAATTCGGGTATTGCTGCTTTTCTTTCTTTCTCGTGCCTTTTTATCTATGTGAATTGGGTCAAGGAGTTTGATAGCTATTGCTTATGGGGTTTCTTTTAGGTATTTTGTCGAACATGTGATCGGCTTGCGCTTTTCTTATGGGGTGCTAAACCTGAAACTTTAAGATGTAATTTGTGTAGTTAATTTAGCTCATAGCATGACAAGTAGAACAGTGAGTGGTCATTTTGATAAGGACCAAGACATTAGTGTTATGCACTAGAAGACATCAGAATAAGATCAATTTCTGGGAACTCTGGGTCCTGGGAGACCCATCAGGGAGAATTGCATTTCAAATGACTTGTTTTTCGAAATGCATTTTGAAGTGTTGATTATGATAATTTGAATGAAATGCTTGAGATTATTTGTGTAATGTACGTATACACTGATCAATGATATTTCTCGAACCTGCTGACATCTTCATTTTAGTTTTTTCGGTGATCTGTACTTACATTCATGTCTTTTATGTTCAGGTTTGATTTCCATCTGGTACAACTCTTCTTCACCTGCTTGCCTTCATTGGGTATCAGTTCACATGTTTTTCATATTGCCATATACATATTTAAATGTGTCCTACTCCTTGTCTTGTTGTTGCTATCTAAAAGAATGCATATTCGTTTCTGTCCTTTTTTTTTGGCAACAGCTGTGTATTTGGTGGCTCAATACGCTCGACATGAAATGAAAAAAATGGATGCGGTAATGTTCTTGTCTTGTCAATAGTGATAATTAAATTCTATGTCATTTTGCCTCTCTTTATTCCCAGACTGTTTTCCCTTTTTCCTCTTTTCTAGTGGTCTCGAAATCTTATGTTTGCATGCCAATCATGGCATGGTCGGATCCTCACAAGGCACTCTTTGGAAGAAAAACTTCTCATGCTCAAAGCACTAAAGTGGTGTCTCCTAAAAATCATAGTTTCTAGTTGTTGATCAGAAAATTACACATTCGTTTCATTATTGTTTATAGGTTGGTATACTAAACTTTTAAGGGCCAACAAGCCTTTTAGCAATATCAATGTTTGCGCTTGACTCACAAATGTCAATATCTTTCACGCATAAAGGATAATTTTAATTTATATTGTTGGCCACTTAACGTCATAATTAAATAGCAAATTGATCTAAAGACTGCAGATAAAACTTGGTGCTTCATCTCAATTCATTGTTATTTTGTTTAGATTATCCGCATAAAAATAGGGCTCTTTGAAGTCTTAAAATGCTTCTTTATTATGTGGTCTCTCATCAAGCTTGCTGCTCTATGGCACCAACTTTCTTGTGATAGCTCCTGTTAGTGGTCTCACTAACCAACCTGAGGGAAAATTGATGCCTTAAATCCAACATAAATTGCTTTTAAACAGTTCTTTTCCATGGACACAATCACTCTAACGTTATCCACATTTTCTTTTGCATCGGTCTGAAGTTTAGCAATACCCTTGTTTTCTATCTAGGGTCTTAATTTGATGATTCTTTGACCATCCCAGGAACTAGAGAAGAAAAGGAAAGAAGAAGAGGAGAAAGCAAAAGAGGAGGAACTAAAAGCTATTGAAGAGAAGGCTCATTCCGAGTCAGAGCTCCTAGAAGTGAAAGAGAGACTAGGTAAACTAGAGGAGGTTGTTAAGGAAATTGCAGTTGAATCAAGGAAACAATCAGGTGGCAGTGTAAAAAAAACCCACGTCCAGGAAGACAGTAGCGAGACATTAAAACCTGCATCAACTGAAGCTAGCAACAGAATATCAGAATCGAGCAAATCAGTGGGGAAAGACCATCTTAGCTTACAGAAGTCTCTGGAACCAGCACCAGTTCCTGATTCTTCTCAGAAGGGCAAGATCCAAAATGAAGGAACTTCTCCGGATGCCAAGAGATAGAAGACTTGTTGCTAAATTCTGTAGAAAGTAGAAGAGTTCATTTTTTGACAAAGCATGCTCCTAACACAGCAAGGCCGCTTTGCCCAACTATCTATCAGGTGTTTCACCTTTAAAATCTAGTTTTGGTTAGATAGGTGCACTATCTAACAGTACAGTTGGAAGTATTTATTCAAATGTTTGAAAGGAAGAAGTTTACGCACACCAGAATCATTTCTTTTCATGTTGGATTTCAAGTTCCGCTTGCCACAAGTATCAAGTTTTGCAGCAGAAAACTGGATGGTTTCAAATTGTCCCTCGGCGGATCAGTTGAAGTTTTTACTTTATATTCCTTCATTCTTCAATTTCACAGACAAACGTACTCTCCCAAATGATTTCCTAATTTGCCATTTTAACTATCAGATACCTTCAATATCCGTGTGAAGTTATTGTACATGGCTCACTACACAAACTAAAAAAAACTATCAGATACCTTCAATATCCATGTGAAGTTAACGAATCTCTTGAAAGCTTCCAGTCTTCATTTTCTATCTTCAAGAATTGAAATTAGCATGGCAGGGAAATTTGGTAATGAATTGAACTTTTTAATTCAAAATCAAATTGTTCTTAGCCCATTTTCTATTTAGCTAAGACCAAACGAAGGAAGATCAAACCCAAGCTCTATTCAATGTCAAAACCAGGCCCAAGCCCACTACACACAAACGTCAAAAACCACACCCACCAATTTTTATTACCCTTAAACCCATGAAGCATTGATTCCACTTCTTGTTCCTTAAACCCTACCAAAAACTTGTTCACGCTTCTCTGCCAGCAGACATGGCAGTGGCACGCTTAATTCGACCTCTGAGAAAAGCCCTAATCAATCCTCCCCAAACCCTAATTCCTCTACAAAACCCCACCTCTCATCTTCTTTACAACAACAAAATGGGAGAAGAAATAAATCCTTTTCTTATCTCTCAAACCCATAATTCAATAAGAAGAAATTACATGTCAGAAACGCGAAAATCTGCTTTCAAAGATAACCTTCTCAGGCTCGTTCGTAATGAAATCCAGTATGAGCTCGATCGTTCCCCTCCTAAACAAGTACTGTTCTTTCTTATTTGCTTCTATTTCATCTCAATGCTTATCTACTATCTCTCCCTGTGTTTTTATATGCGTCTCTCTTTTTGAGCCTATATGAGATTGAAAGCTATTTTTTTTTTTTGAGTTTTTGGCACTCGTTAGTGGAAAAAAAGGTGTGATTTAGGGTGAGGATTTGGATTTGGAAAATGGGTTTACAGGAAAACTATTAGCTAATCAGGTTATTGATGATTGGCTTAGCTGAAGTCTTAATAATAATTCACTGGCATGATACAAATACATTTTTGTTTCGAAAATTGCTTGAGAATTTAACATGGAAGCTTTTTCTCGAATCTGTTGATGGAATTATGTAAAAAAAAAGCGCCATTGAGAAGAATAAAGGCCAGTCAATTTTTATTGTGTTTTTACTTGATCAAAAAAATAAGTTTTTGGAATCCTTTCAATTAAGCTTGTACTCTATTATATTGTACTTAATAATTAATTTACTATCCTAGCAATGTATTTGAATAATAGTTGCCTAATGCTAATTTTGAATGAAATAGTTCTTTTTTTTTGGTGGTATATGGAATCTATACAATTAGATTCTGTTTCAAACGAGAGTAAAATGCGAATCCCATTTGGAATCGCAGTGAGGATCCTACTCGCTTTCCATTTCCAACCCACATTTTAACCAAGCATGTCCATAATGTGTTCTTTACTGTTTAATAAGTCTTGAGTATTTATAAGTTTGCAAAATGAAATCAAACACTAGCTTAGCATCTGATTTTAAGACTTCAATTTACAGCCTCCTACCAAATACGAGTCCTTCACGATCGAGGACCTGCCAGGGGAGCAATGGATTAGATTGAAAAGAAAGTTCAGGGAGAACGAAGAGATTAAGGTCGAAGCAACCATGTTTGATGGAGCTGTTCCAATTCCAAAATCTGATGTGCCTGGCATAAAGGAAGACATGCTGCTTCATATTACTTTGATTATTAATATCTTAAAGGGTGATGGTGATGTCTTAGAGATTTTGTGTTCAGCTTGGCCAGATAGCATAGAAATTACAAAGCTTTTCATACGCAGGAGTAACAAGACCTCACATCAAGTTTATGATGGTCCTGAATTCAAGTATGATAATTCATTAACCTTCTTTGTCATGCCCATTTGGTTTCTTAGAACTTAGAGGAAAAGAAAGAACATCAAGAAGTTAAGACACCTGAAGTTGATAAAGAAAATACTTTAATGAACCTAATATGATTTTCTTGGTTTGTTGAGTTCACCCACCTTTTCCTTTTCTATTTCGAAAAAGAAAAGAAAACCATACCAACAACCAGATAGCAACAACTTTATGATTCAAATAGCAGTATATTTTCTTTGCTTCTCTTTTTCTTGCCAATGATTTGATTGTGTTGTTTGGTCCTTTGATAGAAGGTCGTGGTTTATTGTTCGCAGGGAATTGGATGATGAGTTGCAAGATACACTTTATGAATTCTTGGAGGCAAGAGGTATCAATGATGAAATGGCAATTTTCTTGCATGAATACATAAGAAACAAAGGTAAAACTGAGTTCATTAGGTGGATGGGTACTGTCAAATCTTACATTGAGAGTAAGTAGGGATTGTTTTTCGAAAATGATCTTGCTGATATCGATTGTCTATTCTTACATGTATCAGTTGAAGGACCTGTAATGGAGTATGTAGTTTATGGGTCCTGTCCAAGTACGCAACATTTAAATAGCTTTGCGACATGAGAGATAATTTTCTAATAGTATTTGATTGAACTGGCACAAAGTTGTGTTGTGGGAGCATCTTGTTGTTTTGCTGTATGGTGTTGGAATTGCAAGAACCCTTAAACCGTAACCTGCAGTTTTCTGTGCAAATAAGAACCGAACCGTTGTGTGTCGCCTATCTTTCAATCTGATAAAGTATGTATTCAGAGGGAAACAGAAACAGGCTACTTTATGGTGAATGAGGTCACATTCTTACGGTGGGAAGGAGAGATTCCCCCATCTTCATCTTTTGGGCTGACAGGTTGAAGTTACAATATCACTTCATCTTACACATGCTAATGGCTTGAGTTTAGAAATTCCAAATTAAACTTTCTGGGTTTTCCAGATTTTGTCCGGTCGGTAGCCAGCAGGCTTTTATTGAATGGCAGAGGTAATGTAACTGATTGTATAGTTGCTTCCCAAAGGGAAATTCTACAAACAAATTGCTAGACTATAACTGGATTGGTTCAGATTTATTTTTTCTGGGGTCTCGTTTTACCTGCAGAAGTTTAAATTAACTTGAAGAAAAACAATTTTCTTATTTAAAAACCGCAATATTAGTGATGGATGAAAGAGTTTTGTAACTTGTAAAATGCAGAAAATCAGGGGCAAAGAAGTGGAGGTTCTGATTGGAAGTATATGAATTAGATTACAATATCAGACTTGTTTTTATTATACCAAATCATCGTCTTCCTTCAAGCTTCTTTATCGAACTACTAGAGACATGATGAAATTTAAAATAAATGAGCATGATTTTAACACATTTAAAAAACAAAAAAAACTTAAAAACTTACTGCTAATTTCTTTTTGTCCCACCTGTTTTAGATTATTGAGTTCAAAACTAATGATGGCAGATTAGAACAAGATAGAAGACTAGCAGTTGATTATTACAAGAACTTAAGATAGAAGACCACTTCTTGCTTTATTTGATTATTTCTTCACCTTCTCTCTTCAGCACCACATGGAATGATAGCTCAACATTTTTTAGTGTCGTATCATTACAATGCACTAAGTAAGAGAAATGATTGATGGTGGATTTGAATCTGTCCATGAACAAAAAAAGACAATGGTCTAAGATAACAAAAGATCTAACCTTAATATTTAAACATGAATGTGGACAAAACAACCTTACTTCTATAATTACAAGATCTTAAGAGTGATGGCCACTTCTTGCTTCATTTTTTCACTTGAGCTGAAATCATAAAAAATGATAGCTACCCGATTTTTCATGAATCCCTTTCTAGCCATGTTTTTAAGTGTTTCTTAAATAAGAAGCAACATCATAGGTTCCCAATTCTTTTAATGGTAAAAAAAATAGGGAGGGGGATAAAGGCAGGCTAACACAAGAAAATGGACAGCAGAGCTGAACTGCAACACGTGGCAAAACCCCACCAAATGTCATATTCTGTAGTCAAGGACTGTGCGACCCTTCCGCCAAAAAAAAAAAAGAGGACTGTGTGACACAAAATGTCACCCCAGCTATCTCATCCTCATCCTCTGTTAGTAATCCAAGATTTCTGTGGTAATTAACTGTCAAAGCATTGAGTTTCCGTTACTTTACATCTTGATTCTCGGAAAATTAAGTGCGAATATGATTAGCATGGTCCTCAATTGTATACATCAGTTTGATTTGGCTCACAAATCCGTAGACCCCATCTGTGAGATCTCTTTGGTAAGAAATCAAGGTTACCGCAGATTAAACACAATATAATATAAGAAAATGATGGAGATAGCATAGCTGAGGGGCATTATTATGTGCTTATTTTCACATGGCTAGCTACACCTACCCCTCTGATCTAACTTTCGAATAGAGATGGTCTATTTCTTCAACTGCTGGTGGATCAAATATGGAATCATCCACACAATCCGGCCATCCAATTTTGTACAAATATGGTGTGGAACATGATGTATATCCAAGCTAAGTGGACCATGTTGTAAACAATAATAGCAACAGTTCTGTGAAATGACAATCACAAACATCCAAATTGTCCTTAGTGTTATCAACTTCTGCTGCTGCACATATGAGAGTCATCAATGTAAGAACAGTTTTTGATGTGCATTTACACCATTATCAAATATCCTCTCTCCCTTTCTCCATGTTACCATCTTGTTCTAATGATTTGAATTTGAAACTTGAATTGGTTTATAAGAGAATTAATGAAGATGGGATTCAATCTGACCCTGGCGAATTCCATCAATGTGGAAGCAACAATCCCAACAGCTAAAAGTTTACATTGAGAAATTCCCACCAAAACCATGGAAGATCATAAGCTGCTTTTTTAAAACTTGTAAAGAGTAGATCAACTTATCTCTATAATGTTAGTAAAAAAGAGTTTTACTTTGTCAACTAAGTACTATCTTAGAGTGAATAAAGATGATTAATTGGTTAGCACAAAGCAACTTCAGTGTTCGATTTCTTTTTTGGCATCATGCCTATAGAATTTGGCAAACTTCCAATTCAAGAATTGCGAAAGAAAACAAAATCTCTCACGTTCTTCTATAGCAAAAAAAGAAGAAGAAGAAAAAGGAATTTACAAGAGATCCAACTAAGAATAGATGATGAAAAATATTTAGTAAACAAGAATAAAACGAAAGTAAGAAATAAAAAAAAAAAATATATATATATATATATAGAAAAGAACATAAAAGATTGAACTAAAAATACAAAAAAAAAAAAAAGAAATTAAGAACTGCTTAGAGCTTGAGTGACAAGTCAAGCTTTTGCAAATCATCTTGTTTGGTCTTCAAATGGCTAACACCACCATCCCACCAAAACCCACCAATTCCTTCAGTACTAACCGGAGAAAATTTCCGAGTACTTTCAAACCTTGCAACCCCATTACTGGATGATGATCCCTTGATACTTGTTGCCACCTGAAACTTGTCTGATGCAAGCCTCCCAATTGCAGGTTGTTGATCAATAGGTTTTCTAGACCATCCATTTTGCCCGTAAATACTTGAAGAAGAACTAGTGCTAAATGGCTTATGGATCATAGAATGCACTTGAATTCCAAGTGATCTATTGAAGGAGCCATGCAAAGGAAGAGAAGCCATGCTAGTGTATCCGTTTTGGTGTGAGTAATTGGGTTGAAGAAGAGCAAAAGAAGCAGCACTAATTCTTTGTCCACGTTTGGAAAGTGTTCTTTCTCTCTTATGTGCATTTTGGTGACCGCCAAGTGCTTGTGAGCTATAGAATTTCCTTTGACAATAGTTGCACGAAAACACTCGAGGCTCGGTTTCATTACCTTGGGGAGTATCTAAGGACTTTCTTGATGGATCCATATCGAAAGAATCGATGAGATTGAGTTGTGGTATTGACGAATCTTGTTTGGAATCCTTGCTAGAGAGGCTTAGATCCAGTACAAGACCATAGTTGGTGTCTACCCCTTCTTGGTGCCTTTCTTCCTCTTCCTCTTCTTGATCTTCTTCAAGTTGCTTCACCTCCTTCTGGCTCTTCATTATTACTGAGGGTTTCAGAGATAGGGGAGCATTTGAAACTGAAATTATGCTTGAAGTTTCAGAGAGACAAGCCTCTGATCTAGCAGGAGGCTCCATGCGAAGAATAAGAAGAGAGGATTTCCTCTTTCTGAAGGAAGGCAGAGTGGGTTTAATAGCAAGCAAGGTAAAATGTTAATTGATATATAGTCTTAAATGCACTGCCCTTTGTATGGAAGGATGTTCTCCTACTATTTTACAGTTACAAGGTCTTAATATAGTAAGACTTGGAGAATGAGACTTTTTGTAGAGAGAGAGATTCGTGTGCCCCCAACGTTTTGATTAAAACTCATGAGGAACACCATGTACCCTCTTGTCTCCTAGCTCACACCCCATTCAATGTTTTTCTCTTGTCCTTGCACGCTCGTCTCTTTATTTTTCTTGGCCCTTGTGGGCATGTGTGTTCATGGCTATATACGTGAGCGTGTGTGTCAACTGTGAGCTTCTGACACATAGAATCCAACAAATATATCTATTATTTTTCCTGAATTTGTAGGAGTGGACCTATCCTTGAAAACGTGTGGTCTTGTGAAGTGTATGAAAACTCATGGAGGATTTGCAAAATCCTCACAGAAAGACTTCTGTCCTAATCTTTGCATATTACTTTGTCCATCGTAGGAAACCTCAGGGCCCTGTCAAAATTACCCCCACCACGGCACCTCCAGGCGGAAGAGGGTGTGCAGATCGATTTATATATAATTAGGGCATCAAGGAGTTACATCCACATGATATGTTCTTTATCATGTGATTTTCTTTTTTGTTCCTAGCTAGGTGTTCGCCAACATGTATGACCATCAAGAATATTAGTGTTTCATTAATTAGACGCTGGGATTTTACAAGGGCATGCACAGTGCTGAGGATAGTGATAAATCAGAGGGTTATGATGTTGATTGAGAGATTATGATCATCCGCTGGGATCATTTAACAAGATATATGGCCATCTAATTCTGAGTGTTGACAAACTTATTTGGCATTAATCATTGATTTTGTTGACTTATGAATCTTAGTCAAGTTAATCAGCAATATATTCATGTGCACGCAATCATGCATTAAGGGCCATTTGAGTGACATGCAGAGGTCATTTTCATGATTACAATTCATTAAACAGTCTTATCATATACATATCTATATCTATATATATTAATTTGACCACATTAATTATAACTTACTGCAAATTAATTAATGCTAATCATTTTACAAACATGGGTTTCATTAGGTTATCTTTGTTAATTAATCTTGTGCTTTTTAGCTGAAATAAATAAATAAATTGATTTTCAATTAGATATAGGATAGATCTCGTAATGATGTTTCAAGTCTCTTAGATCACCGAAAGAATTTTATTTAGCCAGCCCTTGTCATGGCACCTCCATACCATCTTAGTTAAACCATGGCCCCCCGACCTGTAAATTCTAGTTTCGCCACTAAAGCATTTTCTATGGGGACGAGGCCCCTTTTTTTTTTTAATGTAATTGAAGTGATTATGTATGAAAGCTTTTTATTATTTTTTCTTTTTCCGAGTAATTTTAAAAATAAAAATAAAATTAATGTAAAATAAAAAATAATTTTTTAATTTTTTTAAAAAACATAAATTAAAAAAATTCAGAAAAAAACCTTTTGCTCTCTTGTTTTTCTTGTGTCAAAGCGCTTCAATTCTTTTATTGTGTAAGGCTACAATTACCAAGGCAGCGTAGCTCCCAAGAAGGGCAGTAGTGCAAGGGCTGTGCGGACAGTGTGATTACTATAGACAGTGTGATTAGTGTAGTTGATTTAGGTCACGCATAATTGAAGTCATTTCAGATGTTAGGTAAGCTTCCACACTTCAAAGAAAAAGCCAATGGCGTCTCTCATGCAATCAAATCTTTGTACGCCTAGCTAGGAATCTAATCTTACATACTATACACTATAACTATAGACTAATTTCTAATCACCAATAATATTATCACAAAACACAATTCTTCTTGGGGATTAATCCCCACTTTTCATCGCACATTTCCTTAGAAAATAATTCTTTGACTTTTGATGGACAAGTGAGAACTATCTTTTAAAGATTCTACCAATCTAGCTCTTTTGCTTGTTTCTCCTGTGCGTCTTTTCCCTAGCTTCATGGGATAGGAAAGTGGCAGCAAGTAAACTCTAACACTCGTGTCGGCAATGTCCTGTCTGGAAGTTACCCCCCCTCTTCTTCTTCTTCTTCTTCTTCTTCTTCTGTAGATGTGATCATGTATTAATTAGAGCCATTTATAGAAAAATCAAACTATGTATACATGCTGCTTAATTTTTGTGTTGAAAATCTTAGTTTGTTTGTTAATCTCTCTGCAAGCTGATTATATAATCCAAGTAATTTTTTAAGGAGTTCATTTAATTTAATGGAAAGAAAGAGGTGCCAAGGATATATATATATATATATATAAGTTTAGAGATTCTTGCTCCATTTTTTTTTAATTTGGTAACAAGCCTATTTTTTAAAACAGAAGGCATGTTATCTTAGAAAAACAACTAAAATGTAACTAGTTATGAAAGAGATATATGTCCCTTCTTTCTTTTATGTTAATTTTATATAAAAAAATTGTTTTAATATAAACACCATCAGGATCATATAGAGAGTCTAACTATGATGTGCAAGAGAATTGATTTGGTGAGTGCATAGCAATAATAAACTCTGCCTCGAGGGGGGGAAATGCAGCACTGTTTTTCTCGGTTTAAGGTCACATTTCTCTGGTAGATGACATATGGCTTTCACGAGAGAAATGCAAAAAGAATAGTGAGGCCTTTCGTAACTTGAATTTGGTGTGACTACTTAAGGTCACTATTATTTCCATTCGAGGACAGTTTTCATGACAAGAATTTGGTCATGCGAGCTGGTTTAGTCAGTCCACTATTTCTGTTCGAGGAAAAGTAGACTTAATTATGAGAAGAAAATGAGAACTTTTCCCTTTATTACCCAAATAAGGAAAAGGGATCGTTTGCCTTATTTTCTATGAAAAATGCTCATGTATTGGATAAATTTGTTCATCTTTCTATGTGTTGCACCCATAATTATTATTAGACTTGGCTTGACATTTAACTTGGTTAAAAATTAAACCCACATCGCCAAGTTAACCCATCCAATTTACAAGTCAACCAAGTTTGATTTAATTTATCCATCCCAAAAATAACTTTATTTTGAGCAAAAATCTTAAAAATTTAAGGATTTAATATGGTCAAATCTCATCTTTGATTTCATTCATTGATCACCAAGTTTAATCAAATCAATTTTCAAACAATTAATGAGTTTGATTTAGATTAAATTCCAAGTAAGTTAATGAATTACCGACGTGTAGGCAGCAACTAATGGGTAATAATAGACTTTATATTCGAGGTTTTAAGATCTATTGATATTAAAATACATCGAAGCAAACAGACCATGTCCAGCAGAGGATATATAGTGGAGGTCAAAGTTAGGAGAAGTGTTGAGTAGTCATTGGCAGAAGGACAGAGAGAGGGGACCTAAGTTAACAGGTGGTATATCAAGGGATAAGTCCCGCCAAAACCTTGAGGCGGACCTGGTTTTTAATCATACGAAATGGCGCATGAGGATCATGTGGCTGCCTCAACTAGTTTTGAGATTCTTTCGTTTTCTTGAATCAATTAAAGCCAAATATCCCTTGTTTTCAATAAGAAAGCAAAGCATTGGTAAATCATCAAACACTATTTTTTACTAATGGGTACGCAGAAAAGATTGAAATTATATATATAGTTGTCTTCGACTTCTTGGTATGTTCATGTACGTCTTGCTAATTAAAGGATGATATTGCCATAACAGCACTAGAAATTGATGGCAACTGCAACGAACAACCCTTTTCTTTTAAAAGAGAGGAGATTGGCAAAACATGGTGGGGTTTACACTATGATTTTCGAAATTAGGATGCAGATTAACTGGTCTGGTGAAAATCAATTGGTGGAAATTAACCATAGACAAGCTACCTAGCTAGCTAGCTAATAATTGAACCTCGTTTCAGTTTAGGGTTTCAGTAGAGTTAAATATATTAACCAGCCAAGGCTAGGAAATTAACCAGCCCAACTTTTTGTACCTTGTTTATCAATCTGCGCCATTTGAGGATCACCTTATCATTAAGCAAGAGAAATTTTGTCAAGAGAAAGTGAGAGAAAGCAAGGATGAATTCGACTCATCAACTTCATCATGCATGTCTTTCTTGGTTTATTTTTCCAAATCGACGATGCCTCGCCTTAATTCAAACATTATATTCTACCCATAAATACCACCGAATTGTTGAAAATGGCCACGAGACATGGAGATAACATAATAATGGTATTCGTGGTTATACATCTGATGTGAAAATTACGCCACAACATATGGCTGTCTCACCTGTTCAAAAGCCAGTCATGACAGCACAAAACAAGTTGCACTACCATTGTTGTCTTCTTTATGGCATTATTGAGACCACACGGGCTCGAGTAGATATTGGTTCAAAGAGGAGTATCCATCAAAAGTACATTTCCTTGTCTTCTTCTACTTTATCGAAAGCTTTCAGCTAACGTCATTTTGAACAACGATCGAGATGCTTGAGAATGGATTGACAAGGCTCAATTACTGCAGGATGCGCACGGTGAAAGGAGAATAGTATGCAGACACCATATCCTCATATGCTATGTCACCTGATTATTTTGGACAAGGATAATGTGGTGAGATTTCATTCTTTATGGCATGTTAAAACATTACTAGTACTTGAACAACAGCTATCGATCGAAAATAACTTTTGAAGCAGCATTTCAATATTTCTACTTCACTTCTTGAATTCCAACGGGAGAAAAAAAGAGATGGAAATCTTTCAAAGTTCAACAACCTTGTCTGGTTTTGACCCCTCAAACAAGCATTTGATTGTGGATAAAAACCCGGCACATGTTTCTTCCTTGTAGGGAAGTGAAAGGGGAAACCTGAAGTACATTATCTATTGCCCCAAAAGACCTTTGTTCATGTTGTGGGACAGTACTAAACGGAGGAGAGTCCATATAAGAACTCTCATGTGCACAAATGGACTCAGCATGGAACCCAAAGGGACATTCCCACATGTCAACAGAAGTGCAGTAAATGGGTGGTGAAGACGACAAGTGGCCGACAAATAGATTGAGGAGTTGATGTGGAGAGCCCCTAATGTGCTTTCATAGTGGTGTCCTATGCTAAATAACTTTATGAATTATTATCATGTATACCATGATCACGTCTCTAAAGGAAACCCTTTTAGATAAGCTTCGCATATGACATTAGTTAATGAAACGAGAGAGAGAGAGAGAGAGGGGATTTGATGGATGGAGAAGAAAAGATGGGATTGATTATGAGTGCATTTAGCTTTTGAATTCATTCGCTTGTCCATGGCAAATGGGAAAACAAATATGATTCCTGTGTTGGGTTTGGCTTGCTTTGTCTAATCAAAATTGGGACCCCAAATCTTCTTGTAGATTTTTCTGTCTATCTTTGTATTAAATTAGTGTTTTGGAAGTCGTTTGAAGAGTGTCATGGGGCATCTAGCCATCCCATTAGAAATACATGTCAAAGGTTATGAATTTGATTACAGCTAGAACATGACTTCTCCACTTCAAAAAGTCACACGTAATTCCATGTCATCTCCCTCTCTTTCTTCACTAGTGGGTTATAATTCGAAAAAATACAGTTAAACTAATTCAATGATTTTAAGTGAAATTTGGTTAATTAATCTAAATATTATTCAAACTTCAAATTTAAATCTAAATCAGTATGCAACAGGGATATTATTTAATTAAAGTTATTAATTTATAGAGGTTATACTGAAATAATTAATTTGTTCACGCACAGAGTTTTTTCAGATAACTTGGCTAACATCAAGTGCAATAAATATTTTCAAAGTCAACTTAATTTCATATAAATTATGTTTTCCATAAGATGTTATTCACAAGTAAACTCGTGCAACTAGATTAATTGAATTAATCATGGGTGGAACTACCTTCAGACACAAGGTTTAATTTATAACACCGCAATCTTTGAAAAATATTACACTTTAATCTTTAGTATCATGAGTTTTTTAATGATACCTTCTAAATTAAGGTTTATGTATCCTTAAAAATCATTTATTGTCTTTGTAGCTTTTCCTTTGTTAATTTATCTATACCTTGTATTTCTCAAATCTCCCCTTCCCAAATCTTAAAACTCAGGCTCCACGCCTGAGTTGAATTTGCACCTGTAAACTCTTTGATATTTTGATGGACATGGGTCATGGGGCTCTATATGTAATATAATATTGGGTTTGAGTTTATTTTTCAATACTAACAAGTCCGAGTTCTTTCAGGATTACCGAAAATTTACATGATTATTAATTTTAGTATCTATGAAATTAGTTAAAATACACTTAATTTGATCCAGACATCCATGTTAATAAAAAAAAACATTAATATAAAGAATAAGTTCGGTGAGTAAATAAGTTTCCTTATAGCACTGCCTTTTTATAGCGGCATTGACTGGATAAATGTGGAAAGGAACTCAAGGCTTCGGTTCCTGCTCTTAATTTTCTAGGCATCTGCAGCAATCCCCATCGCCAGCCCAAGATGCAAGTCGGTTTGAAGGATAAGTGAGATCATGTTTAGCTTCAAGAGAGAGCATCTCTCTACTAAAGGTCCCATGGTGGCCGCCAAGACCAATAGTTGATGCAAGAGGCAACCTAAGAAGAAGAATTGGTAGGAGAGTATATTTTCATGATCATACCCTGCAATAAAGCTAAATGATGGAGTTTGAGTTGCTGGCTTGAACCTTACCAATGGAATGCTATCCATAATTCGTCTCAAACAATCAGCTCTTGAATTCACATCCAAAATGACATGGAAAATAAACCCTCTAAACAACCTAAACCAACATCTCAATGAGTAAAAGGAAGAAAATTGACTGTAGTTGGATTTGCACCTATAAGCTCTTTCATTTTTAAATGCAACTCTCCCATCAAAATATAAATTTAGATCTAATTAAACCATTTATTAGTCTAAA
>Ga0325410_1004504_pt1 | contig 15561 bp, 6 predicted proteins | sample PopdelMetagenome_16_FD_206182 | JGI IMG/M metagenome (GOLD analysis project Ga0325410, IMG submission 206182) | Populus deltoides microbial communities from Bellville, Georgia, United States - Xylem-PdIQD-R3 | ecosystem: Host-associated > Plants > Phyllosphere > Stem > Wood/Secondary xylem...
CATGACCTAGTTCGATGAAGTGAAAAAACATTTTTTTTCCATCAAGATGTTGTTTTGAGCCTTCATATATATAAAGTATTTTTCAAAACTTTGATTGATCCGCTAACCTACGGGTAAACTCGCTCTAATTAGTATTAAAAAAAACTAAAATTTTGTTGTTGAAATTATATATTACATCTCTCAAGTGTCAACTGATTTTTCTTGAAAAGAATCATATGTAATGTTGGTTTATTTTAAGTATTTAGAAGTATGGTGATTTTTTATTTTTGAATACATTTTAAAAATAAATTTACTTGAAAAGATATCAAAATGATATTTTTTAGTGTTTTTTTGATAATTTTAATGTGCTAATATCATAATTAAAAGATAAATTATTTTAATATATTTTTAAATAAAAAAATAATTTTAAAAAATAACATCCACCATAATACAAAATAGACAAGAAGGTAGGACTGAGAATTGCAAATTGACCACATTTTTATAAACCTAATTTGATGTCATATATACATCATTATTTAATTGTTAGTGAATCATAGTTGGAACTAAAAATAATTTTTTTTGCTATCAATTCATAAGTTTATGATTGATTTGTTGTTTAGCGTACACACATCAATTTTCTTCTCTACAAAGTTTTGTTGTTGCAATCTCATCCCCTCCAATTACCTCGTGTTTTATCAATATCTTCTTTTGTTTGTTAAAACAAAAAATGTTAGAAATCTTAACTGTAATTAGTTGTTAATTCCATCCCTTGTTATTTTATTTTATTAAATTTGATTTTTTTTTTTAAAAAATATTTGCTTGTTTTCTTTTGATCATTTTTTTCTTGAATTTGTTTTTTCAATTCTATCCCTAATTATTTTGGTTGGTTGAGAATTTGATATTATGATTTTTTCAAGATTACTTTTTATGGTGTAATTCGGCATCATAATTTATGTCGCATGCTTTGAAGATTATACGGAGTATGAGGTTTTAGATCTTTTAAATTATTTATTTTTAAATTTCATCAATCAACATTCAACATTGAGTTGGTTGGAGATTGACTTTCGTTATTTTTTTCTTAACTTTTCTTTCTATGATGTTTTCTCGATCTTATGTCATAGTTCATGGATTTTGCAGATTTACTAGGGTTGACTCGAGTTTTTTTTTATATATATTTTTAAATATTATTATTTTTTTATTTTATCCTTCAATATTAAGATAGTTTGAGAATTGAGCTTCATAATTTTATTCAATTTGCTTTCCACGAGGTGACCCTAGTCTCACGACCAGGTTATAGAATTGACGTGCTGGCTCAAATAGACTCATGTCAATTTTTTTTTTGTTTTTTAAAATTGTTTTCTTTTTATTTTCTCCATTCGATATTTTATTTGCTAGGAATTGAGATTCATTTTTTTTTCATTTTTCTTTCTATGCAATTATCATGTTCTCATTTAATATTTTTACTTTGTTAACAAACAAGATCATTGGACCTTTTAAGAATATTGTAAAGATATATTTTCATAATATATATTGATAAGCTTTCATCTTTTGCATTGAATCATTATTAAGTTTTTGTTTTGTTTTACAAAATGAACATTAATTTACACTTGTTATTAATATACAATGAATATTAATAAATGCATCACACAAACACACACACACACACACACATATATGGAAGGCTGTTTGCCTAGTCCATTTCTGAAAATCACCACCGATTCTTGTTGATTTTCTCTTTTGCCAAAATGAAGTTTGCTTTGCTTCAATCACGTGTTTTTCTTTCATTATGTTGCTCGAAAGTTGCCAATGGAATAGTTCCGTCTATTTTTCTTTTGGAGATTCAATCCTTGACACATAAAATAATAATCAAAATCCCTACTTTGTTAAAGAGCAAGGCCCCTCCGTATGTAAGGGATTTCCCTGGAGGGAAAGCAACTGGAAGATTTAGTAATGGAAAAATATAGTCCGACTTGATTGGGAAGTTAGCTTTAGCAGGCTGAGCTTGCATGATTACTTTCTTTAGTTTTAATGCTCTTAACTGTTTGCATGATGCTAACTTTTCTAGTTATCATTATTTTTTCAGAAACATTTCTTTTTAATATTAAGAATAGATTACAAATGGTATATTTCCAATATGGTCCTTCAAGAAATTGATTTTTTCTCCTTAAGAAATAGTGTGAACATTCGTAATCTCTCATTTCTCAATATTGCACCCATCTCATGAATTTCTCTTAACCTTATTTTCCTTTATTTGTTGGATGGATAAATGTCAGTTTTATCAATGGAATACCAATTGAATCTCTTCAAAAATTACATATCAAAGCTTCAACAAGTTGTTGGAGAAGAGAAGAGCAAATCCCATCATATCAAGAGGCCTATTTCTTGTTTCATTAGGAAACAATGATATTGCCACTACTTACTATTCATTTCATTAGGAAACAATGATATCAAGAAAGAAAAAATATAGTTACAATTGATGAATAAGAATAGGAGAAATCTTTAATTTTTGTAATTTGTAATTATAGTCACATTTTAATTTAATTGCTATTGATTAAGAAGTGCTGACAACTTATTGCTTTCTGTTGGTGCAATGTTGAAGAATTTACATAATCTAGGATCTCGAAAAATTGGGTTTTTGAGTACGTTATCGTTGGAATGTCTGTCACCAGCTAGAGTTGTCGTAGGAGGGTTAACTAGAGAATGCTTTGAAGATATCAACAATGGAGCCATTGGATGCCCTAGGTTTACTCTCTAGAAAGCACCAGTTTGAGTCTCACAAACCTTAGAGCTACTGGAGACTTACATGGTCGTTAACTTCAGGGCCTGTGGGATTTGTCGAGGTGCGCGCAAGCTGGTCCGGACACCCACGTTAAAAAAAAAAAACAATGGAGCACAAATGTACAATACCAAGTTATCATTTGAACTAATTAGTCGTCTTAACTGTAGCCTTGCTGACTCGATGGACTGTTTGAGAGTGTGGTTGCGATTACTTTTTAAAGTGCTTTTCACTTGGAAATGCATCAAAATATATTTTTTTAATTTTTTAAAAATTATTTTTGATATCAGCGCATCAAAATAATCTGAAAACACTAAAAAAATAATTTAAAGCAAATAAAAAAATAAAAAAATTTTAAATTTTTTCAAAAACATTTTTAAAACGCAAAAATAAACAGGGTTCTAACTCTAAGATTTTCTATCTTGAACGATGTCGATAATAGTACCCTGCTTGCTGTCATCCAACATCCTGAAGCACGCATCAGGTAAAATATTCTATACAACAATTTCTCATTTCTTTACCTCAGTCATGGCATGATTGTTATAATTATATTATTAAAAACATCAAATTAACTAGCTAGCTGATTAGGAGAAATCTTTTAATTTTTGTAATTTGTAATTATAGTCGCATTTTAATTTAATTGCTATTAATTAAGAAGTACTGACAACTTATTGCTTTTTGTTTGTGCAATGATGAAGAATTTACATAATCTGGGAGCTCGAAAAATTGAATGCGTTACTATTGAGATGTCTGCCACTAGCTAGAGTTGCCGTAGGAGGGTTAACTAGAGAATGCTCTGATGATATCAACAATAGAGCACAAATGTAACTTGAGGGTGTAGTTCAATTAGTTAAATCTTGGATTTGCTCCTCAGAGGTTACTAGTTTCAGTCTCATAAATCTCAGGGTTACTGGAGGTTTACATGGTCGTTAACTTTGGAGCCTCAGAATATTAGTTAAGGTGCACATAAGCTGGGCCGGACGCCCATTGTTACTAAAAAAAAAAAAATGGAGCACAAATGTACAATACCAAGTTATCATCTGAACTAAGTCGTCTTAACTGTAGCCTTGCCGACTCCGACTCCAAGATTTTCTACCTTGATCAATGTCTATAATAGTACCCTGCTTGCTCTCGTCCAACATCTTGAAGCTTGCATGAGGTGAAATATTCTATACAACAATTTCCTGTTTCTTTACCTTAGCCATGACATTATTGTTATAATTATATTTTTAATAACATCAAATTAACTACTGATACTATCAAGATTTCAACAAGCTGCAAGAGGGTGTTGTGGCAAGGGAACCTTTGAGGTAGGGATAACTCAATGTAACCAAGGCACTCCTACACGCATCTTAATATGTGTTTTAGACATGATTTTCCTCTTACTCAGGCTATGAAATGCATCCCTATTTATAGGAGGTGGAATATGGATATTTTGTCTTTAATGATGACAAATTATGGCCTTTGGTTTGGCTGGGAAGGATTCCAACCGTTGGTTCAAAGTGTGCATCGTGAGTTGTCAAATTTGCTAGAAAAGGCTGCTTGATTTTACCTTTTTAGGTTGGCGCCGACGTCGGTGTCATGTTAATACTTCATAGGCCTAAATGGACCATACTCAAGGATAGAGGGATGTCAGTTGACCATTTTGGTGCATGTTTTGTTAATTTTGGTGGACATATAAGGCATTAAATGCACTTTAAAAGTAGCTCTTTGGGCAAAATCAGGGAAGACAATGAACAGTGATTAGACGACGTGTCGTCCGATCCTTTTTCTTAAAAAAATGCAAAAATAACACCTTTTTGGGTTAAATAAAGGTGTCAAACTTTAATTGAGTCCTTCCTCTTTCGCATCCATTCAATTGCACCCCTAATTAACCCTAAACCTTTGATTTAGTGCAATTTAGCCCCTACAGAACGTCAATTGGAACCCTGAATTTACGCGCCTTTTGTGGTTTGGTCCTTAGCCTCATTTTTATGCAATTTAACCCCTAATTGACCATTAAACTTTTAATTTCTTCAATTTTACCACTCGGTTTTTATCAATTAAGCCCCTATAGTTTGACGCCTTTTACAAATTGGTCATTAGGTGTGAATTTTGTCAATTTAACCCTTAAGTGACCCCACTTATTACAATAAATTAACTTGGTAAAAATTAAATTTGATTTCTTAAAATTCAAATCTTCTCAATTAAGCCTAAATTAGGCTCCCAAACTTAAATTTTCACCAAGTAAGCCCCAAATAAAATTAATTTGACCAATTTAAAGTATAATTGAGTCCTTATACTTAATAAGGTACAATTAGGCCTTGAATTTCCTTTAAAATTATAGGTTGGTTTTTTTTTAATCCTCCCTTGTCTACTTTCTTTACGTCACCAACTTTTATTTCATTTTATTATTTTTATTTTTTTAAAAGTGAATTTTAGGGAATAACGCAGAATGGAGTTATGACATTTAATACGTATAATTTTAATAATTGTAATCAAGAAGGCAGAAGAACTTACTCCCACCTTGTACTCAAGCCTAAGTATGAAGGCAGTTGTAACAAAAAAAGTAATACGAAAAAAGAGAAATATAATTCTGTTTCACTCTCTACAGTCCACATGCTTTTCTTATTTCCCTTGTTTTATTCCATTCTCCTTTTTGTCTGTTAGCCATTTTTTTTCTCAAATCAATTGTTCCCCCACCAGGTGCCCCTCTCTTCCTGTGCCTATAAATACAGAGGGATGAACGAAAAACAAGAGGGGGAAAAGATTACAAAGGGGCGACATTTTTTAGATTACAGAGAGGTGACGAAAAACAAGGGGAGAAGTTTTTAGATAGAGAACGATTTGGAGAACAGGGGATATTTTTTGAGGAGATGACAGGGGGGAACATTTTGAGACGACTAGGAAGAGATAGAGTTAGGGGGAGAAAGAAAAACAAAGAGAAAAGGCAAGAAAACAAGGGAGTCTAGAGGTGAAAAATAGAGAAGAAAATCAAGGAAAAAAGTGAGGAAAGAGAGAAAGAATAGAAAGAAAACAAAGAAAGAAAAAAAAAGGAAAACAGATGAAAGAGAGAAACAAGAAAGAAAGGGAAGCATAACAGAAGAAAAGGAAAGAAAACAGAGGAGAAGGGAACAACAATAACCTCTCTCTCTCCGCCGGTAGAAACAGCAGCACCGCCACCTGGAACCAACACCCGATCGCCAGCACAAGCCACCGTCATCCCAGCTACCAGAGCACCTCCATTCCAGGTAACTCTTCTTCTTCTTCTTCTTCTTCTTCTTCTTCTCTTCTTCCTGGTTATTCTCTTGCATGTAGAATATGTACTATTCACGTTTCTGCAACAAGAAAAACAATTAACCGGTAACCGGCTAATTATAATTCATTGGTTACTGTGCATAGCAGCATAGTAACCAGTCCATTGGTTGTTTCGGGCTGGACCATCAGCCCAGCTCACACGAATGGGTTGAGTCCAGCCTTGTAGAAAAAGGTTGGTTTTTGTTTTTGGGCCGGTCCCGATCCAGTTTCATTTTGGGCCCAAACCCAATTCATTATTATAATATATAATGTTATATATTGTATATTGTTTTTTTTTTAAATCTCATAAATCTTTTCAAAAAATTGTGATTTTTGGCTCGTTTTTTTATACTATTTTTATTAATGTTGATTTGTATTTTTATATCATAATGATATAAATTTGGTATTAAAATACACAAGTTTTCTCCGAAATGTTGCAAAAAGTTATAAAAAAAATGATATCATATTTTCATACAACAAAGATTTAAAAATATGTGCTAGCATGCATTTCAGATTTAATAACCAGTTTATTAAAGTTACGAGAACTAGGCCAATATTTAAAAAATTAAAAAAAAATCATTTTATTTTCTTTTAGTATCTGGGGTTACGACCTTATACGTAAGATGTATTCTGGATATTAAATTCTTTTGTTAATGTTAGAACGATTAGGTTTTACCTGATAAGATAAGGATATCTTTACCGAGACAGACTTTTCTTAAACCATAGATGGACCAACAATTAAAAATATAATAACACCTTACCATATATCAGACAATTAAACAACGCAACTTACTTTAGGTAGGATGTATTTGGGCTGTTAATACCTTTCCGTTACACAACTAGCACTACCAGAAAATCGATAAATACAAACAGAAATACCGAGGGAATATTTTTGTCGGTAAATTTTCGAGGGATTTTACCGACGGAAATATTCCCTCGGTATATACTGAGGGAATTACAATGGGAAAACAAATTAAAACAAAGCAAACAAAAAAAATGATGACGTGTTATTTTTACCAACGGAATTACAAAGGGAATCACCGACAGAATTTTTCGTCGGTATTTTTTAGAGAGCTCTAGACTTTCCAATTACACTGTTAATTGTTGTTCTTTACAAACAAAATCACCAACGGATTGAAAAGTCATCGGCCGACATTATTTGGCGGTTTTCTGAAAAAATTCAATTAATTTAAAATTTCATTTAAATATTATAGACGGAATCGCCGATGGATTGAAAAATCATCAGTAATTGTTGGCGGTTTCTGAAAACTTTTTATGAAATTGAAAATTTAAATTAAATATTACCGATAGAATTACTGACGGAATAATTAAAAAATATTAATATTCAATTATCCGTCGATAAATCCGTCGCTAACTCGCCCCAACAAAAAGCTTGAATCCCCTTATTTTACAAGGGACAGACTCATTTATTCTTCTTCTTCTTCTTCTTCTTCTTCACTATATGTAAAAAACATCAATATCTATTTCTTTCTCTTATTTTCTCTCCTCATCTTCTTCTCTTTTCCTCCATGCTCAGGTATGTCTTCTTTTTCTTTCTTCTTTTATCCTCTTAGTTTTTTTTTTTTTTTATTAATGTGCTTCATGAAAATTTTTTTCTTCCCTTAGCTTCACTTACAACTACATTAAGGTAAGATTTTTCTTTTTTCTTCTTTTTTCATGATTTTTTTCACTATATTTGTTTTTTATTTTATTTTTAATTGTTTTTGTTCTTAATAATTGTATAAATGTTGTTGTGAGATTGTTTTTTTCATATGAGATTAATTTTTAGTTGATTTATTTATAGGATTTTTAAATTTTTAGCAATTGCACTTCATTTTTTTCATATGAATTATTTTAGTTGAATTTATTTTTTCATTTTATTTATTTGTTGCAAATTTGTTTAAGTTGATTTTCTTATTCTTTTTTCTAATTGTCTGAGGGGCCAATTGAAATGAGCAGCAAGTGTAAGAACCAGGCGGATGGTGGCAGGTTTCACCACAGGACTAAAGGTGTCACCATAATCCAAGCCAGGTTCTTGACTAAACCCTTTTGCAACCAGCCGTGCCTTGTGTCTAGCAATAGATCCATCCGAATGACGTTTAATCTTGAAAATCCACTTGCATCCCACCAAGTTCCTTTTTGCTAGTAGGGGAATAAGACTCCAGGTGCCTTGAGTATGTAAGGCATGAATTTCATCTTGCATGGCCTGTAACCACACAGGAGCTTTGATAGCAGATTTGTAAGTAGCTGGTTCTATCAAAGACAGATCAACTGCACTGGAGTCCTGAAGACTGGCTAAGAAGGCCTTCCGTTTATTGATGCCACTTTTGCTTCTGGTTTGCATGGGATGCAAATTTAGAGAAGGAATGGACAAGACCACTTACAAGTTGTCAGGATTAAAGGCAGTAGAACTGATACTAATATCAGGCGCCACAGGAGGAGGGGAAGAAGCTTAAGTGGAAGCAGTAATGGATTGAGGACTAGGAGAAACTGTAAATAAAGCAGGTGTATGGTAGGAAGGAGAACCAGGGAAGGAAGGAATAACTGTGTTCTCTGTATTAACAAGAAGCACAAGACATGTAGAGGAGGAATAGGATGGTGAGGACTGAACTGTGGTTGGGGGGATATGTGAGAATTCAGGATATGGAAATTGTTTTTCATCAAATATAACATGTCTTGAAACAAACAATCGCAGAGTAGGCACATGATAGCACAAATAACCCTTGCACTTGATGCCATATCCAAGAAACACACACTTTGATGTTTTTGGCTGCAATTTGCTATGATTATAAGGGCGAAGGAGAGGAAAACAAGCACAACCAAAAATCCTAAGGTGATTAAGAGCTGGAGAAGACCCAAAGAACATCTCAAAAGGAGACTTGTGAAGAAGAACTGGAGTGGGCATACGGTTGATGAGGTATGTAGCTGTTAAACATGCATAAGACCAAAATTGAGATGGTAATTTGGCAGTGTGCAATAGAGTTATTGTGGTCTCTATAATATGTCTATGTTTCCTCTCAACTACCCCCATTCTGTTCAAGGGGTGTGGACATGAGAGGTGATGGACAATGCCTTTGTCAATAAGAAATTGTTTTAGACGATTGCAGGTGTATTTCCCCCCATTAGTCTGCAGAGTTTTAACAGTAGCAGAATATTGTGTAACAAGATAGGAATGGAAGGCAACAAACGTAGAAAACAGATCAGACTTATTGACTAAGGGAAATAACCAGCAATAACGTGTACATTCATCAACAAAGATAGTATAATGTCTATAACCATCCACTGAGATACATGGTGCAGGTCCCCATAAATCAGTATGGATAGTGGAAAATGGAGAAACAAATGTATGATGATGCTTAGGGAAAGGCAGTTTGCTAACTTTCCCTGCAAGACAGGGATGACACATCATAGGGGAAGAAGTTTTAAGAACATGAATATGAGCTTTATTCAGCATGAGAGAGACAACAGAATTTGTGGGATGTCCTAACCTATGATGCCATAGATTGGACTGAACAAGTTGGCCAAGAAAGGCCTGAGCTGGTGATTGCTGAGTAGAAGACGATGGTGAAAAAGCATGGATAGGATATAGGCCATTACTGCACAAGCCTCTGTAAAGAATCCTCTTGGTGGCTTTGTCCTGAATCCAAAAGCAAAATGCATCAAAAATAAGCCAGCAATTATTATCAAGGCAGAGCCGATGGACTGATAATAGATTCTGAGTTAATTGAGGAACAAGTAGCACAAAATCCAACTTGAGTGAAGACATAGAAGAATGAATGATAGACTGACCAACATGAGATACTGTCAAACCTTCACCATTGGCAGTTTGAATTGTGTCTGTTGTTGGATATGGTGAGGCCAATGTCAGATTATTCAAATCTGCTGTCATGTGATTAGTGGCACCAGAATCAGTGAGCCATACTTGAGAGGATCCTGAAGCATTGGATGCTGGTTGTGCAGAGTTGACCATGGTGTGCATGGCTTGCATAGTAGGCTGTGAATCTGGAAAACGAGCAGAGGAGAATGAGGGATGTGGTGAAGGGGCTCGATATGAGGTATGTTGCATAGTTGGTGATTGTGTGGGATAGGACTGCTGAGAAGGATAAGCAGCAGTAGGATACATGCCAATATGGTTTGGTCCTTTGTCATTATAGAAGCAGAACCAGGTAATGTGATTAGATCTGCAACATATATGACATTTAGGTTTCTTATAAGAAGAAGCATCACAAAACGGGGCAGTATGTCCCTCAAAATTGCAGAGTTGACAGATTGGCATCATGGATGCAGGGTGACTGTGAAATTGCTGATTAGGTGAAGAACCAAGAATGCCAGGATTAGAGTGTGGATGTTCATTTGCCATAGAAGGAAACACTGGTCTAGAGTGAAAATGTCTAGCTCCTTGAGTAAAACGACCTCTACCAGTGTTTCTATTTCCACTATAAAGCTTAAATCCTCTGTTAACAGCCTGAGATGAACTATGATTCATAGAAAAACCTGTAGTTGCAGCCATTACTGTCATTAGAGGAGCATGAGCTAATGCCTCTACAATCACTTCCTCTGCAAGCAACTGTGAATGAAAATCATGCAATGAGATCACACTCTCTCGTCCTCTTATAACATATCTAAATGTGTTATACTCCATAGGCAACCCATTGAGAGCCAGAATAACTATATCTTCATCAACAAAGTATACACCAGTAGCTGAAAGATAATCCCTAACTTCTTTAAGACGATGAAGATATTGTGAAATCGAATCTGCTCCTTTTTTAATTGTTTGTAGATTAGATTTCATCTGAAAAATGCTGGTTCTAGACACTGTTGAAAACTGCTCCTTCAATCGATTCCACAGATCCTTGGAGCTGGTGCTACCAATTGCATAAGACATAGCAATAGGGGATAATGTAGCAGTGATTAATTGCATGATGGCTCGGTCATGCATTTTCTAGACTATAAATTCATCATTTTGAGAAGAAGCAATTCCAGACTCGCATGAAGTTGAGCTGAGCTGAGGTGGACAATGAATTGATCCATCAACATATCCCATAATGCCATTGCTTTCGAGCAAAAGTTGCATCTGAAAGTTCCAATTGAGGTAGTTTGAATCATCCAGCTTGACATTAACAGATGTAGGAATAGAAGGAATGAGAGCTGTGATTGGAGATTGCAGAAGTTGAAGTTGTGAAGCAGTCACCATTGCAAGATTAGTAGATTATCAATCAGAGATCAGAATGTGGAGAAGAAGCAGATAGAATGCGGAAGCAATCAGAAGGGATCTTTAGGCGTGAGCTATGAGCTCTGATACCATGTTAACATGTAACTTCAGTAGTAGATACAGAGAGGTTGAGTGAGAGACGAGAGAAAAATGTAAAACTTATTAATCTTCTTCTTTTCTGTTATTCAATCCACCATCTTACTGTAGTTAGTTAGTTATATATATATACATGCACTGTAACAACTTAACTGCATGTAACTAACTTTTCTAACTAACTAACAGTTATCTCATAACAGATTTATTAACCAATATTACACTTATCATTCACTGTACTCTAACATATAGAAGCTGGAGATACCTCGAAAGAATTTGTTCAAATGTTCTCTGAGGAGAGGAGAAACGAGTGCCTTATAAGCACTTTCAGTTGGATGGTAGCTGTCCCAAAATATATGATCGGAAACATTTGCACACATCACAGGAGTATATTGATTACATAATATAGATACCTCCAAACCCCCAGTACCACAACATCCTTTATCCACAACTTGAAAACCTGAAAACAACGAAATCAGCACAGGTTACGAACCACGGATACTTCAAAATCCTTCACATGTTCATACGGATCCCATATGTACAATAATTGATCTGATACTTTCAAGATTCTGAAAAGCATTGAATACTTACCCAACGTATAAAAAATTCAAGGAAATGGGTAATTTTAGTACCATATAAATTAAGGAAATCATAACAGTGTTAAGGAAATCAATTTAACTACACACATAAAAAATCAAAATTAAGGAAATCAATCATAACTGTGCTAGAATGAGTGATCAATTGCGGCATATAATGCGAAGACACAATGCACATAAAATATATATTCAAGATATATTTATTTCTATCTCTACTCATTTCATGAATGGGTTGGTCTTCGATCACATACCAGACCTCATTTTCACTACTTTTATTAATTAACTGTAATCATTACTGAAGGGAGGTTAATTTAAAGCAGGCTCGAAAGCACGGCAAAAAACGTGGTTGCTTACCAAACTAGCTGTAGCATTCCCATTTGAATCTGCAATTGCGGTCATCCACCCTTTCATCCTGTCCTTTTTTTAATGAATTATAACTGTATGGCCCTCAGATTTTTCTTTTTTTAAAAAAAAGTGAATCTCTCGAGTCACGAAGATTGAAGAGAGGGTACCCCAAAAACTTACAAGAAGCATGATCCACCTCCACACTTTTCCACGACGAGAGTAGCCTCTTTCCGTGCCACCTGTATTTCTTCCGTGGTTGATACTGCATTGCGAGGTGATTTTAAATATCCACTTAATTATATGTATAGAAAAGTTGAATTACTAGCTTGAGGATAGGTTTTCTTGAGTTTAAAAGGTGGTTTGGCTTGATTTCTACTTGACAAGTATGGCACTAATCTGGCACTTAGTTGAGTTTGATTTGGTACTCCTTGAAGTAATTAGTTGACAAGTCATATCACATATCAGATTCATCAAGTTTACAAGAAAGTCTCAGACAAACAAATAAATTATTGTGACAGATGAGCACACGTACTGAAGATAGCTAAGAAATTTATCTGTCGCACCGTACCTACCAGAAGCCCTCTCTCCTTCCATATGCTGGGGTCACTTAATTTATTGCATAATAACTCGGGAGGTTGCAAGAAGGGCAGTTGGGTATCTGTAATTTAAACGTATTTTTGTATTTTAAAAATATTTTAAATTAATATATTTTTAATATTTTTATATTATTTTGATGTGCTGATATAAAAAATAATTTTTTAAAAATAAAAATAAATATTATTTTGATGTATTTTCGAATAAAAAAACACTTTAAAAAGCAATCACTACCACATTTCTAAACATATTTTTAGTTATTTCTATTTGCCTACCACGTTTTAGTTCCAATCTTTGGACAAATAATTAGATAAATTTATTTAAAATGTACTTTTAATATCATCTAAAAAAACTTAATTTTAATTAATATGTAAATTAGTTTATTTAGCAGCACTATGTTATGTAAATTTTAATTAAACTATTATGTTATGTAAAATTATGTCATGTTATGTAAATCTTTATTAAACTGTATATGATCAAAAAAATTTCTAAATGTAGAAAAAGTTGAGGTTGGAGGGAACTATTTGACATTGTTATTAAACCTACCTCAACATGTCAACGTTAAAACTTACTAACCTACTTTATTGTTGAGCCTATATTTAAAATTAAACCGCATGGAATTTATCTTGATGTGACCTAGTCGGCTAGACAATTTTAAAAGCAACCTGAATGACTGGTCAAAAAATATCGTTTGTCATTCTTTTTTTTTTTCAAGATGGCACTTTTTTTTAAATATTAAGATTGTGATATATTGAATCAACTTGAGTTTCGCGGTTTAACCCACCAAACCTGAATGACTGGTCAAAAAATATCGTTTGTCATTCTTTTTTTTTTTTCAAGATGGCACTTTTTTTTTAAATATTAAGATTGTGATATATTGAATCAACTTGAGTTTCGCGGTTTAACCCACCAAACCCGTAATTCAGGTCATGCACTCCACGAAATTTAATAACTTTATTTTTTACTTAATTGTATGATAAAAAAATAAACAGTTGTAAAGTCAAGTATAAATCAAATATCAAGACATTTATTTGAGACTTTAATAACTTTATAGAAAAAAAAACTAAAATAATTATGAATATCAATTTAAAATAAATTAAATATTGTATGATGAGATTGAAAAACATTTAATAAAGAATTAAATTTAAATTTAAAAGGATGAAATAAAAAGAAAAAAAAGAAAAAAAAGGGGACCTCCTTCGCTAAGCAAAAGAAAAGGAAAGAAAGAAAATATTTTATTTAGTGTTTATATGAATAGTTATGGAGGAGATTCATATCCAAATTTTCTTAGCATGTAGTATAATATATAATTGCCTCTACAGAATTGGAAAAAAAAACCAATTGCAAGAAATTTCACGGGTGGATATTATTTATTTAAAATAGCGCTTACATCACATGTATGGATACTTCCACAATTATCTTAAGGATGCTGGTTGAGCTCCTACTAATTCCCTCTCCATATAAATGGACAAGCAAGGAACCATTCGAGACAACAAAAACATTTTTAATTTCTCCTCCTTCTTCAACCTAATCACATCAGGAGGGATCCAGAAAGCCAGGGAAGATTATCAAAAACCATGAAGTTTCTTTTATTGAGACTAACGTCTTGTTGCTTTTATCCTACCTTGTTTCTCTTTCTCACTGTTGTATGCAGCGTTAAATCTTCGGTAAAGCTGCCACCTAATGTTACTGTTCCAGCACTTCTGCTATTTGGGGATTCCATAGTTGATGCAGGCAACAACAACAATATTCGAACACTTGTCAAATGCAACTTCCCTCCTTACGGCAAGGATTTTGAAGGAGGAGTTCCTACAGGAAGGTTTTGTAATGGAAAAGTTCCTTCGGACATCATAGGTATGATAACAAAACCTCTCTCTCTCCATAACATTTCAAAGCTAATGGCTTGATATATGGCTCACATGTCCTGAAACTCCTCCTGGATTTCCAAGCTTTATATATTTGGAGGAGTCAGCAACGTCATGTCCAGTTTCAGTATCGCCACACAGGACTCAAATTAATTAGCAATTATATATATATATAATTGTTTCATAACCATGCATAAAATCTTCAAATTATAACCAATTTTTTTTAAACATATCCTAGTTCAGTATTTAATTATATTTTGAGAGCTATTTTGAAAAAAAAAAAAACCCTATATTTTTCAGTTCTCAAAGGTGTAGTGAGACAAAAATCTAGTTCCATGGAAATTGGGATCGTGAGCCATTAAATTGAAGGTTGGAACAGTATTTCATAATTATTATTTTTTCCACGAAAAACAGGTGTAACAGGGCTATCTCTCTGAGGGAAACATATTGTACAAAACACTTTTAAATTGTTTAGTTTCAGTACATTGATTTTTTCTTATTTTTTAATGATATAGTGGTTGACTTTTACCTATTATTGTTTAGTTTCAGTACATTGTTTAGTTTCCTGAAATGGGTTCATTTGGAAGGTAGAGTAGTAAAATTCTGACTCTTTAAACACAGCAAAAGCCATAAAAGAAGGTCAAGATGCTTAATCGAATCTCAAAAATGTCAAAGCCTTTTTAAATCATGATGCTGCACTTGAAGCTAATTGACCAGGAATCCCTCTTTCTTCTGCTTTTTTCTTTAGCTAAAGAATTGGGGATTAAGGACACATTGCCAGCATATTTGGATCCAACAGTTCTACCTCAAGATCTGGTAACAGGA
>Ga0325410_1004505_pt1 | contig 15552 bp, 9 predicted proteins | sample PopdelMetagenome_16_FD_206182 | JGI IMG/M metagenome (GOLD analysis project Ga0325410, IMG submission 206182) | Populus deltoides microbial communities from Bellville, Georgia, United States - Xylem-PdIQD-R3 | ecosystem: Host-associated > Plants > Phyllosphere > Stem > Wood/Secondary xylem...
ACACCACAACTGCACAAACAAACACATTAGAATGTGTTTGAGAGAGTAGTTGTAATTGATTTTCAGTTGGAAATGTATCAAAATAATATTTTTTATTACTTTTTAAAAATTATTTTTCACATTAGTACATTAAAATAATCTAAAAACATTAAAAAAATATTAATTTAAAATAAAAAAATAAAATTTTAAATTTTTAAAACACAAAAACAATAATACTGATTTCATGAAGCCGAGCTAATTTAGGGCCTGTTTGTTTTTGCGTTTCAAAAGCGCTTTTGACAAAATTTGAAAATTTTTTATTTTTTTATTAACTTCAAATTAATATGTTTTTAGTGTTTTCAAATCATTTTGATGTGCTGATGTCAAAAATGATTTTTAAAAAATAAAAAAACATCATTAGCATATATTTTGGCACGAAAAGCTATTTAAAAAGCAACCGCAACCACACTGCCAAACACACTCTTAGTGATCCTAGGCACACTGACTGAGATAATCTTACAGCTCAAAGGGGTATTGACTAATGAATTTATAAATCTGTCAGACTGGTTAGAAATGATTTTTGAATTAACAGGTGATCCGTTGGATTGCTCAGAGACAAATAGTGTGATAGCTTCTTCTTTATTTATTTTTTCAGTCACATTAAAAAACTATTTTATTAATTAAAAAACTTTTACCTGAGCCCCACCTGCAATTATTTTTAAATTTTATAAAATATAAAATGATATGTTTTTTTTTTAATTATTGAGACATATTATTTATTTTATATATAAAAATTCATCTCACAATAATACAACAGTAATTTTAACCAAATACATATGTTTTTTTTAACTTGTATTTTTAAAATCTTAACTAAAGAGTATTTTATTTTAAACCGCAGCTGTGAAAGCTAGCGTAAACACACGCTTTAATCTTCTTCCTTTCCTTTTCTTTTGATAATAATGATTAATAAGGTTGCAGATTCAATTAGAGAATCAGATTAGTATAATCACAGGAGCAAAAACAAATGGTGGAAAGCAGATGGAAGTGAATAAAATAGTAGGCATGCCCATGTGTGGGGAGTCGAGGGATAGAATCCCCACATCCCGATATATGGCTTTTTCTACTTTGCAAGAGAGTTAATTACTCTTAACTTGAGGCCATGCTGATGAGGATTATAATATCAGAGAGTTCTGCTGCTATCTTCTGCTACACTCACCGAGCTCCTTTCAACCAAATTCGAATTCAAAAGCCGCCCATGTCTTATTATGCACTCGCATCGTATAATTAATTAATAATTCATCGGTTTCTCTTCCTTTCCTGTGCCCCATAACCATCCAAACAAACTTGTAAAAAAATCCTTTCTTGAGTAATATATAATACTTAGAGCTCGGGAATCACTTTATACTTTACCTGGTTTTACTACTTTTACTGGATTCCTGGGTTTGTCTTTCCCTTTGTTTCTTACTGGAAAATCTTCTTGTATAATGGATTGATATGTGTGCATCTTTTCTTTTCTTTTCTTTTCATAATTCTTATAGCCATCAGTCAATAATCCCTAGTTTCTCTTTTCTTTTTTTGAGAATTACTCCCTAGTTTCTTTGGTTACATTTGAATTAATGACACGGGAATAGAAGATTTCAAGAGAAATGATTTGCTGACCTCGCCGAGAAAACAACAAATGATCCGACAGTTGATGGTGGAGAGAGGGGGATTATGGATGGATTGCCTGCAAAGCTCGAGACTTTTGTTTTGGCTTTTCCTTTCAGCACACTCCGCACAATCAAGATATTTATTTTTTTATTTATTTTCATCATGTGGTAATGAATTAATTAGGAGGAGATAATATTCTTGATTTCAATTTTATTATTTGCATTTTCCAACTCATTTGTAAATCTCGAGTTGACAAGTTTTCTCTTGTGATTTAGCTCTTGAAAATAATTACCTATTTATAAATTACGTTCAAAGTATATACATAATATAAAAAAACAAAACAAAAAAACTACTTAGAAGATCGAAGGGGCATCATCACTTACTTTCAAGAACTCGAAAAAAAAAGCTTGTTATACTTGTTATATATATATTACTGTCATGTTTTGAAACAAGCACAAAAAAACACATCTAACTACTAGATATCTTAGAGGTTGTTTCCAGTCTTTTTAGCAATGTTCAAGGTATCATCACGTGTATTGTCATGAGGAAGCTGTTGGCCTATGCAAATCCAACCATAATGCTGGCCTACAAGGTTGAATTGGAATAATACATACACCAGTCATTTGAAGAATAATGGATAAACCCTCCTACATTTCGACTCAAATCGATTTTCTGCAACAAAATAACTGGCAGCGCTGATAAGGAACTCAGCTTGTACTCACAGGGAGAAATATGAAATGTTAGGTGGGAACATATCTGTTGACACCAAGCCAAATAATGCTGGTTTTAACATGGCCAAGGAATTCTGATGGCTGAACTTTGTACGAATGGCATCAGAACTCCCCTCCCTCCCCCTCTACGGTAAATATCACATCGCTGTTCATGGTCATTTTCTCTTGAATAATGAACTTGGATTCTGCAGGGACACCGAAAACTACAGGCAAAGGATAGCCATAGATGTATCCATCTAAATGACCCACCACCCAGAAAATCAGGATGCCAAGTTTCTTTCATTGGTTCGACAATTGAAATGTAGAACCACTCTGTTTTCGATTAAATGGGTTCCATTTGCTGGGAATCCCACCGGCACAAACCAAAGTAGAAATTGCAACAGCTACTAAACAGTTGCTAGCAAACCCTTTTGGTAGTCGTTGTAGTGACTGCCTTTTTAAGAGATCTTAGGTGGAGGGAGGGGCTAGCGAACCACTAGCTTCTGTACTCGTGTGTTGAGAGCATAGGAGGCCTTGCGCAATGATGGTGCTCTCCAAAGATACAACAAATTCCGACTGCATATATGGAAACCTTTTGACAATCCCTTCAATTTTCCATAAATTCGCATCAAGAAAGATAGCAAAGCCCCACATTCTCTGGTTTGTCCCAACATCCCTTTGCAAGTATGAAGGGTCACCTTTAAGATCGAATGATCATCCCAACTTCAGAACACACAGATAGCAATCACAATTAGGATGGGTTTGGCAAAAGGACAACGTAACTAGTGCACGACATGGTGGAGCCCTTCACCACTTCGCATGAGCGTGCACCTCCAGGACAGGTGAATATTGTTGGTCCGCAAGAGATTCAAACTTTAACATGCAAACAAATACTTCCATTAATTTGTTTCATCAGTTGCATTTTACAACGTGGACAATTTACAGAAGAATGAACAAATCGAAACTTTATCCAATGGAAGAAACAAGTTACACCGAAAAGCTTATGATCTAAAATTCAGCTTTTGGGGATATAGATGCGTGCATTCACAGGCTTGCATGATTTAAATTTCAATACAAGGATCGCCATTTTCAGAGAGCTAGCTGTTTGTTGCTGTATCACCGGATCTCAATTCCCTTTCAAGCTCATCAAACTCCCAGTCACCGATCTCCTCGGTTGAGTAGTCCCGAGCATCTTTCCCAAACTCTGACTCTAACTTTGCAAGTTCTGCTGCAGGGTCGAGCACCTCATCTGCCTCTACTGCAGGTGCTTTGGGATGCTCATCTATATTGGATTTAAGAGTAGTCGCATTCTGTGTTGAGATGTGGGATGGGCTTCCCAATGGCTTCTCAGATGTAGAATCAGCCTTCGGGGTCGGAATCTCCAATTCTAGATTTGGTCTCTCAATGGACTCGAATTCCACTCTCAACTTTTCAATATCATCAAATAGCTCTTTAACCGTAGTATCATCCTTCCTGGATAGAGCAGGCCAGGTATGACATTTTTCAGGCGAATAATATGTTTTTCATCAAATAGTAACATGTAAATAACTGATGAAGAATTCAAGGAAAGGACCAGAATCCCACCTAGAACTTTCCCCTTTCAGAGCATAAAACTGCTCTCTCATGTTGTCCACTACACTGAAGGTGGTTATAATCTGGACAAGACAGCCAAACTAACATATCAATCTATGTCTGTGATGCTTTTGCCAGCTATGTACATACAGGGAACACAACGAGGCATGATTTTTTAAGTTAAACAAATTGTTCGGCACATAAAAGAAAAGGGAGAAATTCAATTCCAAAAAATTAAGGAGAAAAAACTAGAAAGAGGAAAAACTATGGAAAATAATAAGAAAGAAACTTGAAACTAGTAAGACAAGAAGTTATGGAACCAAAATATTCCTCAAGGCAGTTTACTGCATTAGAGTTTCTGCTTGATGCTTTCTGAAAGAGAGATTTTTACAAGAGGTTACGTTGATAGCACAATATAAACAGTAAATGTGGATGACCAATAGAGTCTACTTGTAAACTATACACATAAGCCAGCAAGAATTATTTATGCAACCCACCTCAATCACAACACTTCATCCAAAAGCTGGCAGATTAATAAAGGTTACTGTTACAATAACCCCATGTTTAAGGAATCGTCTAACAAAAGGGGATCTTAACAGCAAGATAGCATTTTATACACGGTGAAGTAAAATACTATGAATAAATCAGTCACGTCAACAGCAAGGAAACATACCTTTGCTTCATAATCCAAATATTCCTCCTCAAGATTTTTCCTTGGGTTTAGTTCTTTAGAATCTTCATTATCTGCACTGGATGCCATCTCCAACCTGTATTATGAAAAATAAATGAGCAAATGGGATAAAGAAAGAAACAATAAGCAACCTATTGGTGCAGCAAATTACATTACCCTCCACTTAAATTCTTTAGGTTTTCCACAAATTTCTCTATGCGGCTGATAGAAGGCTCCAACTCTTTCTGCATAGAACATACAAGTTACATCAGAACACAGAAGAATGGTAGTCACAAAAGCACATGTGAGAGCGGGCGTGAGAGAAAAGAGCGAGTCACAGCCATAAGTTCAGTTTGTGGATAAACATTCTTCAAAAAGAATATCAATTTACCTTGTACTCAGATAGAAGATGAATAGCCAACTTCACAAAATAGTCCTCGTGTCTCTCCAGCTCATCACTTGAAAGGGAAATAAGCAACAAGTAGGAATGATGTAAGTGATGTGAGAAGATATAGAATGCACTTTTCAATAGTGGAAAGTACAAAACCAACACACAGAAAACTACTAGCCATGGAAATATGACATGGCAAGCCATAATGATATACATACTTGAGCTGCTTCTCCTTAGCTTCAGTGTGAGATTGCTGGAGAAGCCAAGTATCTTCCAGAAAATTGAGCCAAGTGCTGAGAACAGCTGCTTCTACCTTGCATGCAGCAATTGTTTTTGACACCTCATCTTCCTATATAACTCATGGAAAAAGATGCATCACATGGCTGGATAATGAGTACCAAAGACTTTAAATTAAACAATTATATTTGCACCTAATTAGGTAGAAAGAAACCAGAGGAGAAAATCCAAACCTTTGTTTTCAAATGCTCAACTATCTGATTGTTAGCTTCATCAAACTGATCCCTCTCTTCCCTGGCATCGTGAAGGCGCGCATTTGCAACAGCTAAGGAGGCATTGACCTATATGGTGCGGACCAGTCTTTAAATGTTTGTGATCAATAAAGGGTAAATGAACAGGAAACTAGAAAAGAAGGCATGAACTAAAAAGATATTGATGGTCAGTTGTCAATATATCCTCATACTTCCAGCTTGAAAATCCAAACTTAATTTCAAAATTATGACAATGCACCCTTTGAACAAAGCAAAACGGGGAGAAGAGAGAGAGAGAGAGAGGTAAAACCATTTTCAATTCAGCTTCAAGTTTGTCCCTTTGTTTTTCAAGTGCTGATACCTCAGCTATTATTTCCTGGAAAGAAATCAAAGCAAGGAAGTCACAACAGCCCTCAAATCAAATACATTAGCTACATGTTTGTAGCATGCATAGCATCCTATTTTCTACAATGCATAACCAAAGGTTAAGAAAAAAAACAGACCATGGATAAATATATACCCACAATGACAGTAAGTTTTGCATAGTATTTGCTTTAGATGAGAGCTATTAACTGATATGTAACCATGCAATGCTAAAAACAATATGAACTAAAGAAGAACTCTTGATAAGCCAATTAACTGAGCAGTCAATTAAGAAACAGGCAATCCTAAAAGGAAAATTTCCAAATACAGAGTGAATAAAAATCCTCATGACCATGCAGACCATCACAGCATAAGATACCACTATCAAAAGAAGGTTTTCTACAGCTGGTTATATGAGCATACAAATGTTTATAGTATTATAGCAAACAGCAAAAAATTAAAGTAGCTTTTAAAGATAACTCATGGTATGATCAGTGTTGTCAGGAGGCACTCCAGGCGAGGCGAGGCCACAGCGCCTTTATTAGCCTCAGGCGATGAATTTCAATGAAGTGCTGCCTAGGCGAGCGCCTCGTGAGTGGGCGTCAGGTGTTAAAGTGAGCACCTGATTGAAATACTTCTTTTTCTGTTGGATTTTTTTTCTTTTTTCTTTATCTTGCTTATGTTTTGACCTATTTGTCCATTTTTTAATTTACAACAAGAATGGAAAGGATAACACTGCTTTCCCTTTATTTTGAGATCTAAAAATAACTGTGCAGAACAAAGGCATTGGTATTGAAGCCACGTTACCTTCTCCTTTTCATTTGCTTCATCAGCTTTGACAACACGAACTTTCAGCGCCTCTTCTTTTTGCAATCTGTGAATTGTGGGGATGGGGTAAGGATTATAAATTCTAAAAAGTAATGGCAGATTCAATGATATCTACATTCAAATACTGTAAGTCTATGAAGTAACTACCAAGAGGATACCCAGTGTATGTCTTGTTTCTTGGTGTCTAAGGTTTTACAGTTCAAAAATCATCTTTACTTTTTACCAGAGAACTTCCCAAGCACAGAAAAGACAACATATTTTAAGTGAATCAAGGTAACAGTTTTAGTACATTTTCCAAAGATATAATCATAACTTGAGCAAGAATAATGACTTCTCAGCAGCTTGAGGAGAAAGTGAAGTTCAGCCATCTCAACAGAATTTGTGAAGAAATTTAGTATGCAGTGAGATGGAATGCAAGGAGTCTAGAAATTTTAAGAGTACAAGGGCCCAGCCATTTTGTCTGCATAAATAATACTTCAGATTGACTTTATACCTGTGATCTATGATGCGCTTTTCACCTTTTGATGTAGAGCTAGCAAGAGATTCTGATAAGACCTTCAACTTGTCAACCTGCTCATATAAGCAAACAATTGTTGGTGACAGCTGGCACAGCTTTTAAGAGAACTTTTCAGACTAATATGATAAACAGAGATAAAGAGTTGGTAGTTGGCACCCAAAAAAGACGAAAGAAAAAAAACACCTGTCATCACTAACGACACAATAGAAGTTAAGAAAATAGAAGGGGAGAAATATATTTGTATCAAAATCAAAACTAACAAATTCACAAATTATAGATGCAAGGCCTGGAATGCAAGTCCTGGGTAGAATTATGTTAATCCAGTGTATGATGTGTGACAAGTAGATAGGTGTCATTTTAGTCGGTCCAAAAGGAAATGATTACAGGAATGAGAAGTGTTGATATGTTCATTATTAACAGCAAGTGGCCTATTGTTTTATCAAAGACTACTCCAAATCAACATTTTGCTATTGTCTTCAGCATCCTTAGTTTTGTGATTGAGATGCTTGAATTACTGCCATTTCTCTTTTCTTCTTTAACTCTCTTTTTATAGGCAACCATGAAACCTATGTGATGCTACAGGTACCTACGCCTTATCATTGCATATACTGTTAGTATTATTATTGCTCTTTTTGCTTCCCAAAGTTTCTTGTGCATAAAAATTTAAGCCTGCGAATGTGTCTTTCACGTCCCATATAGGAAATTATTTCCCTCCCCCAGGCACTCACTTATAAAATATTCTACCTGTCTGTTGTTTTGGAAAACTGAAGCATACCAGCTCCAGCAGTGGATATCCATGCTAAAATGGACACTAGTCTCTATGTTGCATATGATAGCATAAAGACAACATGACAGAGAAACTTGGAGGGAAAACATGAGATATCTAATAGATTATAAAAGCTGGAAAAAACAATCATGAAGCTAGGATTTCAGAAAAAGCATCCAGGGCAAAACCCAACAGCATGAGTGTGGCATACCTTTTGAGCATGAATGTCAGGAGAGTCTCCCAAGTTCAAAGTTTTCTTTTTCAACAGAAGCCCTTCCAATCTGGAACAAATTCGAATTTGTGCAAGAGCTTCTTTCAGTGCCTACATAAACAGGATCAGATCTTTAGTTTACAGCTTTCTATGCAGCAATTGGTTTGGAAACCATTTAATGCTTCCAGAACCATATAAAAATACCACCAAATGTCCAACAAGATTTTAAAGACAGTGAGCAGCAAAAAGGAAATCATAAAGGCAGCGATTTTTTAGTTCAAGGATTTCTAGGTAACTTATGTTTTATGGTAGACACTAATACGATTAATTATAGAGATTGTGTTGTTCAATTTTTTAAGAGTAAAAGATGGAAACCCAAGCAATCCTTTCCATGATGTCTTATTGCACAATTCACGCCTTTCCGGAAGAACCTCGACAACATGGTATGTGCATTGATAATGTACATCACAAATTGCACTGTTTTGAGTCTCTTTTTGTATTTCAGAGAAAAATCTAGAGTAGATTTGTACTGAACAAGGCATTAACATTGAATGTATCAAAAAGGAATCAAATAGGCACAAACCGGTCTCCTTGCATAAGATCAATGTTCATATTCCCATCATAGAAGAGTGATAAGATGAGATTGTCACGTGCTGAAGCTCACCTCTATAGTTGCTTTAGCCTTTTCATCGAACACCGTTTCCTGATCTTCACTTGATGGCTTCTGGGAATGCATAATTCCATCAAGTTTGTTCCTCAGAACCGTAGCTTCAGCATCTATTCTGTTGACATGAAAGATCAAAAAGGCAAAGTAGAACTAATGAACAATCAGTAAACATCATAGCTTCATTTCATATGAATATCCATATCAGGTATAGTACCTTATGTATCAATATAGTGAAAAGTTTGCATAATGTATTACACAGGTGACAGCATGATAAGCCCTTACTGAAGAACGAGTTCAGGTACAAGTTTACAAACTAATAATCAGGTTCCTAGTCATTAAAACTTGGGACTGCCAACATAGAGGTCTCATTGTCAAGCTTGTGGACTGTGGATCAGAATGCAGGGAAAGGAGAGGTTGACACGTCTACTAACTAAATTATTCCTCCACCAATAAGCATGCAAAATTAAAAGGGGGGGGGTGACCAGCATTATACAGTATTTGTGGTTCTGAAGGTAGCGAATTGAAACCTTGTATCCATGTCAAAAGAGCCAGTTTATACATCTAGATGGAAAATTGTCAACTAAGTTTAAAGAGGTTCAAACTCAGTTGAAGAAGTTTTGTTCTAAATGCAAATTCCATCATCCTCCACAAATATACACATGGAACATCAGCAGAAGTTGCAGAAAAGCTGTAGCTGGCAGTCCAAACCAAAATGCAGAAAACAAGGACAACAAAATAAAGCATGAAGAAACTAAATAGAAAAGGAAATAAGAACTTCTTGATGATAACCTTGCAAGATGGACATTGATTTTCAACCCTGTAATGGCATTTTGAGCAAACTGAAGCAATTCTTCCCGCTTCACCTGGAACCAGAAAGGGAAAAAAATTGCCAACCAAGAAATTTTCATATTGAAGCTAAAATATGGAATAGAAATTTCAAGCATGTATGCTGGATGCAGCTACAACAGTCAAAGCAATTCCTCCTGTGCACCTAACTATGTATTTTATACCAGACAACTTCCAAGATACGGAAAAATAGCCTTTTTCTTTTTCAAAAATCATTATTTAACAATAAGAAAGTCACTTCAATACTATAAGTTTAAACATGATTTTGCATGACCAGACATGGTTGTTTTGCACAGCAATTTATCTAAATTAGAATTCAATCTGTATTCTTCATGTCTTTACCAACACTTCATCTTGGTAGCTTGCAAAAGCAGAAGCCAGATCCTGTATACTGCTCACAACTGCATTATGAACTTCTTGCCCTCCAGTTAGACAGAGCCTGCAAGTAACCGGATTATTAAAAGGGATTCAGGCAGAATTCAGGCTTGTCCCAAGTATTGATAGCGAGCACTATACTCTACCATTTACTAAATATCCAAAACAATGCAGAAGAGCCCCAAAACAAAATGGGTGTATTTCCTTGCCACATTAAAGCTGAAGTAATAAAAATTCCGTGAAGCCAAGAGCACTATATTTAGCTTGCATTGCCTTTAATAAGAAGAATTTTAGATTGGTCCCAGAGAGCCCCTAAAATATATGTGTGCTGGCATTTCAGACCTACATTTATGCGTTGAGCAGTCTAGCATACTCACCTAAACACCTCCAGCAGCAAAGAAATTTCTTCCTCATTTGGTGCTTCAAGAATCTGAATGAGAAGAAAATGATAATCTGAAGTTAAACTCCACAATCAGAAAGTACAAGAAAGAAAACATGAAAGTCTATCCAACTTGGCATATTTAAATGTCCTCAACTGTGTTCTAATTTGTGAAAAAATCTTAATTATAATCATGACATTATTGCCAATACTTGCTTACACCTGTGCCTTTTGTAAAAAAAAAAAAAGTACAGTCCTGAGAGCATTCGCTAAGAACTACTTTTGCAAAGCATAACCATCAGCATTTACTACTCCGTAGGAGTAAGTTATGAAAGGAGGATACTGGTATCTCTATGTTTATCTTCCTCCACTGATTTCCAGTACTGACTACCTGTCTAAGCATGTCTATGCAGCTGGACTGAAATAACTTTACTGTACCATGGACGTTGTTATTCCTTCTAGAGCTTGACTTTGGAGAAAAACATCCCAGAAAGTCAACGGTTCACCCCCGACATCAGAATCATAATACAGAACCTATCCATCAAATAAAAAATTAGACAAACAAGATCGAGTAGCCGGAATTTTTAGTAGTTCAGTTGTTTCAATCCATGCAAATATTTAACAGCTCACCACGGGTAGTGTGCGATTCCTTGGACTGCCCTTTGATTCATCAGGTCCAACATTTTGCTCGACGGATGTCTGTTTATCTTCAGACAAACCTCCTGATTGCTTATTGAATTGTTTAAGCACAACCAACCATCTTCTGAGCAACAAAACCCTCTCCAGGCCGCGACAGGAGATTGCAACCTCCTCTAATCTCTTAGCAGTTTGCTTAGCACTTTTATAATTCCTATTCCCCTGGAGGCAAAAACGAAAAACGGAACGAATAAAATAATTAAATGATATAGAAACTAAATGAAATTTTAAATAAAATCAAATGTATCCAATCAGATCAAAAACCCTAATTGCAACTAAAAGTCAAAGTTAAGAGGGATTACTATACGATCTTGCAAGATTTTGGCTCCTTCAGAGACGGCTTGACCGGCTTGGTGAACAACGGAGTCGGCGTAGTTTTTGACGGCTCGAGTCAGGTTGTTTTTGTTCCCTGCTTCCACTGCCTTGCTCACAGCAGATCTCAACCACGACATTATCTCTTTCTTTCTTTTAATTTTTGAAGGGAAAAAAAAAACAAGAAATGCTTCCGAGGAAAAAACAAAGGAGGGGTTAAAAAGCAGATTAAGAGGATAGCGTTGTCAGAGGAGGAGTGAAGATGGTTGAAACTGATTTTGCTGATGGTGTACTGTTGTGGGTTTTTGGGGTTGAGGAAGATGAGACGAGATTTGGCCGTGTGTCAAGCGTCTGGAAGTCATGTTGAAGTGACGTCGTGTTGAGTGGTTTCTTAAATGGGGACCACATCGACCTTCCGGTCTATTTGCATGCTTGCTTGTATTGATTAATTGACAATTAGACAACATTCGTGTAAGATTTTTGGATAAACTTCTTTTTTTTTCTTAATATCTTCAAACCAACTTATATATCAACAAAAACAAATTATCAATTTTGAAAACATCTCTATTTTATATTAAATAATTATGATTTTAAGTATATTATTCATGTTCAAACTATAAATATTTGTGAAAAAAATCTTTCTCATCGCATTCAAGATTTACCCATGCTTAATTTCTAACTACATAGTAAAAAAATGTGTTTTGAGATTTTTTTATTATTAATGTGGATGTAGTCAACTTGCGTGTATTTCGACTAATCTCATGAATCCTGAAATTAACGACTATGCAAGCCTCCAGTGACTATTACATTAGCAACTACATTATTCGAATCTGAAATTATAAGAAAAACAAACCATTTAATCTCAATTTTTTATTATTAACCTACTTTCTAGATGGATTGTTTTGAGATTTGATTTCATTAGAAATAAGCATGTTTTCACGATGCAAGATTGGAGTCTTAAAAAAAACAAGGTAAGAATTTCTTTTACTTTTCTTTTCGTGAATGCATCAATTAATGTATAAATAACTTGGTTAAAACTAACCTTTATATTTAACCTTTAAAAAAAAAACATAAACATGTATAATGAACTTGTAGACGCAGTCAACACAGGTTGGTGTTGCATGGTTAAATAAATGCTTTTGTTTGGCCATTCTCATAAATTTTATGGGGAGCTATTTATTTTTATCGGTGATTTTCAATATTTGAAAATAAACATGAATTTTTACGGTTTAGTTTTTGGTTTAAAACAATAAAATTAAATATTTTTTAACACAAAAAAAAATTAAAAACTTAGTTTTCATGCTTGTTGTTTTAATACTAATTATAAATAACAAGTTTGTGCTGTAATAAGTTGTGCTTTACTAATTTTTTTTACATAAAAAATATTTTTCAGATATTTTTTAATAATTTTAATCTGTTAAATTCAATTTTGAAATATATATATACATATAATAATTTTATTATATTTTCAATTTAAAATAATTTACATTGTAATGTCAAACATGTCACGCGGGAGTTGAACAAAGCTGTATTCGAATTTGAAATCCTCGAACACCAGACCAGGGACTTTCATAAAGCCGAGTGGGGGTGCATGTGATGTGATTAAAAGAATTGGACCCGGGCTTGGCTAAGTGGTCCAGAAACCGAGAACGGATTGGATAAGGTCCGAACCTTGAGGTTTGGATTGACTGGAATCCATGATAGTTTGGTAGTCGAGAAAATATAAACAGGCAAAAAGAAAAGGAAAGGAAAAAAAAAATGGTTTTTGAGCTCGTGTTGAATAAACTTTGTTGTATTCACAAAAGTCTCGATGCTTTTTTAATCAAAAGGGTTCTTCAGCTAAACAGCACTTTCAAAAAGATTTGAAGCTCTAGTACTAATATTATTCTCATCAAACAAAAAAGTTATACTAACAATACATTCATGTAGAGCTTTGAAAACTAGGATTTGCAAGTGATAGAGATCTAAAATTCAAGACACTTGGAAATAAAATTAATATGTTAGATGATTGTTCGGTCTGTTGATTCAAGCCACTTGATTTATTTTTTATAGTTAATATATATGATGACTTGATATGAAAAATTTAGAGAGTTGGTAACTGATAGTAGATGATGTCCGATAAATTAAATGATCGGTAGGTAATATCTATTAAAAGTCTCATTTAATAGATGCGGAGACTTTTTAACGGTAGAATCAATAGTTTTTTAAAGAGAAATACTGCAAAGATATTACAAATAAAAACACTCTTAAAATATACATGCAGTAAAAAAATGAAAAGATTACGAATCCTTAATTGAAATGATATATTGTGTATTTATAGCTCATGAATCTTGTTATTTTGTAGAGAGAAATAATTAAAATGTAATTTTATATTTGTGATATTTTGAGCTATATTCTACTTAAAATAACATATATTACATCAATATAAAAAATCAAGGAACCCACGTGGAATCCTAGAAAAATATTTAGCAAAGGTTGGGCTCAGACCCATTTAAAGGTAAGAAATGGATATAGGCATGCTGGTTAGATCCAAGAATATCAGGCTCAAGGCACTCTTCAGGCCTGAGCCCGCAAAGTGTCGGGCACGCACCCTGCATGGGCTCGGGCTTCTTGCTCGAGCCCATGACCTATGGAGAGCTAAGCTCGGGTAGTAGCACGGGCACATCTTTCTTAGGTGTTGAGATTGGGCTACCATACTCGAGTCTATTTTACTCGTGCCTCTACTAAGTCCGAACTTTAGATTTACTTTTAGAGAATTTTTTGTATCAATTTTGAGATTTTTTTTTAATTTATTTTATTAGAATGTATCAGTAAGCAATACCTCGATCACAAACGCTGTGGGTTGGGACCAGTTCGACCGCGGTTGAAGATGGGAATTTACAAACTGAAGCAATTCTCCCTGCGCACCTAAATACTAAACCCGAGTCCAATAAATATTTACATTGAAGCTAAAATATGTAATAGAAATTTCAAGCATGTATGCTGGATGCAGCTACAGCAGTCAAAGCAATTCCTCCTGCGCACTAAATATGTATTTTATACCAGACAACTTCAAGATACGGAAAAATAGCCTTTTCTTTTCTTTCAAAATTCATTATTGAACAATAAGAAAGTCACATCAATACTATAAGTTGAGCTTGGACACCGAGCCCAGGCTTTTTGGGTTTTCAGGCTTGGGTTATTATGTCCGAACTTATTTTTTGGACTTGATTGTATTGTGGACTTAAAATACCAAACCTCAGTCCAATAGATATTTTTATTAGATTTATTTTAGGAAATTTTGTTTTTAGGCTTTGTTTTCATGCCCAAACCTATTTTTTGGGTTCCATTATATTTTGGACTTGAAATAATAAACCCAGGCCAATAAATATTTTTATTAGATTTATTTTAAAGTTATTTTTCGTTGAGTTTTTTTAGATCCTAGTCTTGATCACAAGCTGTGTGGGCTGGATTGGAATTTGTTCGGCCAAGGTTGAAACACTAGCCCGGATCGAGCCCATGCATTGCTTATCGGTAAAGGGAGACACACTAGGGGTGAGTAAAAAAATTGAAAAACAAAAAAAACCAAGAAAACCCAAAAAAATAACTTAAAAAACCAAACCTTGAAAAAAACCAATTAAAATTAAAAAAAACAACCGGTTCGGTTCGGTTTTATAAGTCTGAAACCGAAAAAAACCGAATCGAACAAAAAAAACAAGAAAAAATCCAAGTCAAACCAGAAAAAAACAAAGCCAAACTTGTTTGAACCGGTTTTTGTCCAAATAAAACCGAACCGAAACTAGTCGGTTTGAACTAATTTCAATTTAATTTTATTTTTTTAAAATTAATTTAGTTATTTTTTTATAAAAATCAAACTGAAGCGAAAATATCAGACAGATTTTTTCTCCTCCTCCTCGTTGTTTTTATCAATAAAACTATCCATGTGCAAGTGAGGGTAGCTATAGTGTTAAGAGCCGAATTACCCATAACCAAAGCCTACCCTTCCCCCTCCTCCCACTGCATGGCAAAAAAAAAAAAAAAACACAGATAATAGCATGCAACCTTCACACAACAACTTATGCACAAATAACTAGTTTCGGTAACCACATATCGAATTAAAATTTGAACTACCACATTCCATACAGAATTACAC
>Ga0325410_1004509_pt1 | contig 15539 bp, 4 predicted proteins | sample PopdelMetagenome_16_FD_206182 | JGI IMG/M metagenome (GOLD analysis project Ga0325410, IMG submission 206182) | Populus deltoides microbial communities from Bellville, Georgia, United States - Xylem-PdIQD-R3 | ecosystem: Host-associated > Plants > Phyllosphere > Stem > Wood/Secondary xylem...
GTCTGGCAAACAATTACCTCCACGGCATGTAAGAACTGAGTAAATTTCATAGTCCGAGAATTATCCAAGCATGACGTTCCAAAACAAAACAAAACGATTAACATCTGATTGTGACTGTAATGGAACTCATGCGGCGCGCTTGATTGAATTAATCTCACCATTGGATAAGCTCTAAATAATAAGGCCACCCACGCCACATAAGAACTAGTCTCCATAAATTTGATTTTTATTTCATGCGTATGGAAACTATTCACTACTCCATGTATCGACTGCGTCTCCATCTCCTTCTACTTCAAGAACTTTTTATTTCATCTACTGGAAAGAAAACAACAATTTTTCTGTTCTGAATCTCTTTTATGACCAGCAGCCCAAAGCTAAGACAATTTTTTATTTTATCTTTAAGATTAGATATTTTAAGGGTGTTTGAGAGTGTAACAGCGCGCGGTTGTTACAAAATAATTTTTTCGTTCAGAAATATATTAAAACAATATATTTTTTCTTATTTTTTTAAAAATTATTTTTGATATCAGTATATCAAAATGATCTGAAAATAAAAAAAATATTAATTTAAAAAATAATAATAAAATAAAATAATTTTTTAAAAAAATATTTTCGAAACCCAAAAAAAAAAAAAAGCTTTTAAGTTACATAATTACATTAGAGAGACTGATGCACCGAGATAATTTATACAATGTTTGGTTTAAAAAATTAAGTTTTCGACTGATTTATCAATGGACCTTTTGGCTCATTAGTAGTGATGTCTTGGTATCAAACAAAAAATCATGAATTTAATTCTTAATAAATGTACGTAGGAATTGAATTTATTTACACCCCATAAAAAAAAAGGTCATAGTACTTAATCCCTCGATTTTGATGTGTTTGTCAAATTAATCATCTATCATGACGGGTATTAGGTATAATTTTTTTTGTTCTTTAAACACAAACAATTAATCAATAATGTATATCAGCTTTGTCAAAGAAAAAAACTTCAACCCAATTTGTTTAATGAATTCTTCAACCAATTCTACAATTCACTCCTCTATAATTATGGTTGGCAAATTAAATAAACCACCGTAGAAAACAGCATCCCACAGATCAAGGGGCAAGATACTCCGGCCGTACTGGTTGGAAGCATCAGGCTCTTCAATACAAATGTTAGCCCTCTGCGGCCCGAGAAGCCAAATCCATCCATCGGTTTTTTGCTCTCAATTCCACTACTTGCAATAAGTTATTTACAGAATTAAAAATAATTGTTAAAGATCTCAAGCAGCAGATGAGTCTCCTTCAAAAGAAGGCTATGGAGACGTATAAATTGAGCAGGTCGGACTCCCATGTAGTGGAAAAACATGCCTGCCCCGCCCACTACACAGGAATTTATTCCCTCCTCTTTGTCTCCTTGCTGTTTTATCTTCAAACCTATACAATTATAAAATGACTTGCGAAGTTAATGATTAAACAGGAAGACTCTTCCAACTAAAAAAATCAATAGAGGAGTTCCTCTTGAATTTTCGTAGGTACCTTCCATGTGATGCGTGGTTGTTAGGATACCTCTTCATGAATTCTTTTTACTTATTTACTTGGCTTTTCCTACTTTATTTATACGTACATGATATCATTTACAGTGACCAATGAATCATGAAATCTTTATTATTGAATTTAGCTTTCCATGATTGCATCTTTAATTCAAGGATATGAACATGAATATAGATTTAGTTTCTACACTTTGTTATTTCTGCACAAACAAATTCTCAATCAAAATAGATAATCACATGATAATAAAGATGATAATAGAGGCAGAAGGAGTAATATATAGAAAGATTAAAAAAAAATGAGGGAATATATGATTTTTGAATGAACTTGAATGTTTTATCTAATAATTAAAAATATTTATACATCTTGATCACGTAATTTTATCTTTATTAAAAGTAATTGTTATAGATATCTCGTTATAAGTGGATCGAATCACATGTATCTCATTTAGATATATCATTAGTGGAGAGAAAAGGTTGGTACGTGCTAGCATTGGTTAAACATGTAATTTGCATCAGTTGGTAGTGCAAGATGTCGATTCTGAATTCTTAAAACTCAAAAAATACACTGAAGTGCTTGTCCGAACAAGAATGCCGGGTCGAGGTATAAACATATCGTGCTCAGCACATCCAGAAAGTCAGGGGTCGGAACGGCTAGGAAATTTTTTTTTTTTTAATTCAGCGCAGCATCAGCGATATATAATTGCTCCTAACCTCATATTCACATAAAACATGTGTATCCAATAGGAATCAAGTGACCGAGATAAGAAATTTATAAGACAACTGTATATCAGTGCTTAGCGAGGCCAAAATGATTGCAAGAGAGGGTAAAAAATATTAAAACTTCTGCCTCGATGCTCTCTCTTTTCCAGGGTTTTGCTGTCCTGTGCTCTGTTTTCACCTTTGGCATCTACTGCCTTTTGTATGTGTTTTTGGCTTATTTGCAGTCTTTCCTTGTTAATTCAATTCTCTCGTTTTTTTTTTAAAAAAAAAACACACAGAGATGTTAAGATTTTAATTAAGAAATGTTATTATAAAAGTTAAAACATAAAAATAGATTATAAGAAATTTTAATATTCTATTGGTATATATTCTACCGAACCAATCTTATATGCGTAAAACTTTTCATGCCCACCTAACATTGCAATATTCTATTCATAAAGTGTATGAAAACAAAAATTGTGTTTGTTGATCAGATTAAATATGTTTGTTTTTTAGTGTATGAGTAAGAACCCTAAATAGACTAGGAATTGGAAGAAAAGAAAACGAGGGAAATGGTGGTACATGAAGGAACTTGAGTCATTGATTTGGGTTTTACTACTAACAAGAGATCGGTTGAGCTGGACCATGTGTTGGATGTACTCGCAATATGGATTCCAACTATATAAACTTTATAGGACAAAACAAGAGAAGGTAAAGGGTGTTCAATCCTAGACTATTACTAGATAGGCGGTTCATGTTACATCGAAGACTATGTCAAAAAAAAATTTAATGTAAAGAAAAATCAAGGTAATGATAATCTAAGTTAATTTGAATTAATTTTATTAACATGCAACCTGAGATATAAGATCAAGATAACTTCTAGAAAAAATTTCAGGTAAAACACTTGCAAAGCTCAAGATTTAGTAGTCTAATGTCGAATGATTCAACAAAAAAAATCAAATATAAAAAATAGTGTTGAAAAGAAAAACCCGAGTCAACCCGGATTAATTTGACTAATCAATCACCCATAATATGAGATCGGAATAAAAAATTGACTCTCAAAATAAGGACCTATAAAAAAGGCTTGAAGTTCAATAACAAAAAACATTTCAAAAAAATTTGAGTTTTTCTGAATTAACTTAAATAATCTACTCTTGAGATAACCTTAAAAAAAAATGACAAAGCTAAAAGACTAATACAACTAAAAAAAAAATCTGATTTCATAAAAAATTGATCGAGAAAAAAAACTCAATCAACCTTGTTAACCAAATGGCAAAATTTAGTAACGTTGTTTAAGCTATCCTTGAAGGCGGAATTTAATAACCAGATTGACCCCATATGTGCTGACCCGTCAATAATTTTAAAAAAATATTATTTAATTTATTGAAATAAAAAAAAAACCCCTTGGAAACTTAAAAATAACCATATTAAAAAACTATATTAACCAATTTATCCCCAAGTAAACTTGTAATGTTCTATGGATCCTCATGAAAAGATTTTCTTACCTCCAAGTGCACGCTTGGTAAGTTTTGATGAGCAAACTAGTCATCACACTATTTCAATGAGCAATAATGAGGAGTGTAATGCTTCTAGAGTTAAAACTCTTATATTTTTCTTAATTCTAATTTTCTGAAGAAACAGAAAAAAAAAATCGTGTTCAAATATAAGTTTTTACAACGTGAAAAGGTTGGAAAAATATTTTTCTAATTTAATAAAAAAAATAAAAAAAAGAACTTTGTATAAGTTTTTACGAGGTGAAAAATGGAAGAATGATTTTTTCCTTTTCCCACAACAAAGTTGCTTCTGGAAAACATCTTTTGGGTGATCTTCAACCTTTTCTACCCTTCAAAAGCAATTTGGAAAAGTCTGCTCTCCAATGTTTTCCAACCCAGTGACTTTTTTTTTTTTTGGATAAAAATATCCTCGTGATGTTAATTTTCGACCATATCCTATATGTATATGATTTTCTTCTGTTCCGATCCGAAATGGATTAAACGCTACAGCTACTCTGCAGATATCCGATCCTCGTCTCGCTCTTTTTTCTCTCCAAATCTCCTCTCACAGTACAAAAAACTACAATCTTTGATTCAAAGTTCACATTCGTGTGTGTGTAAAATTTGCTATTTGCTCTTATATTTTGTTATACTCAATTTTAAATACCATCAAGTTCTTGTAGAGTTTAACCAAATTAGCTCCTGTCATCTTCCACTGTTAGTTTTTGAGCTGGGAATGAAGTTTATACAACAATTTTGGTGGCTGGGACTATGATTTAAGAAGATGGTTGGAATTTTCTATGCAAAGAAGATGCATTTAAGTCCCTGTTTTTGAAAATCTCAATCCAGTCCCTCATTTTCTAAATTAATAAATTACAAGTCCTTTCCTCATAAGTTTTCTGTTCGTTTTTACTTCTTATCGAATGATTCTGCAAAACATAATTATAAATGCAAAATATGAAAAGAAAGATTCAAAGTCAAGGACCTAATTATGAATAGGGATAGAGATGCAGGGGCTAAATTAAAATCTCTAGTAAAGAAGCTCCGACTCAGTTATTTTTTTCCCTCGCGCAGCACAAAATCGTCGCGCTGTCCAAAAAAAAACAAAACGAGGCTGTATAAAACGGCGTTCTCTTTCTCTCGTGGCAGAAAACAATTATAAATCTGAACACTTTTTTCAAGGTTTTTAATTAAAAATAGAGTAGGATTTAGAAGCTTTATTTGTTTATTCATAAAAAAATATCTTTACAATCGAATCAAACTAAAGAAATATGATCAAAATCCATCTTATTTAAAAGATTTTCCACACTACAAGTGACAAGAAAGCAACGTTTTAAGGAATTTCATCCTGTGGCAGAAGGGCTGAAGAACAGCCAAAAAAAAGTAAATTATATTTTTGATGCTATCCTTCGTTTTTTTTTTTTACCGTCATAAGTGCCTAATATCGTATGCTGTGAAATCTGAGATTCAAAGATGGTTGCTCCAGTCGTTAATTTTACTCCATAATTAAGTAGAAATACAAATTTAAATGACGCAGCACACTTCCACATGCAGCAAACCAAAATTAGGAGGCAGCCCTTTCTTCTAAATTAATTGGCTATTGGTCTCCTTCAAGCCAAAAACTAAGAAACCATGTGCTCCAGGCTATTAAATAGTCATACCACGTGAAAGGAAAATCCTGGCTATTGATAACAAATATCTTTTAACTTTAACCTCTCATTAATGGATTGTCGAGATGGAGCATATGATGTGTGGATTGTCCAACAATGTATAAGTTCAAATCAGAGAATATGGTAATAGTTGTTTTTTACTTATAAATATATTAAAATAATATTTTTATTTTAAATAATTATTTTTAATATCAGTTTATTAAAATAATTTTAAAATATAATAAAAAAATTTAAACTTTTTAAAAAACAGATGAGGTGATGAAGAATTTGATGATTATATATGTAAAAGTTCTGACTAGGTCTATCTATTTTTATTTTTTCAATTTGAGTGCTTGCGCTTCAATTTTTTTTTCTTTTCTATAATTATCTCTGCTGAAAATTTATTAAGTTATTAATGATGTGTCCATTGAACTAACTCACTATTCATGGATGGATTGAAAATAAAAAAAGAATCGGAATCAAGATTTAAAAATAAAAATAAAAAATTAAAGTAAATAAAAATTAAATAATGAAGACACAAAAGAGATTTTTTCCTAAAGCATGAAAAGTTACTCTCTTCCACATTTTTATTCTTATTTTTTAGGGTTTAGGATTTTAAGAATTCTTAAGAACTAACAAAAGGAAGAAGGGGCACGAAACATCTCTCTTCCAAAACAAGATTTATTTATTCTTCAATATTTTTTTTTATGAATAGTTGGTCTCCCAACAAGGATGACATGTGACATGTCATCAACAAAATAATAGATTATAAGGAAAATAATTGATGGAAAAAAAATAGAGATGCCAACACTTAAATAAATAAAAACAAAAGCAGTGACATTTAATTGAAAAAAAAGAGAGGTATAAGCACCCAAATAATAAGAGTGAAGACATTTAATTAGAAAATCTGTATAAGCTGCAGAGGCACCAATTTTACTTCATAAGAACTGGGTGCGAATGCATAGTTCTTATGAAATAATTTATGGTGAATATCCTAGAATAGTTTTCATTCTGGTACGGCAATGTGAAGCCCATGGATGTGCGATTTCCATTTAGAAGGGCAGAGCTCAAAGACGACACACACACAGATCCCATATTCTGAGGTAGGAATTACAAGGCCTGTTGCGTAGCCTTTTCCGAACAGAACCAGGAAAAAAAAAGAAAAAGAAGGAACAGCTCAGCCCACCTCGGAATCCTAATTCAGTGCGGATTTAAAATGGCCTCCAATGCTCTCGCTTTTCAGATTACTCAGAAAACATGTTTTACAGGAAATAGTTATTCACAAGAGAGGTAGGCAACCTCTAATAATTAGTGTGTAAGCACTAATTATTTTTGCTTACACACTATCAGATATTTTTGCTTGTCCACTATCAGTCATGGACTGTGATGTTGATGCGTTCACCTTTCTTGCATGGGCACCCATCATCGAGTTCGAGGGTGCTGGGGGAGATATAATTGACTGGGAAGGACGCGACCTTTGCTGGAAGGCCTCCCCAGATTCACTTTCAACCCCTGGGAGCTTCAAGGTCTTGGCTGCTGGAGACAGACAGATGCATATAAAAGCAATAGAAGGGCTAATCATTTATTAATCAACAACGCCCGGCGAAACAAACATGGATATGCTTTTATTAAGGATTTAAGTTGTGATACTGATTTCATTTGCTCAGGGTTTATTAAGTTGAGTTTTAATTCTGCTCTTTAAACAAACAAATAGTGTTTTGTGAGTTGATACAGGGGAAAAGCATCGATCTTTTTGGTTTATTATTATTAATGTTTTTCAGCAAGTATGCAATTACGGGATACGTAAACACAGAGGAATTGCTAAGAAAATGAAAATAAACATATTGGAGGGAATTTGGTTTAAATGCAAATCTCAAATCTATCAAGTGTTCTCAACATTTTGTTCAATTTCTGCTCTTCCAACATGTTGGAGGTTTAACTCATTTATTACTCCTGTTATAGCTGGGAATTCATCTTTTAGGGGAGAGTTTTTAAATTTTCTAATTGGGTCTTAAATTTTAATAGTTATGCATTCCCCAACCTTCTAAAAACTAAAAATAACATATTTCTTCTCTAACCCTTTTTAATTTCGCTTGTTTTCAAGTTTTTTCCTTATAATTCTTATGCGTTGTTGCTCCCTACATTGTTAGCTATTCTAGCCTCATGAACACTAATGTAGCACTCTTTTAATTGAATAGTTGTGGTAGCGGGGAAAGAAAAGTAATTCGCGGGAAGCCACTCTCTATCGTTTTCTGCAACTTGGTCTCAGTTGAAGCCTCGCTCTTTATTCTTCTCTCACTTGCAATCTTTCTTTTACGGCTCAATCCATTTTGTATTAGCTCATGTTTGTTTTTGTGTTTCTTGATCTGGGTTTTGATTTGGGTAGCTGCTTTCCGCACCATCATTGCACTGTGTGATCTCACCTGAGCACTTCCCTACCAAAATAATGGAGGACGGATCCTTTTTAAACAAGGTGTTTCATCTTCCACTGAACTGGCCATCCAGTTCAGAATCCAGAAGAAAATCTTTCATTATAGATGTGACGAGAGATCTAATAAGCGGAGCGAAATCACTTCTGTCCAGTGACACAACGGCTCTTCATGGCTAATTTGTAAATGGAGGGGAGTCATTTTAAGTTTTAACTACGACTTGTTCGCTCTAGTTCTCGAGATCATATTCCAGCATAGCAGTGTATGCTACCATTACCTATTTTGCCCACTCAGTGTCCCTACTCTTTTGAAAATCCTATTTGGAACGGGGTCAATATATCTCTTTGAAACTGAGTGGGGAGTGGCGGGTATCTTCAAGTTGCATTATGCTACTCTGATTTGATAGGAAGAGATCAATATGAAGAAATACACGTCTTTATAAGATCAATTATCAGTGTCAGTGAGCCTTTGTTAGGAAGAGATCGATTTCAGTGTAAGAGCTTTAGGCACCGCCGCTTGAATTGTTTGAATTATTCAGGTTTTCCCATCAAAGTGATAAGGAGCGTAACTACGATTCTGCTCTGCTGTAACCTGTAAGGGAAGAATCAGAAATGGTTTTACTTTATTTCGAGTATCAGGTAAAACGCAGCTAAATCCCTGTATCGGGGCAAGTAGTTCTTAGAAACGAATCACTCCACGTCCATAACTTCTTCCTACCAGAATGGCAGATTCTTTACAGAAATTTCATTTCTAATTTCTTTGAACTTGTTATGCATGGAAAAGGAAGATATTTTTCAAGCAATAAATTTTTTATGGCAGATTGTAGAAAATGAATGCGCAGTCAATTAGTGTTCAGATTGGGCAATAAAACTATTAAGATATTTCCAATCTTCGTGGGGTTTCCACTGATTTACAACCCGGATAAACAAATATTCCCAGATTACCGAGGGGATTGAGTGATCAAGATGGAGATTACTTTGTATGAGACCCAATCTGTTAACGATGAGACAATATTTACACAGTTATAATAGAGTTGATTATGCTCTAAGGTGGAAAAACCGCAAATGCCTTCTGCTCTGGCCTTTGGTGAATGGTGAAAGTCTCGAGGAGCATGTTTGGCAGGGCTTTGCTTTGACCCTTTTCAGAGCGAGCTCACTGGTTTCACCAATGCTTTAATGAGAAAAATCTGTGAAAATGATCTTAACAAAGAAAAAGGATAGAGATGTGGCAATCCAATAATCTGTCCAGTCTTGAATACTATCTAAGAATGAAACACGAGTGTTGGTTCAATCCATCAAAAAATTGATAGTAAAAGATAGCTGTAGAATAACCACGAAAATAAAAAAAGAAATGAAGAAAAAAGAAGAGCGAAGCAAAGAAAAATGGATTAGGAAATTAAAGCTTTCCTCGAGGTCCCTAGCCTTGTCATATAACATCAAAGATATGCACAGCAGCAGCTGGGTACTTGACAAAATCCAAGTCACACACAAGGAAGTGATTTTGTTATTTTGATTCCTAGAACTAATTAACACTAGCTTCCTGCCTAGCTTTATGCACAACAGAGCACGATCTTCCATTTTCATGTTATTCTGATGAACTCTCTGCTACAACTTAGTTGCCTACTGAGATGGGTCTCTCGGCTTGACCCAGAGGCGAACGTGATCGCTGCCTATAGATCCTGCATCTTATAACCCCTCTCTTCTCTAGCTGCTGCGGAGATGTATGCTTGATTTTTTTGAATTCTTGCTTGATCTTTATAACCTGGCTGTGAGCTGGAAACCCTACACACCCATGCTCCCCATCCCCATCCCTGCCTCTGCTATTGTTGTTGTTCTCCATTGAAAGTGACCAGATCTTCTTTAAAGAAACAACACTTCAGGTCTTGTATACCCGCCTGCCTGCCTGACTTTTGAACGTCTCGACAAGTATTTATACATGGATTGCAAGTGGGAGAGAAAGAAAACACGGTTTCTTCATGAAATACTGTAGTATTGCGGAAAGGGAAGGAAAGCGATGGAAAGAGGACATTCTCTGCATTTCGACTCTTGAAACCGTGCCAACCACAACTATTTAAAAACTGACGAGTTTGGGTCAAAGAATCAGACGATTACTTGTTCCTTTGACTGTTGTCTGCATTCTTCACATTCACAACTGTACATGCGTATATATTACGTAAGCAACAGATTCAAAGTTCATTGAACGGCTATGGACCTTTCCCATTCGAACAATGAAAACAACTTGAACATCTTTAATTTCTGAGTCACGATTACTTCAGCAAGAGTGAAGCAACCAATCGTCCAAAACAACACACTTTTCCATAGCTAAACTATCGATTTTATACATTTTCTGCCAGTAGATTATGATTTTGGGCTTAATTTCTCATTCCTCCAATTGGGGTTTTTTAATCTCGTAATTTATGCCAACTTAATTATGTGATAACAAAAATGCTAACGTCCTCTCGATGGATGCATGTCACAGATTAGGAGCAGGAGAAGGTGCAAAGCTCCTGTATCATCCCATGATGAACTAGCGCTTCCTCGTGTCTCAGTCCACCGTCCTGACCTTTTCAAAGATTATAACCCCCAGCAAGTTCCGTGACCACCTCCAAATGCCTTTTGACAGACTAAGATATAAATTAAAAGCCTTAAACTATCCTAAGAAAAATCAAAGAGAGATTGTCCTAATTAATTTTAAGCGATACACACACCTATCTAAAAACGTGATACCCACCTCTTTCCGGTTTGTAGCTGTTTCTGCGCTGATATTTCAGCAGATTTTGAATATTTTTTTTGAATTAATTTTTTTTATATTTTTAAATTATTCTAATATAAAAAATAAATTTTAAAATATAACATCAACTATATTCTCAAACAGGTCCGAATAAATATTGTAGTAGTGGTTGTTTTTCAAAGTATTTTTCACTTAGAAATGTATTAAAATATCTTTTTATTATTTTTTTAAATTTATTTTTGATATTAATATATTAAAATAAATTAATTTAAAATAATAAAATAAAATAAAAATCTATTTTAAAAAAACACTTTTCAAATATAAAAAATTCCTTTGAAAATGATTTTCACGTTGCTCTTTGTTGATGTGTTGCATGCGCCGTAATTGAAAGGTTAATTATATGGTTAATTAATGCTAATCATTGTTGGCGCTCTACTCAGTAATATAATCTTCTACGTGGAGAGATTTTGGAGTTATTTGATTATGTAGTAAAAGTTTTTTTAAAAAAAATATATTAAAATATTATTTTTTATAATTTATTTTTAATATTAACATTTCAAAATAATAAAAAAACACTCAAAATAATTAATTTAAAACTAAAACAAATTAAAAATTTTTAAAAACACGTTTGAATTATAATAGCTCTTTTTTGTACTTGGATATTTTCATGTTTCTACAGATTTTCATCTTTCTCACAGTATATAGATTTTCATGAATTTTAATTTAATATAAAGTGTAAAATTTAACTAATTAAAAATAAAATAAAATAAAATAAAATAATTAAATAATAGGCTTTATTATGTAGTTTTATTTCTTGTTGTTATATTATTTTAAAAGAAACATTAAAAGCAATTATTTAAAAGAATTTAAGATCATAGGATAATTAAGACACATATTAAACATGGTCTTATTAGTAATTCCATAAAATAGTGGAATGGAAATAATAAATTGCGAAGTAAAAAGAACACCATCCAATTAATGGGATTATATATAAGAAGATAAATTTGACTCATTTGATGTTTCCCATTCAAACAAGAACATACTGGACAATATATTCTCACCGCAGGGGTTCACATCCTAGATGAAAGAGATCTAACGGCAGGGGATTTGAGATTTTACAGTGTAACCACGGAAAAAATTATCGGGGAGTAATTAATATTTATCTTACTAGTTATTTTTTAGTACTAGTTTTGAAGAGAAAAATATAAATAAAAAGAAAAGAAAATATAAAATTCATAACCAAGTCATGATAAGAATATATTTATTTAGGATTTTTCTGTTTTAATTATATATATTTTTTATTTTTTAAAAATAAATTTCAAAAACAGCTAATAAAATAATGCTACTCCATGAATACCATAAAAGTACTTACTAGTTAATATTTTCATGGAATCTCATGAATATTCTTCTAAAATCTACTTCTTAAATAATCTCATATATATATATATATATATATATATATATAAAAGTGAAATCCATAAATCTAATAATTGAGACTTTGGATAATTTGATCATTTTCAGTGAGTTTCATATTTATGCAATAAAAAAAAATAGTAGCCAATATAAACTCAATCAGTAATTAGTTCACAATTCCGGAAAGAATTGGCACGAGCACATAAAAAGAATTGATGAAATGTTTTTAATTAATGTTTAAATAAGTCCACGATTTTGAAGGCCTATTCAAAACTATTAAAACTTAATTAATAAAATCATAGCACATCTATAGATTTAAAACTGAAATCTTGGACAACAACGGCAGAAGTAGGAATTCCCTGGCATGGAATGGAAGATCTTGCCACCTGCTGGCCAATGGAGTGTTCAACATTAACGAATATTCAAAATTCGTTTTAAAGTAGGAATATATGAATTTGGGCTCCTCTTTCTAAGACCAGGGAAGGAGTGGTGGGTTCAAGTTCCATCTAGAAAATTTGTACCATTTTTTTTATTAGTTTAAAATAAAATTTTATTTAAATTAATAATTATAATTTTGTTAAAAAAAACCAGTCTATCTTTTTACAATAGTTATTTTAATAATTATATATGAGTTTAATACACAATAAATTGTAAAAAAAAAATTACAATGAGAATTAAATATTTTTTTCTTATTTTTCACATGGTTTTCATCAATTAATTATTCTTTAATCTTTTTATATAATCACATCAAAATTATGAAGATATTTTTTATTTTTTATTTAAAACTTAGTATTTTAAATCATGACAACTTTTTTTTTTTGCCTTAATGGATGGATATTAAACCGGAATTAGATAAGCAAATTCTATGATAACAAATTCAAGAAAGAAATGTATGAGCAAATTCCATGATAACAAAACAGCAGAGCATCGACATAAATAAGCAATCAGTCAGCTTAATTCCCGTGTTATTAGAAACACTTCCACTTATAACCGCTATGACCCAACAAAGCTAGCTTGCTACCCACTTCATATCTTCTGATCTTCATGTTTTGATGGAAGGAATAAAAAAGGAAAAGGAAAGAACATGATACAAATTATAACAGGAGGGATTGTATTGAATGGAATATAATATTCACAAATTCGTTGATCCACCAATATGATTATCATTTAAAAATAAATAAAAACACAAATAATAAATAAATTAGAAATAGAAATAGCCTACAGATCTTGGAGTCGAAAATCGATCAGAACCCACGCACCACCACCACCACGAGACCAGCCAAAATCAGTCAATCACCGCAGAAAACTCAGTCAGCTAACCCCCAATTCCTTTGAGAGCGTCCATGGAATCCCACCTAGCACCCATCATCATCATCACCTTAAACTCCTCGAAATCAATCATCCCATCACCATCACTGTCAACCCCACTAATTATCTTCCTGCACTCAGACATTGAACAAGGCTCCCCCAAACTGGCCATCACTTTATGCAATTCCTCAGCAGAAATCGACCCATTTCCATCAACATCATAAACAGAAAAGGCATCTTTCAGGTTTTCCATTACCTCATTTGTATCCACCCCTTGTGTGTTTAGTGCCACGAATTCTTGCAAATCAATGAACCCATCACCGTCGGCATCGAATTCTGTTATCATAGTTTGCAGCTCATCTTCGGTTGCTTCATGACCCAGGTTTGCCATGATTGAGCCCAGTTCGGCAGAGGAGATCTTGCCGTCTCCATTGACGTCGAATTTCTTAAAAACTTGCTCAAGCTCTTCAACTTGGGGTCTTAGCCTGATAGAAGGTGATTTGGATCCGCTAATTGATGCAACTATAGCAGATGGCGAATCGACAGAGGAATCTGATTTCTTGGACTTCTTCTTGCGGTTGAAAAGGGCTTTAAACCCCATTCGTGTTTTCTTAGATTTGTGATAAAAAAAAATGAAAGAGAGGAGAGGAGAAAGGATTGAAAGGGAGGAAATGTTGATGTTATTATTAGGTATTTGAAAAGAAATGGAATGTTGAGATTTGTTGTAACTAACATCGACAAATTTATTGGTTTGATAAGAAAGAGAAAGAGAGAGAGAGAGAGAGAGAGAGTTTAGGCGTGATTCATTGCCCTCGTACCCATGCCATCTCATAAAAAGCTGTCTCGTCTCATGCCTTTTTGCATGTAATGTAAAATAAGAGTGTTCAAAAAATCGGCTAAATATGTAATATTTATATTATTTTATTTTACTTAACCTGTTAAAATGTGTATATTAAGCATGATAATCGGTTTAAAAAAATCTAAAATATTGTATATCTCAGGTGGATTATCTCTGGTGGATTGAGATTTTTTAAACCTAGTCAATCTATCTTATATTTTTATTTTTATTTTTAATAATTTATGAATTTAATATTTATTTTATTTTTTGTATAGATTTCTTTAAGGTAAAAAATAATAGCTGGTCTTTTGTTGAAGAAGGTAAATAAAATTTAATGTGATGTAAGATGTAAAAATTAGACCTATAGATCCATAAAAAATAATAATATAAATTTAATTTGTGAATATTTATAAAAATTATAATATAGCTCGATATATCTCACTTCAATTCAAAAATATTGAATGAACTGGATTTATAATTTATAAAATATTAAAAATTAGATTTAATATAATTTATTTACCAACTATATCGATTAATAACTCTAATGTAAAATCGTAGATGGTAGTAGTAATGTATCCTAATTATTACTATTGAATTTATTATTTTTTTTTTCTAAGAATGTGTTTTCTGACACTAATTCATGCTGCTACTTGGTGCTGGCACGTTGGCGAGGATTTCTCTGACCCGATATATCCAATTTTTCCGGTCAAATATTCTAACAAACAAGCCAGACGACCCTTCAAATCAAGATTTAAACTAAGTCACCTAAAACAAATTGCTGATCTTCACGGGAATGACCGATCTCTCTAAAAGCTAACTAAGATGAGATTTTTATCTCGCTGCAGAAAATGTTTGGCATCATCTCCTAAATGTTAAAAGAGAAATTAAAAAAAAAAAAGATGTATAATTTAGAGTTCACGGTTGATGAAGTTCTAAGTAAGAACTTCAGGATTGAATCAGGCATTCTATGATTACATCCTGTGTTGAAGTTTGTGGGCTAAGAATCTGTGATCCTGTAAAAACAAATTCCCAATAGAAATAAAGGAATAAAGGGTCCTCCGATACTTGAAATAATAAATATAAAAAGTAAAAATAACATGTAAAAAAATTAAATATACAAGGAGAAGAAAAGTGTGCTAGAGGGGAGCATGAGCAATTTGTACTGTGAATGAACAAAGTGTTATTGGATTGTTGAATCTCATGGCTTTAACTTGTTTGACTTTATTTATTATAGATTATGACAAATAATCCAATAATCATTTTTTATTTTTTAAAAAATCTTAAACTCTCCTAAACAGGTAACAAGTATTATATATTTTAACTTGAATCATTCATCCGGGGAATGAATAACCTTATATAATATGTTGTACTATCAAGTCTTAATAGATATGAAATAATATGTTTGTTTTCGTGGTTGTTTTTATTTTTAAGATAACATGTGTTTTAAT
>Ga0325410_1004510_pt1:0-2500 | contig 15538 bp, 16 predicted proteins | sample PopdelMetagenome_16_FD_206182 | JGI IMG/M metagenome (GOLD analysis project Ga0325410, IMG submission 206182) | Populus deltoides microbial communities from Bellville, Georgia, United States - Xylem-PdIQD-R3 | ecosystem: Host-associated > Plants > Phyllosphere > Stem > Wood/Secondary...
GAAGATAAGAAGATGGCTCCATGTGCTCTGATTTCTTATTTGGATTCCGATCTGAGAGCACTACCGAAGTGTTTCAAAGAAGGTTATCCTGACGTAGGTTTGCTTTTGGCTTAGATCAACCTAAGTTAAATGAAGTCTCCATCGCCCCCTTCTTACTTAAATAATCCAATATGAAACTTCATACACCTTAAAGTTCATAAGATAGGACGAAAAAAGAATTTTTTGAGGTCTTTATACTCATTATGCCTAGCATTGAATAGAGTGAGTATTCCCCTTATCAATATCTTAAATCAATAATGGGTTCTATTGGTTGCCTAAAATCTAAAAATAGAAAAGGGGCACCTAAATTGGACCGAATCTTTTGTCAGGCTATTGTTCTCTTGTTCCCTAAAAGGGATGGAGTAAGACATCAACTTCTCAATAAGTTTTTTGATTCCATAATGTACTCCTCTGAAAAAACATCGGCGCGCGTGTAAACGAGGTGCTCTACCTAACTGAGCTATAGCCCTTTTGCTTGTGATATATATTTTATCACGTCAATAATTTCTTGTCAAGATGAATATTACATGATCCAACTTTTATCTCTTTGATCGGTATTGCTTATAAATAATATTACATTTATAATCCATCGATGTGACGGGTTCCATTTCTTTCTCTTTTTGATTCTAAATTACCTACTTAACTCAGTGGTTAGAGTATTGCTTTCATACGGCGGGAGTCATTGGTTCAAATCCAATAGTAGGTATAACTTATTAGATATCCGAATCCATGGTATCTAATAAGTTTTTCTATCCGCCTTAATTTTATTGATTTTTGATCTTTTCCATTCCATTTCTCTTTCTCTATTTCATTTTTGAATTTGAAAATTTTTCGTTGTAGTTCTATTAGATAGAATCCGATTCCATTTATGATTCTATTCAATTTGCAGAATAAAAAAATAAGATGTATAAACAGAACTTATGTTTATACAGAAGTGTTTCTTTTGATTATTCGGGCGCACCGCCAACTGGTTATAGTTACGAAATCACATTGATAGCCTCTACTCGTGCTCTAGCTCGTCTGAGAGCTAGATTTGCCTCGATTATTTGTCTCTTGCCTTCCGCTTTCCTCAAGTTAGCTTCTGCTATTTCAAGAGTTTGCTGAGCTTCTTGTGGATCAATGTCACTCCCCTTCTCCGCATCATTTACTAAAACAGTAACCTCATTATTGCCTATTCTAGCAAAACCGCCCATCAGAGCCATCGTTAACCATTGGTCATTAAGGCGTATTCTCAAAATACCGATATCAACGGCTGTGGCAATAGGCGCGTGATTAGGTAATACACCAATTTGCCCACTATTAGTAGATAAAATGATTTCTTTCACTTCTGAATCCCAAACAATTCGATTCGGGGTCAATACACAAAGACTTAAGATCATTTCTTCAAGTTGTTCTCCATTTCTAAGTTCGTAGCCTTCGCAGTAGCTTCATCAATGTTACCTACCAAATAAAAGGCCTGCTCAGGAAGACTATCTAATTCTCCGGAAAGGATCAATTTAAACCCTCTAATTGTTTCTGCTAGACCGACATATTTTCCCGGGGAACCGGTAAATACTTCGGCTACGAAAAAGGGTTGTGATAAGAAACGCTCAATTTTTCGTGCTCTTGCTACAGTTAAGCGATCCTCTTCGGATAATTCGTCCAACCCAAGGATAGCTATAATGTCTTGAAGTTCTTTGTAACGTTGTAAAGTTTGCTTAACTCTTTGCGCAGTTTCATAATGTTCCTCGCCAACGATCTGAGGTTGGAGCATAGTTGATGTTGAATCTAAAGGGTCGACTGCTGGATAGATACCTTTAGCAGCTAATCCTCTTGATAGTACAGTAGTAGCATCTAAATGCGCAAATGTCGTGGCAGGAGCAGGGTCGGTTAAATCGTCCGCAGGTACATAAACTGCTTGAATAGAAGTTATGGACCCTTCTTTGGTAGAAGTAATTCTTTCTTGTAAAGTACCCATTTCGGTACTAAGGGTGGGTTGATAACCCACAGCAGAGGGCATTCTACCCAATAAGGCGGATACTTCGGATCCTGCTTGGACGAAACGAAAGATATTGTCGATAAATAGAAGTACGTCTTGTTCATTAACATCTCGGAAATATTCCGCCATAGTTAGGGCAGTCAAACCAACTCTCATACGAGCTCCCGGTGGTTCGTTCATCTGACCATAAACTAGAGCCACTTTAGATTCTGCAATATTTTCTTCATTAATTACTCCGGATTCTTTCATTTCCATGTAAAGATCGTTTCCTTCACGAGTACGTTCACCTACTCCGCCAAATACGGATACACCCCCATGAGCTTTCGCAATGTTGTTGATTAATTCCATAATTAGTACTGTTTTACCTACTCCAGCGCCCCCAAATAGTCCGATTTTTCCTCCACGGCGATAAGGGGCTAAAAGATCTACGACTTTAATTCCTGTTTCAAAAATAGATAATTTTGTATCTAACTGTATAAAGGC
>Ga0325410_1004510_pt1:7500-15538 | contig 15538 bp, 16 predicted proteins | sample PopdelMetagenome_16_FD_206182 | JGI IMG/M metagenome (GOLD analysis project Ga0325410, IMG submission 206182) | Populus deltoides microbial communities from Bellville, Georgia, United States - Xylem-PdIQD-R3 | ecosystem: Host-associated > Plants > Phyllosphere > Stem > Wood/Secondary...
TCTTTTTCCGCGAAATTCAATTGGGCAGGGTAGTAAATTAAATAATAAATAAAACGAATTTCATGTTCTTTTCTTCCTATGTTCTTTTTATAAGACAAGAAAAAGATAATAGAAGAATAACAAACAAGTGGATTATCATACATGTATTTCATGTAGAAAAATGAATAAGTCCATTTAGTTAGTTCTATATTCCTTGCACTTTCTTATATATACTCACTTAGATATACTTAGTATAATTATATAGGAATTCTAATAATTTTAAGAGATCCTTCTATTTAAGATATCTTTCTAACAATATAATATAGCGATAATAGGTAAAAAGATTAATATAACAATAAATAAATAACAGGTACAAATATTAAATCGAGGTGCCCATTCTATGACAATTCTCAACAACTTACCCTCTATTTTTGTGCCTTTAGTGGGCTTAGTATTTCCGGCAATTGCAATGGCTTCTTTATCTCTTCATGTTCAAAAAAACAAGATTTTTTAGATCTGATGGGGACAAATTTCATCTATTTTTTTTTTCAAGACTTAGACTTGGATCATAACACAGATATCTATTCAGTATAATATGGTATAACTTGTGGCTTCTTTCAAACAGAAAAGAAAGGGCAGGCGTAAACGTAAATATGATATATGAGTAAACGAGCTATTTGTTGAAAATAAGTCGCGATTGGGGCGGATGCCTGAAATAAATGCAAAGCCCATGTAGCTATATATGTGTAGTATGTGTAGATAGGGGATCATATGAGGGGGCTCCTATTATTTTACTTTTAGATCTAACGAATTGCTTCGAAAGATTCACATCAGAATAGTGCAAGTTGATGAAAGTTCCTTCGGAAACAAAAAAACGTAAAGTAAAATTCATTTTGGCCGGTCTCCCACTTCCAATAAAATGCAACTAGATCTAGTATGAGTTGGCGATCAGAACATATATGGATAGAACTTATAGCGGGGTCTCGAAAAATAAGTAATTTCTGCTGGGCCATTATACTTTTTTTAGGTTCATTGGGGTTTTTATTGATTGGAATTTCCAGTTATCTTGACAGAAATTTGATATCTTTATTCCCGTCTCAGCAAATCCTTTTTTTTCCACAAGGGATCGTGATGTCTTTCTATGGGCTCGCCGGTCTGTTTATTAGCTCTTATTTGTGGTGCACAATTTCGTGGAATGTAGGTAGTGGTTATGATCGATTCGATAGAAAAGAAGGAATAGTGTGTATTTTTCGTTGGGGATTTCCAGGAAAAAATCGTCGCATCTTACTACGACTCTTTATGAAAGATATTCAGTCTATCAGAATAGAAGTTAAAGAGGGTTTTTATGCTCGGCGTGTCCTTTATATGGAAATCAGAGGCCAGGGGGCCATTCCTTTGACTCGTACTGATGAGAATTTGACTCCACGAGAAATTGAGCAAAAAGCAGCGGAATTGGCCTATTTTTTGCGTGTACCAATTGAAGTATTTTGAAATAAACCGAAGCACTTTTCTTAGCAGGAGGTAAAAAACCAAAAAATCCTCTTTTTTTTTTCTATAACTTAACTTAAATTTATTCATAATACTGATGAACCAAAGAAGACGTATATTATATATATTATATATACGGAATATATACGGAAAACGGAAAAATTCGAAAACGGAACTTTTTTTTATGCGTATGTAAATTCACAAAATTCAAGGACTAACCACTGACTCACAAATAAAAAAGAGGGAATAGATTCGCGGGTTCGAAGCTTTCTATTCTAAATTCTAATATCTAATATTAGAATAGAACTTATGCTTGATAGAAATATTAGATCGTATAGAGTTGACGAATGAAGCGGATTCATTAAAAATTCACAGACGAAAAAATGGAAAAAAAAGCATTCATTCCCCTTCTATATCTTACGTCTATAGTATTTTTGCCCTGGTGGGTCTCTTTTTCATTTAATAAAAGTCTGGGATCTTGGATTATTAATTGGTGGAATACTAGTAAATCCGAAACTTTTTTAAATGATATTCAAGAAAAGAGTATTCTAGAAAAATTAATAGAATTTGAGGAACTCTTCCTGTTGGACGAAATGATAAAGGAATACCCCGAAACACATCTACAAAAGTTTCGTATCGGAATCCACAAAGAAACGATCCAATTGATCAAGATGCACAACGCAGATCGTATAGATACGATTTTGCACTTCTCGACAAATATAATCTGTTTCGTTATTCTAAGTGGTTATTCTTTTTTAGTTAATGAAGAACTTTTTATTCTTAATTCTTGGGTTCAAGAATTCATATATAACTTAAGCGACACGATAAAAGCCCTTTCTATTCTTTTATTAACCGACTTATGTATAGGATTCCATTCACCCCACGGTTGGGAACTAATGATTAGCTCTTTCTACAAGGATTTTGGATTTGCTCATAATGATCAAATTATATCTGGACTTGTTTCCACCTTTCCAGTAATTTTCGATACAATTTTTAAATATTGGATCTTCCGTTATTTAAATCGTGTATCTCCGTCACTTGTAGTGATTTATCATTCAATGAATGACTGAAAAATGATCCACCGATCCAATTAGAATTTTGTTATTTTGTCCATAAGTAAAATAAAATATTCAAAATCTTATTTTTTTTTTATACACTTATTTTTTCTATACATCCAAGAGATTCGGATTCCTCCTATATTTTAGTATTTTAGTAAAAATTTTTCAGTAACTAGCAGCATCGTGGATAGGGAACTATCCTAGCGACCTACCTAATTTTATTGTAGAAATTTTCTGGATCAACGACTGGACCATGCAAACTAGAAAGACCCTCTCTTGGATAAAGGAAGAGATTACTCGCTCCATTTCCGTATCGCTCATGATATATATAATAACTGGGGCATACATTTCAAATGCATATCCCATTTTTGCACAGCAGGGTTATGAAAATCCGCGCGAAGCAACTGGTCGTATTGTATGCGCGAATTGTCATTTAGCTAATAAGCCCGTGGGTATTGAGGTTCCACAAGCGGTACTTCCTGATACTGTATTTGAAGCAGTTGTTCGAATTCCTTATGATATGCAACTAAAACAAGTTCTTGCTAATGGTAAAAAGGGAGCTTTGAATGTGGGGGCTGTTCTTATTTTACCTGAGGGGTTTGAATTAGCCCCTCCTGATCGTATTTCGCCAGAGATGAAAGAAAAGATAGGTAATCTCTCTTTTCAGAGTTATCGCCCCGCTAAAAAAAATATTCTTGTGATAGGTCCCGTTCCTGGTCAAAAATATAGTGAAATCACCTTTCCTATTCTTTCTCCGGACCCTGCTGCTAAGAAGGATGCTCACTTCTTAAAATATCCCATATACGTAGGCGGGAACAGGGGAAGGGGTCAGATTTATCCCGACGGGAGCAAGAGTAACAATACGGTTTATAATGCTACAGCAGCGGGTATAGTAAGCAAAATCATACGAAAAGAAAAAGGGGGGTACGAAATAACTATAACAGATGCGCCAGAGGGGCGTCAAGTGATTGATAGTATCCCCCCAGGACCAGAACTTCTTGTTTCAGAAGGCGAATCCATCAAACTCGATCAACCATTAACAAGTAATCCTAATGTGGGCGGATTTGGTCAGGGAGACGCAGAAATAGTACTTCAAGACCCATTACGTGTCCAAGGCCTTTTGTTCTTCTTGGCATCCGTTATTTTGGCACAAATCTTTTTGGTTCTTAAAAAGAAACAGTTTGAGAAGGTTCAATTGTCCGAAATGAATTTCTAGATTGCGAATTTATCAACATCAAGTTCTTATCTTTTCTTAATTTCTTAAAAAGAACAAAATTTTTGTTGGAAATTCTGTATGATAAAAAAAAAAAAATTGCGAAAAGACTTTTGTTTTGCTTTTGTTTATATTTTTTTTTTTATACCGAATTAGGGGAATTACTTGTACCACATTTCTATATTTAGTATGTATATTGGTAAGAAGACTATTTGACTTTATCCCCTCTTTTCCAATCTAAATTGGAGTGGTGCGATTATGTCACTATTCACAGATTTAGCTGTGATACAATGTATCCATAGCTTTTTTCTATTCTAATAGAATCAAATTCGACTAAATACTGATACTAAGCATAAGATAACTAAGCGGAAAAGAAAAGGTTAAATGAGGGAAACAAAATATTATAGGGGATATTCTTCTATTTGTCTTTTTATTCTTCGACACAAGCAAAGGAATTTTCCACCCCCCCCTTTGCTTGTGTCGAAATAATAATGATTCTTAATACCATTCATCAAAGATTCCTATTCTTCAAAGAAAGGAAAATTTTTTGAGCAAATAGAACTTCATATCGGATCGACAGAAAACAAAAAAAAAAAATATATATATATAATATATATATATATTATATGTGATCCAGGAAAAGAAAATTTAGCAATTCCTTCTTTCTTCTAACAGTATTGATAGATAAGATACTATCGAGGAAAAAATATTCTGAATCAATCAATGAAGTTACTTTTTTACAAGCACCACCCAGAAAAAAGTGTAATGGAATTTTTTGAAATATTTAAAATATCAGAAGAATGTAATTCATAAAATGGAATTCATTTTGTCATTTATACGAATAAAGTATTATGATTATTAAGAACTCAGCAGCGCCCCCTTTTTTCTGTCTGATTCGACGGGGATGCCGTTGAGTTCTTACGCTTTCATGTCTACAACTCAGTTCATCCTATTACTACAGGGATGAACCCAAGCCGGAATAGGAGCCATAAAAGAAAATACCTATTAAACCGATCACAGGAATACCAGTTACAGTACCTATTATCCAAAGAGGAATCCTTCCAGTAGTATCGGCCATTTATCCCACTTCCCTCCACATTTAATCAAGTGGTCCTGCTAGAGACATGAACAGTCATAGATAATTATGTGATGATATCCTTCCGACGAGATAAGAGAATTTCTGCTCTTATTTATTATTCTAATACTCTCTTTTCCTTTTTTAATTAATATTTAATTATTAATTAAATATTAATTTAAAGAAATAAATTTAATTTTAATATTAATTAAAGAAATAATTAGAAAATAAAACAGCAAGTACAAAAATGAGTAATAACCCCCAGTAAAGACTGGTACGATTCAATTCAACGTTTTGTTCGTTCGGGTTTGATTGTGTCATAGCTTTATAATTAATATTAATTCAGATTAGGTTTATCGTTGGATGAACTGCATTGCTGATATTGACCCCAAAAAAGAAACGGTAGGTACAGCTAGTCCGTGAACAGCAAGCCATCGCACTGTAAAAATTGGATAGGTTCGATCTATAGTCATTGGGCCCTCCTAACCTAAAAAGATCTACTAAATTCATCAAGTTGTTCCAAAGGATCAAAACGGCCAGTTATTAAGGGAATTCCTTGTCGGCTCTCTGTAAAATATTCATTTGGACGAGGGCTTCCAAATACATCATAAGCTAAACCTGTGCTGACGAATAACCAACCTGCAATGAATAGGGAAGGTATAGTAATGCTATGAATGACCCAATATCGAATACTGGTAATAATATCAGCAAAAGAACGTTCTCCTGTGCTTCCAGACATGCGAGCTCCACATATTCTTGTACAGTCAAAAGGGGATCGATTCCGTAAAAGACGAGATCAGTAAATGAAAATTCACTGAAATTCAATCTTTGTGAGATCGTCAATATCGTACCGAGGGTTTCTTTAAAGTATACCAAATCAGTATAGCTATCCTTCTTCTGACGCAGCAACGCAACTCCAATCAGTCTCGAAACGAAGTCCTATATAATTTCTTTAGTCTTTTCTTTTTCTTGTCACTGTAGAACCGTGTACCATAGATTAGAGAAAAATGTGAATTTGACGGGTTGTTTTCTAATAATTAATAATAAAAATTCATAAAAGAGATTAGCCTATTCCCCGAATTCACAATTCAATTAGATGCGAAATCTAACCCCCTCCCCTTCGTACTTGTAGAATAAGAGTTTTTTGTTGAAATCCTTTTTTCATTTTAAGGAATTGCTTAGTTGTCCAGAAACAAGTACTGGCAGTAGAGAATATTCGAGAGAACAGCGAAAAAATAATTGTAAGAATCAATATTCTGAATGTGTGTATTCTTGTTCTTGTATTCGATGCAAAAGGTTTTTCTTGATTTTCTTGATACTTAATTAAACTACAAAGAGGTTTTTTTTTTTATTTTAATATGGAAAGAAAAAAAAAAGTAAAAGATATTATAAAAAAAAAAGTAAAAGATATTATAAAGAAAAATAGAGGGTTACTTTTCGTTCTAAAATCTAAAAAAAAAAATGGATTCGATACAAATAAATAACAAATAAATAAATAAACTAAAAGAAGTGATCAACATAGAAATGATTTTCCAATTTTATTCCGTAGCGATTTCCATAGTGATTTGATTCAAAGACAGTTTCTTTGAATGAAGTTATACAACACAGTTTTTCTAATATATTATTATTTTAATATTTCTTTAATATTTCAATTTAGTTTGTTCTTTTATTTCTCAAGAGTTGTCCAATGAATCTTTTGATTCGGAGATAGGATAGGTAGATTTTTAGATGATGAGTTGATTTCTTTTTCTACTTATATCGCTCTTTTTTTTTGAGTGTTGTCTATAATCTATAATGATAATGATTGATAAATGATTAATAAATAAAAAACTTTCAATTGGTATTTTTGCTTATCTTCGTATCTTTAAAAAATTGAATTTAGGAAAGTATTTTACAAATATATGGATAAAAAAAAATAGTTTATTTAGCTCCTTCATGCCCACTCTAACTAGTTATTTTGGTTTTCTGTTAGTAGCTTTAACTATAACTTTAGTTCTATTTATTAGTCTGAGCAAGATACGACTTATTTGAAATTAATTGAATGAACAATTCATAAAAAAAAAAAAAAGAATTTTTTTTTTTTTTGCAGTATTCCATTTTCTAGTTCCTTACCGTGTCAATTTCCAATTCTTGGTTATTGAGATTTATGGGCAATATGCATTAATATTTAAGGATAGATATTACCTCCTTTTTCCTCTTTTCAAACAAATTGAAATGATTGAAGTTTTTCTATTTGGAATCGTCTTAGGTCTAATTCCTATTACTTTGGCTGGATTATTCGTAACTGCTTATTTACAATACAGACGTGGTGACCAGTTGGATCTTTGATTAATTAATACCCTTTTTTTTTGACCTCCTCCTTTTTTTAATCCACAGGAGGTCAAATTAAGATTGATGTTCAAGCTTTTCCCTAAAATTTTTGACTTAACAAAACAAGAATGGACTCACGCTCTGTAGGATTTGAACCTACGACATTGGGTTTTGGAGACCCATGTTCTACCGAACTGAACTAAGAGCGCTTTTTTATTACAAAAAAGAAAGCTGTAAGTAAAAAGATTCTTTTTTTTTACTCCACTACATCTTGAATGCCTATACTATCTCATATATAAACTATATTATATATAAATATAATAAATAATAATATGATATTAAAGAATATCATATTAATTTATGATTAGGTATGCCCAATTTTAATTGATCTCAATTGATCCCTTGTTATTGTATTGCTCAGAGGCGAAGTAATAAGTAGGGATGACAGGATTTGAACCCGTGACATTTTGTACCCAAAACAAACGCGCTACCAAGCTGCGCTACATCCCTTTCAATTGGTCTACAATGTCATTGTAGAGAATCCCTGTCTTGTTTTCCACATACTTATTTCATTTCATTTTCTCCATTGAGATACATAACTTATCTTGCCATTTCTTCTTTTTTTTTGTCTCATATCATATAACATATAATACATATAATAATAAACTTATATACATATGAAAAAAAAAAAAATAGGAAACCCGCCGTAAATTTCGTGAATGCCCAGACGGAAAGAGACGTATTTTGTTCTTTTAAGAAAAGAAGAGGAAAATCTTATCTATCAAATTATTGTACATTTCTCAATTTGAATTAAGAATTCCGCGTACAAAACAAATGCGAGTGTCCTTTAATTTAACTACATATATACATCTGATCATATATGTATTGCCGTTATGTATTACAATAAAGAATACA
>Ga0325410_1004513_pt1 | contig 15531 bp, 12 predicted proteins | sample PopdelMetagenome_16_FD_206182 | JGI IMG/M metagenome (GOLD analysis project Ga0325410, IMG submission 206182) | Populus deltoides microbial communities from Bellville, Georgia, United States - Xylem-PdIQD-R3 | ecosystem: Host-associated > Plants > Phyllosphere > Stem > Wood/Secondary xylem...
ATCTCTATATATATAGATATATATATATATATATATATATATATATATATATATATATATATATATATATATGGCATTTTGTCTCAACATAGCCATGCAGAAATAATATTGAACCAATTCCCTTTTTTTAGAGATTCTTCCCTCATACTTTCTCTGTGTTTTCGTCATCTTCTTCTCCTTCTTCTCTCTCTTTCTGTCTAACCCAAGTTAGTTGCTCCACAGTCCTTTGTAGAGACAAATTTGATAAGAAGTTAACCTTATAAGACTTGATCACAAACACGGTGAAAGTCAATTTCAATGTTTTTTTTTCAAGCATGAAACAATGAATTATTAGACAAATAGATTGCTCCTATTTTGTCACATCAGAGAATGAGAGATTGAACAACGGGAACATGAAGGTTAGTTAGCAAAGATTTAATCCACTAAATTTTTGTAGCATCATTTGCAAGGACCTTGTATTTTGCTTCTGTGATATTGCGAGTAACAATCTATTGTTGTTTACAACTCTATGAAATTAAATTGTAGCCAAATAGACATAGTAAACACCAATGGACCATTCATTGTCACGACTTGATGCTTAATCTACATCATTAAATGTTTGAAGTTGAAGAACAATAATTGGTTGTATCAATAAAGTACGATTGTAAACACCCAAGAGTGTGTGTGTGTGTGTGTGTATATATATATATATATATATGAATTGATGACTCTTCGCTGCCGATTTCCTGATCGGCAGTGACGCAGTTTTTGTTTTAAAAAAATAATTAACTTAAGGAGCTGGGAGGGAGGGGTAAAACTGGTTTTAGATAGACCAAAACAAGGATAAGAACACATCTAAACCAACCCCCAAACAACCCACCTCATTTCATGGGGAGTATAAATACAAGGAGGAGAGAGAGGATGATCCATCCTCTTCCCAAAACAGCAGCTGCATGTCGTTCTTCCCTTCCTCTTTCACAACAGAAACCTAAACCAAACCAGTAGAGAGTGCTTTGTGAACATGTGAGGGAAAGATGAGACCTTGAGAGAAGATTGGATAGCTGCCTAGAGGAAAGGAAAAAGAGGGTGGAAACGTGAGAGGAAGAAGAAGAAGGAGAACCAGCAGGAGAAGAGAAAGAATAGTGTCAAACCTTCCTCAAACTTAGTTAGATTCGAAAGGTATGGGTCATGAAACTCCCTTCCTCTTCTCCTTAAGACCAGAAACGGAAATGAAGAAGAAAACCCTAAGGAAATTAACCTAAGACCTAAGCTAGCTGTGAAGGAAACTGAAATTAACTAGGAGAACAAGGAAACAGAAATGAAATGAAGCCAATTTCAAAACATTTAACAAAGAAAAATGAATAAAATGGAAATAACAAATCATGGTAGAGGGCTGACTTTAACTATGGGGTTGGCCAGCATGCATGTGTGTGTTCTGTTGGGATTTGTTGAAGGATTATGTGCTGAAATTGATGGTTTCAATGTGTGTGTTCTACTGGAATTTATTGAAAGATTATATGCTGTAATTGATGGTTTTCAATGTGTGTGTTCTGTTGGGATTTTGTTGAAGGATTAGGTGCTGAAATCGATGGTTTCAATGTGTGTGTTCTGCTGGAACTTAGTGACAGTGTATATGCTGGGGTCGTTACAGCATGTGTGATGTGTGTTCATGCCAAAATGTGTGTTGTGCAGCGAAATTGTCGCTGCCGAAACTGCGTCGGCTCCAACGAATTGGCATTCGCTGCCGAAACTGTGTCGACTGCAACGAATTAGCATTCGCTGCCAAAACGGAGTCTCTTGCAGCGAATTAGTATTCGCTGCCAAGTTGTGTGTTGTGCAGCGAAACTCTGATTCGCTGCCGAAACTGAGTTGTCTGCAACGAATTTGTGATTCGCTGCCGAAATGGAGTTTTCTGCAGCGAATTAGTATTCGCTGGCGAATTGTGTGTTGTGTAGCGAAACTTTGTTTCGCTGCCGAAACTATGTCAGCTGCAGTGAATTAGCATTCGCTGCTGAAACTGAGTTGTCTGCAGCGAATTTGTGATTTGCTGCCGAAATGGAGTCTTCTGTAGTGAATTAGCATTCGCTGCCGAATTGTGTGTTGTGCAGTGAAACTCTGATTCACTACCGAAACTGAATCTTCTGCAGCGAATTAGCATTCGCTACCGAGTTGTGTGTTGTGTAGCGAAACTGTGATTCGCTGTCGAAACTGTGTCGGCTGCAGCGAATTAACATTTGCTGCCGAATTGTGTGTTTTACAGCGAATTGTGATTCGCTGCCGACTTGTGTTTTTGCAGCGAATTATGATTCGCTGCCGAAACTGTGTCGGCTGCAGCGAATTAACATTCGCTGCCGAATTGTGTGTTTTGCAACGAATTGTGATTCGCTGCCGAAACTGTGTCGTCTACAGCGCATTAACAATTCACTGCCGAGTGGCGTGTTCTACAGCGAACTTGCAATTCGCTGCCGAAGTTGAGTTGGATGCAGCGAAAGTGTAATTCGCTGCCGAAACTATGGCGCCAGCAGCGAAACAGTTTTCGCTGCCGAACTGGCTGCCTGCAGCGAAACAGTTTTCCTTGCTGAATTGGGCAGCCTGCAACGAACCAGTTCTCGCTGCCGAATTGGGCTACCTGCAGCGAAATAGTTTTCGTTGCCGAATTGGGCAGCCTACAGCAAACCAGTTCTCGTTGCCGATTTCCACAATAAGCCTCCTAGGCAGAAATGACGTAAATGCTAGTAACAATTTCATGGTCTGATGGTGTAAAATGTGAAACACTTGAATGTGAACATATGAACTCTTGAAATAAGTGTGGTGACGAATGTGATTCAAAAATACAAATGTACTGATTTATGACCATTGATGTCTTAGGTAGTGCGGTCGGGATTGGACCATCATCAAGACAAGAACAACCCACAGGTGGAGCAGGTAGATGACTTGCACCTTCCTTTTTCATACGTTGAATAATGAAATACTTTAACATGAATATTACCATATTGTGTTAGAACCGATATTAGATTGTCGAACGCTTAAATGTTGACAAATGGTTGATTAGCTTCGGCCAATGGCATCCGAATGGATGGCCGGGACAAATGAATGATTAGCTTCGGCTAATGGCATCCGAATGGATGGCCGGGATGAACTATTAATTAGCTTTGGCTAATGGCATCCGAAGAGGATGACCGGGGTGAGTGAACGGTTAACCTCAGCAAATGATGCCTTAAGAGGATAGCTGGGTTTAAGATTATGGTTGATTGCAAAAAGTGGTGCATTTATATGCACTACAAGCTGTTTATACCAAGTAAATGAAGAAATGATAAATGTTAATGCTTCATTTAACTGCCAGACCGTTTAGTTACCATTATTATTATTATTAAGTAATTACATTCTCTTAAATGTTTTGTACTGTTGCAGGGACGTCACATCCATGAGATGTATAGGGAACCCGATACACGGGAACCTACTTTTGCAAGGAATCATATAGATGCATTCTAAATCACAATGTATTTTGTATGAATCAATGTATTGAATGTATAACTTTTATTAGATCCTTTTGTTTAAATTTGTAATGGCTATTAGTAGGATAGGAATGCAAACTCATGTCTATTTATGTATATTTTTTAATATGAACTTCTAATCATGCAACCATAATATTATGTGTTTATGTAAGATTCACTTTTAAATGAAATGTTGATTGTATGGATTGTATTTTGATGATGTGAGGGATCAGGTTCGCTGATTACTGGCACCATGTGTGTTAGGTATATATATATATATATATATATATATATATATATATATATATATATATAAATTTACTGTTGTTTTGAGCATGAAAAAAAAAATGGGTTGTTACAACGATGAATTGTGTTCTTTAAATATTGTAATATATGTTTGACAGCCGCCTAGTGTATCACCATTGAATTCTTCATATACTTGCTAACATTATAGATTGTAAAGCTGAGTTTAGGTCGGGTGAAAGACAGCTATTGTATTCCTCTGACAATGCTTCGACATAAGTAAGGATCATGAAATGAAAATACTATCAAATCCAGTTAAAGGCTATTAGGTTGACATTGGAGTAAGACAAGGCTTTGTGTTGTCCATTTTAATACTAACAAGAAGATCTACAATATATCATTGTTGAGATAAATAGAGACCATGGTTACCTTGAATAGCCTCAATGCCTAGAAAGAAATTGAGTTCACTCATATCTTTACTACAAAAGTTTTTTGCTATAATCTTATTACACAATTAATGAAAGGTATATGAGCACCAATTATTATTATGCCATTGACATCAATCAAGAAATAAGTAATGTTTGAACAATGGTGATAAATATAAAGTGAATGATCTACCTTACTTCCTATAAAATTAATGGCTTGTAGCTTGTTAGTCAAATGAGAAAACCATGCTCGTGGTGCTTAATAAAAACCATAGAGAGACTTATATAGATGATAAACATGGTGAGGGAATTAAGGATGAAGGAAACCAATCACCAGAAAATTACCAAATACAAACATAAAAAATATCGTCAGTAAATTACGATGATATTTACCAACAGAAAATGACATTGGTAATAACTGACCAAAAAAGTTCTGTTGGTGAATACTGAGAGAATTATCAGTGGAATCCAAAGAATAAAAAAGGTCAATTATTCCCTTGTTAATTCCTTCAGCAAATTTAACATGTCAATATTTCCAATGAAATTACCAATGATCATTTAGTGTCGTTAATTTTCATCAGTAAATTTGTCAGTAATATTAAAGTTATAACCAGTAACTCAACCCCTCTTTCTCTCTCTCCCCTATCTCTTTTTCTTTATGCAAAAAACAACACCCTCCCCTCTAATTTTATCACAAATCTAGCTCCTATCATTACAAACCTCGCCACCCTAATATTCAGTCTATCAATATTTCTATTCTCATTCAATGTTTTTAAAAGATTCTCCACATCAAGTAAGAAAACCTACCCATTTTTTTTTTATTGTAACCAATTTTTTATGTTAATTATTTTGCATTTTGTGTAGTATATTTAGTTTGTTTATGTGCTTGTTATATAGTTTTTTCCTAGAGAAATTTGTAGTAAGAATGTATGATTGATATATATTAGGGTTTGTTTGAGATTTTAAAAAATTGTATTTGTTTCTCATTTGATGAAATTGATTTTGATTTTTTAACTTATGTATGTTATAATGAAAGAAATAATAGGTTATTTTATGGGTACGTTTCATATTTTATCAATTTTATTGTTAAGTTGAAAATTTCAGTAAATTTAGAGAAAATTGGTAATGATTAAAATGTATTATTAAGATAGGTTGAATAAATTTGAATTGACTTAATGACAACTAATTAGTTAGGAGCCAATAATTTGTTTACTTCACATTATTAATTAATATATATATGTTGCAATCAATATTCTATATAAGTTTTATATAAGTAATGAATGATTGTTCATAAATGTATCGAGTTTCGCCCGAAAAGTTACACAAAATGGATTATTGAAATGAGGTTGAAGGTTTTATCAATTATACATTATCTAATTCAAAGAATATTAGTGGAGACTATATTAGATGTCCATGTAAGAGGTGTAAAAATAAAAAGTTCTTCGATTTAGATATTGTTACGATGCATCTTCTACAAAAAAAGGTTCATGAAAAAGTACTTATGTTAGTTTTCACATAGAGAACCCTATATTCCTTACAAAACCATGATAAAAAGGATGATTGGCTCAACTTATAATTTTAGCAACATGCATGAAATTGTAGATGATAATGATTATTCTTATAGGAGTATGGTGATTGATGCAATAATAATGAATTAAGGTTATATAGGTGAATGTTCAAGTATAGATGAAGAACCAAATATAAATGAAATTGGGTTTTTTGAACTTTTAAAAAATTCTGATGAACCATTATATGATAGATGTACAAATCATAATAAATTACCAGTCATTACACAAGTGTTCACCATCAAATCAGATCATGGATTGAGTTAAGTTGGTTATGACATAATCGTCCTGTCTCACATAGCGCGCGTGGCGTGGCAAGATGTTAAGGAGTCGCCATCTAGTTTTGTTGGTTCAGGGTCACCAGGTAACCCGAGTGGACTGGTCTTATCTAAAATTTCAGGGTAAGAGACTCATTATGGCTATGAAAGATATTAACACCCCTAACACACCTTACCTGAGGTAATCTATATTGTGTGATCTGGATGTGGTTTAAAAGTCTTGATAGGTTCCTAATTGGTGGTCCGTCTATAGCTCAGAACAAAGATTTATGCTCATAAATAAATTTAACATTTCAAATTTATTATGGGCTCGTATGCCCAAGTAAATTCATATAGGAAGAATCTTTGTAGGTGTCGTAACAGGGTTCACTTATCTTAGGAGGTAAAAGTGTTTTCCATAACTCGTATATTATGGTGAAAAATACTCACAATAAAAATGAGCAAATATTCAAAATAATTCTGAAAATTTTCTAGTCAACTCCTGGTACTTAAATACCAGTCTACTTGTAGGTCCAACATTTATACTAGAATGTTGACCATTAATTTTCAGGAATTTAAATTTTTAAGGTTATTGAAATATTGACCAAAGTTTTAAAAAATTTTACAAATTTATTGTAAATTCCAAAAATTCTAAAACAATGCTAAAAACCTTTTTTCTTGTTTTTAAAATGCAATTTTTGTAAGGATTGAGTGCAACAAGAAAAAAACAATATTTAATTTTTTTTACCCGACTTGGTTAACTCGAAACTTTTCGTTTAACCATAAACTAAACCGTTTGCTAGTTTGACCCAAAAAAACAAACCAAAACCTAAACCAGGATCTAAAGTGAATTAAACTAAAAAAAAAAACCTTCAAAAACTCTTTATAAAAATGGATCAAAACCCAAAAAAAAGAAGAACATTCAACATGTACCCAGCAAAATGGAGATCACATCAGACTAGAAATGGACAAACCAAGGACATAAACATGTTATAAATCATGCAATGATCAATAATCTAACATTCATGCACTTCGATTATCACTAAAAAACTATGATTTTGTATAAATAAGTTTTTGTTCAAAACCAAAACCCTAGGATTAAAACCTACTGAAAACATATTATCGATGCAAATAAACCTTGGATTATTGACTAATCAAGTTGCCTGAAGAGTTCTGTACAAAGAATTTAACCAAAACTGGTTCAAATCATAGGGCAATATTATTTCCAATAACATGAAGAACACTGCCTAGCAAACCATAAATAAAGATCAAGCCTCCAAACCTAGAAAATGGCCTTTCATGCGTTTAAAACATGCTTCCTTAGTTCCAACAAACCACATTACCATAACCAAGCATATTTGAATAAAAAGAACTAACAAACAACATCAAATCATTAAAATCATGTAAACGATACCAAATCCAAAAACAACCTATATGTTCATGCAATATGGATTCAAAATTGATTTTCGAAACTCATTTTGGTCATGAACATACCTTGCAAATCCAAGATAAATATCATTGCTTCAACATGTATTGCTTAAGTTAAGCTAAGACAACACTATTTTATCAAGAAGAAACAACTTAAATAAAAAACATTTAATATATCTAAAACATCAAAAAGAGCTTTAGAAAATAGAATCAGACTATCATAGTAATAAAAAATGCAACCATAAACTACTTGCCAAGCATTTCAAACTCCATCTCCATATTTGTAAACTTAAATAAAGACCAAATTGACTCCATTTTTAGATTAGCAGCCACTACCCTCTTTGTTTTTCTTTGTCAAGTCTTACTTCCACAAGCATGCTGCCCTTTCAAAACTTAAGAAATCCTTATACTAGGCTCTTAAACCTTCACACTTAGAGTTTCTTTATCCTTTGTTACTGCCCTTTGCTCTAATTTTTCAAGGGGTATTTATAGGGTTTTGTTAGGGCTTTTCATTGATTCAAACATAGATTGATCAAAACTTAGCTTTTTAATCAAAATGAGAGGGTTTTAGAGTATGTTTTACAGTTGTGAGCTATGTATTTATGTTGGTTTTACAATTATGGTTTTGCAACAAACTTGGTTTTTGGAGTTTTTAATGGTTTTCCAAACTTGGAGACCAAGGAGCTTGTTTCTAGCCTTTTGATCTTGATAAAAACGTGGTCAACTTTTGATAAGAACTAACTGAGAAGGCTTTAAGTGTGAACATACAAAACAATTAGTGGTTTTGCAAAATGAGTATCATGACCATTGATGACTGAGTTACCCACTTTCGAGGCTTTGTCAGAGCAAATCTGATGTAAATGTCATTGGAAACCACCAAATCTTGGTTGAGGAGAAGCATAACTTTTGTTTAGAGTCATCCTTGCTTAATTTGCAGGTCTGTAGCTCCATATTTATTAGTTTGAAACTGCTAATCACAGTCTAAAATCAAAATTTACATTGATGGTTGATTGAAGACAAGATGTTGTTGAGTTCTTTGAAGAAAATGAGATGTAAACATTTAATAAGAGTAACTGATCTTTGTAGAGAGGGTGTTTCTCAATTGAATGGTGGTGGTTACAACCCTAGAGGTGGTCGAAAACATCACATTCATTCGCTTGAAAATGCCTACTCGATCAGCCAAAACTATCAAAAAAGAAGTTAAACAGTGGTTGAACGACGCATCGTCTAGGCTAAACCTTAGAAATTAGGGTTTTTAATTAGGGATTTGACAAATTTCACTTTAGTCCATGTTATTCCAATTGCTTTTAATTGCACCTGTAATTGCCTATCAAACTCTTAATTTCATGCAATTTCATCCTTGCCAAACTCAATCATCAGCCCCAAAGTTCAACTCCACTTTCATCTTGGTCCTTGGTTTCTAATTTGTGCACTTGGACCCTTAATTGACCATCAAACTTTCATTTTTCTTCAATTTGGCCCTGGATTTGGTCAATTTCAACTTATACAATCACATGTCGTTTTTAATTTGGTCTTTAGTTTTGAATTTTTTTAATCAAGTCCTTAATTGCCCATCAAACTTCAATATTTATGCAATTAAGTCCCTAAATTGACCAAATTAACTCTTTAAAATTGCAATTCGACCCTTAGATTTTAATTTCTTCCAATTAAAGCCTAAATTGACTTCAAAAATTAATTTTTCTTGCAATTAATTCCTCAATAAAATTATTTACATAATTAAATCCTTACCTATCCAAATTTGTATTTCTTTAACCCAAATAAAAATATTTTCACCAATGAAGCATTTTGTTAATTAGATTTGGGTTGCTAATTTTGCTAATTTTATACATTTTGGTATTCTCACTTTTCCAGTTGTTACTTTGGTTCTACTCCACCAACTTGGGTAACTTCTTGGTTTCTTCTTGTATATCCTCTTGTATTTTGGATTTCTTTATCTATTTTTTTCCTTTATTTTCTTGATTGTTTATGGGGTAAAAAAGGGCAACAACAAACGCCTTTACAATGCTAACAAAGCAAAATCTCATTAAGATTTTGTATAATGAGCTTGTAAAGAAGTGTATGTCGGACTTGCTGGGTGATCCACCCATCTTGGAATTCCAAAAACTTTGATTTTTTATAGTCTCATTATCATGGGTGACCTTCCCTTTTTAAAATTCAAATATTAGTTTATATTCATAGACAGCCTGCCCCTTTTGAAATTAAAAATGAGCATATTTTCACAGGTGACCTACCATTTTTTAAATTTCAAAAAGAATTTCAGTAAGCCTCTATAATTCACTAAAATTGATCTGTTTTTACAAGTGACCTACCCCTTCTCAAATTTCAAAAAACTTTCAGCAAGCCTCCATGCTTCCATGAAATTGATCTATTTTCACGGGTGACCTGTCCATTTTAAAATTTAAAAATTAGCCTATTTTCATGGGCGACCTACCCTTTTCAAATTCCAAATATTAGGATCTACATCAAATCCTTTCAAAATGTTTCTAAAATAAAATACCCTTCAAGGGTAAACTCTTAAAATGAGTGTCTTGTCTTATGGCCTTAGTTGTCCACACCTTAGTCTTTGCCATTTCTCAACTTCCATTCACCCATGTTAATTTCACCATCTTTCCATTTGATTAGTGAATCTTGTGCCAATATTATTTCAAAGTTGAGGTTAAACTATATGCAATGCATGCCTTTCAAAATATAGGACCCTCATTTTTTCATAATCTCTTCTTTTATTATTGAGGGTTGTAATTTCTGGGGTGGTCTCTCGTGCCAGCTCACCCTCCCAGTTTTCTCGAGTAATTCCGTGCGAGTCTCTTTCAAATCTTGAGTGTCGAGCTGCCTTTGTAACCTTCTCTTTTTGTAAGTATTTAGATCATGGTGAACGCTATTAGAGTTTTCCTAATTGGGAATGAATTAAAACTCTTTGTCTTATGACAATGTTGTTTTTCATGTGCTTTTTTCAAATAATCATGACACATGTTTTGGTTTTATTAAAGGGTATTTTCCTTAACAAAAATTTCGCAAGATTTACTATCTTTTTAAAAACCTGAGATTTTTTTAATGATATGTCAAATAACAATGTTCATGCAACTCTCATGATTTGTATTAGTCTTTGAAGAAAGATATTTCATCATGGTAATTGGTTTAGGAGATGACCTATTTTGCATTGGGTTAAGAAAAAATCAAATACTTGTTTGAAGTCCCGCGTTTAGATTTTCTCAACATGGACAGAGATGAATACCTTTTCACTTCATCACGATTCTCACAAATGATTCCTTATTTTTTGAGAGCGCTATTTATCACTCTTTCCCGCTCGCTTGATTAAAATGGACTTTTCAGGACATGTAATAAAGATTGAGTTTCATGGCTACCAAAGAAAAAAAGTTCACAGGCTTAAATGGTGTATAAGGGTTTTTATGGGTCTAGGCTCACTTTCACTCATTTATGCCTTGTCATCCTCTTTTGCTATTCTTTCAACATATACTATGCTATCAAAGACTTTTGTTTTTAGAAGTTGAGACAAGGGATTTTTCTAGGTTTTTCTTTTGACTTTAAACCTTTGATCGAACACCTAATCAGTTTTTCTTTCCTAAAATCTCTTTACCAGCTTATATCAAGATATCAATACCATTTTATATTCTATTTGCAAGTTCCTTAATAATTTTCCTTTTCTTTGTTCATCGAAGCTGCATGAGAATCTTTTGCTTTTTTTAGATATCCGAGTGTCTTTTCAAGATTTTTCATTTAGCAAAACCCCTCTTTTATTTTTTTTTGGCTTGTTAGGCTTTCCTATTCTATGGCCTCAATCAAGATCTCATGGATTCTGTTCATAAGGTATTCAACCTTTTTTTTTTTACCACTTTCTCATCATTAGTGGACATTCACAAATACCTTCATTCTCATTATTTTCTAGTACTTTCCTTTAATGTGGGGTGTGATCCTAGCCAGGATTATTTCACAAAGGAAAAAAAACTCCACTTCAGCTTAAATTAGGACTACAAAGGACATATTCATCTCTAAAGAATATCAAAAATGACATTTCTTTATTTCAAGTAAGATTGGTCAGGACTGATAAATTTTGACCTCATTACCATAATTATTTACACGAAATTGTTTTATGAGTTCATGACTCATGAAAACTTCATCATCTTTGTTTCATGTAGCTTTTGCACAACAAACTTTGATGGTTGGGTCATCCATTTAGGTTTCTAGGCATTTATCCATCTTCTAGGGAGTTCCTTGGTGAATTGTTACTTTTGAAAAATCATTGATTTTTCTTAAAATTGTTAACTAATGTCAAATTTTGAAATCCTTTGTTTAAGAAAGAATGACTTTTTAAAAAAGGTTTTTTTTGTTAAGCCTTTTGAGATCATTTTCAAAATACATAAGATAAAATGAATAACCAAACTTTATTGATTTAAAAAGATGAGTAAAATACATTAAACATAGTATTTCTTTATAAAGTTAGAGTTCACAGGTTTAGGCAAGTCATCTCCATCCATTCTTGTCAATAATAGAGCTCCCTTAGAGAATGTTTTCTTCACTAAATATGGGCTTCGTAGTTAGGTATTCATTTACTCTGATCTTCACCAGGTAAAGGTAAGAACTTCCTCAGTACTAGATCTCCTTCCTTAAATACCCTAGGTCTGAGTTTCTTGTCATATGTTGTAGTCATTATTTGAAGATACAACTGTTATTGATAGATTGCAGCTAACCTCTTTTCACTAATTAGACTTAATTTCTTATATCTCATCTTGACCCAATCAGCTTCCTCAAGTTTCGTTTCCATTAGTACCCTTAAAGATGATATTTTTGCTTTTAATGGCATGACTATTTCCATCTCGTAAACCAAGAAATAAGGTTAGCTTCTGTAGACATCCTTATTGTGATACGATATGCATGCAGAGAAAAAGGAAACATTTCATGCCAGTCCTTGTACATGACTACTATCATCTTTTACATAATATTCTTGATATTTTTGTTGGCAGCTTTTACAACACCGTTCATCTTTGATCTGTATGGAGATGAATTCAAATGCTTGATTTTCTATTTTATGCAAAGCTTTTTTTATCATTCTTCCATTGAAATTCTAAGCATTATCAGTCACTATCTTATCAGGTGCTCCATACCGACAGATTAAATCTCATTCAATGATTCTCTTTACTACCTTCTAGGTTACATGAGCATGTGAACTAGCTTCCACTCATTTTGTGAAGTAGTCAATGACCACTAGGATAAACGTTTGTTCGTTGCTAGCTTTTAGATTGACAGACCTAATTACATCGATTCCCCACATTGCAAATGGCTATGGAGATGCCAAATTGAATAGAGGAGCTGGAGGCACATTTATCTTATCATTGTATACTTGACATTTATGGAATTTTCTAACATATTTTATGCAATCCCTTTCCATGGTCATGTAGAAACACCTTGACTTTTGTATTTTCCCAGTCGACATATGTCCACTAGCATTTGTTGTATAAATCCCTTCGCGAACTTTTTGGAGTGGTTATATGCTTATGTCCCATCCAAACATCTCAACAATGTTCCATCACATAACCTCTTATATAACACTTCTGCATCGAGGTAATAATGCATAGCTAACTTTCACATGGTTTTCATATCTGTATTGAATGCCCCCAGTGGATACTTCTAGTGTTGGATAAACTATTTGATATCATCATTATACCATAGATTCTCATGCACTTCTCCTTTGACTAAGTAATAATGAGTCGGAGAATTTATGATTTCAATACTTATGGGTTGCACTCTGTTCCCATAATCAATTTTGGTCATAGAAGCTAAAGTGACCAAAGCATTACGAAATTGGTTTTTTTCTCTTCCTATATAAGTGAATTTTTTCTCATTAAATTCTTTTGCTAGTTTGGACAAATATTCTTCATATGACCTCAACTTCTCTTTTTTTTATTTTCCATTCTCCTATCACTTAGCAAATTATCAGCATTGAGTCTCCATAGATATCAAGTTTTGTTTTTTCAATTCTAATAAGCTTCTAATCCGAGAATGCAAACTTCATACTCAGCTGTATTATTGGTGCACTAAAACTATAGCTTGATCAAAACAAGGTATTACTCCTACCCTATTTCCATATACATATACTACTATGTCAAAATACATTTTCCACCAGTTTGGTTCTTTTTATTTTTCTACTACCAGAATATTTTCATTAGAAAAATCAAAATTCAAAGGCTCATAATCTTCAATTGCATTATCTGTTAAATGATTAGCGATAACACTTCATTTCACTACTTTTCTTGTCATGTACATTATGTCATACTCAGCCAAAAACACTTACCATCTTGCTATTCTACTTGATAAATAAGGCTTTTCAAGGATATATTTGAAAGAATCCAGTTTTGAAATCAGCCATGTATTGTAATACATGTGTTATCAAAGCCATTTTGTAGCCTATACAAGTGCATGACAAAACTTCTCTACCATTGTATATCTAAGCTCACAATCTATGAACTTTTTACTCATATAATCAATTGCTCTCTCTTTTCTACCAGACTCGTCATGTTGCTCATGTGCACATTCCATTTCTTTTTTAGTTGTTGCCATATATAGAATTAACAATCTACTAGGCACGGGAGGCACCAGCAAAGGTGGATTGTGTACATACTGCTTGATTTTATCAAAAGTTTCTTGACATTTCTTATTCCGTACCTTAGAATTTTTCTTTTAAAGAAATCAGATGATTAGCTCACGGGTTGTTGTCATTTGAGATATAAACCGGGTAATGTAATTCAAACGACCTAAAACACTCTTACCTTTTGTTTCTGTTTTAGAAGTTGACATGGCCTAAATTGCTTTTACTTTATCAGGGTCAACTTTAATACCATGGCTACTCACCATAAATCCTAACAACTTTCTAGATTTCACCCAGAATGAGCATTTTACAAGGTTCAACTTCAACTAATACCTTCTCAACCTTTCAAACAACTTTCTTAGATTTTGACAATGGTCTTCTCCATCTTTAGATTTGGAAATCATGGCATCCACATATAATTCATTTTTTTTATGCATCATATCATGGAATAGAGTTACCATTATCCTTTGATAAATTGTCGTACTGTTTTTCAGTATAAATGGTATCACCTTATAGCAAAAGGTTCCCCATGGAGTAATGAAGGTTATCTTCTCTTTATATTTGTTGGCCATTTTGATCTAGTTGTACCTTGAGAAACCATTCATGAAGAAGTGCATTGAGATTCACGTCATATTATCAATCAAGAAATCAATATGTGGCAAAGGGAAGTCTTGTTTCGGGCTTGCTTTATCTAAATCCATGTAGTCTACACATACTCTAGTTTTATTAACTTTCTTGTGAACTACTACTATGCTAGATACCCATTGTAGGTTCCTAACCATCTTTAAAAAACTAGCATCACATTGCCTTTCTATCTTGGTTTTTACCTTGAGCACCATATCTGGACGAGTTCTTTGTAGTTTTAACTTTATAGGTATCCTTCCTTCATTTAATGACACCTTATGTACTACAACGTTTGTATCTTAACTATGCAATCTACGTAGGACCAAGCAAACACATTGATATACTTACGTAGTAGTGAGATCAAGTTTTCCATTTCACTAGTGATATTAATTGTCTCTAACTCTTGTTTTGCCGGTTTCCAAGCTTGCTTTGATTGTTTTACTAACCTAGCAAATTCTTTTACATCATCCTTTTCTCATTCATTTCCTTTCATTGTAATTGTGTACTCATTAAAATTTGGCCATTCATTTTCAGTGTAACATCTAGTGATTTTATGGATGATCTGTTTTCAGATTTCCTAAAGGTAGGAAGGTATTTTAGTGTAAGTGTGAATTTTGCAAAGATAAAGAGACGGTGAAATTTGCAAAAATGCATGTTCTCATTGATAAATAAAAAAAGGCTTAACTACAATGACAACCACGTGAAAAATGCCAAAGAACAGGTAATATCGCTCATAAGAATCAAATGCCTTTAACGAATATTCTTGTCAGTGAAATTTTTGATGTTTGGGGTATTGACTTTATGGGTCCATTTCCTTCTTCATTTGGCAATCTTTATATTCTTCTTGCTGTTGATTATGTGTCCAAATGGATTGAGGCGAAAGCCACACAAACT
>Ga0325410_1004514_pt1 | contig 15526 bp, 7 predicted proteins | sample PopdelMetagenome_16_FD_206182 | JGI IMG/M metagenome (GOLD analysis project Ga0325410, IMG submission 206182) | Populus deltoides microbial communities from Bellville, Georgia, United States - Xylem-PdIQD-R3 | ecosystem: Host-associated > Plants > Phyllosphere > Stem > Wood/Secondary xylem...
CTAATATCTATAAAAATAAATATATATATATATATATATATATATATATATATATATATATATATATATATATATATATATATATATATAGACACACACACACTTTACACATCTCTTCGCATCAAATAACTGCCCCGCGCTCAAATAAAATAAAATGAGCATATATACTATCTTAGCTTTTGATTTAATTTTCTTTTTTGAAATGAAATAAATCTATATAAAAAACTTTATTGGTTGAATTTATGTGAAGTTGGGGTATTTAATGATTTTAATGGTATACATTTTCTAAAAATAAAATCTAAGTAAAGTTTTTTTTGTGCTTTTTATTTTTTAAATTCAAAATAATTATATTTTTCATGTTTTCTTTGTTTTTTTTATAGTGAATTTGTAAAAATTCCCCATAAATTAAAATTTAAGAAAAAGAAGTTATTATTGATTGGACTAGATATTGAGAATTATAAGGAGCAGAATGAAGGGAAATTAAAAGTTTTTGGTTTATTTCGAGATAGTTTGGGCATTTAAAAACTAAAATAAAAATATGAAATTTCTAAGATAACCCCTTATTCTACCATGTTTTTCTTAAATAGCTAGAATGAGGATAAGAAAATTAATTTAAAATTTGAATTAAATGAACTTAAATTTTGAACTGGGCTAATTAGGTTGATTGGTTCCTTCCATAAAAATTGCTGCCGTTTAGGGTGTTTGTTAGGTTGCCTCTTACATGTCAATACTTGGTGGTTGGTTGCATTTGAATCGCCTAGGTGGTTGAGCTGACTTGTAGTGCAATCTTCACTATTTATTCCAACCTACCTAACCTTACCTCTTCTTTTTCATTTTTGAAATTTTAATGTCCTGTTTGAAGGGATATTTTATCCTTCTCTTTCCATTTTCATTCTAAAATTCCTAGAAACACTACACCCTCTCTATATAAAAAAACATTTCCCTTAAGACGAGGGTAAGTGTATTTAAGCCAATCTTTTTCCACCTAAATCATATCTTTAATATTCAGCCCTTACTATCGAACTAGTAACTCACGTCTGATCCTCTGCCTAGTGGTCCTTTCTTTTTGATCTAGCACCTCATCAGGCTGTGGTTGATGTTTACCCTTCTAGTAAAAAAAAGGTAGCTTGGAGATTGGTTGTTCATTCTTCTCGATTATCTTCTTGAGAAGAGGGATGTGAAAGGTAAGATGTATGCAAGAACCTTCTAGAAAATCTAATGGGTAAGGTATCTTTAATACCCTCGCATTGATTTTGTATGGTCCATAATACTTATAGGCTAATTTCTATTTTCTTTTATGTTTCATGCTTAACTGTCAGTATGGATGGAGTTTAAGGTATATTAATTCTCCTTCTTATCACTCTAATTCCATTTTTTTTATTTGATTGAGTTATCTTCATGTCTTATGCCTTGCATAGATTAATCTTGATATTTTTTTTTTAATAATGTTGTTCTATCTTTAAAATGCTTTTCCACTAATTGATTTTATGTTAATCACAAGAAGTATTTGAGTAAACTGGGTGGGTTTGCTCAATCATTAACTTAAAATGAGTTATTTGAAGGAATGAGTGGAAGTTAGTGTTGTGCCACCACTCTACCATAGTTTGCTATTTCACCACTCTTTAGGGTTGTCACTTACAAAAAATTAGAGGCAACTTTTCAATGTTTTCTTAGTAATTTCTATCTAGCCATCAATTTAGGGGTGATAAGTAGTAGATGTGTGTAGTTAACCCCCTGGACCCAAAATAGCTCATGCCAAGATTTACTAGTGAAAGTTAGGTCCTTGTTAGTCATAATATTTTTGGGTAAACCATGTAATTTTATTATATTTTGTGAGAAAACTTAAGCCACCTTTGAAGTTGTGAAATGATGAATCAAAGTCAAGAAATGAGAATATTTAAAAAGTCTTTCCACCACCATTAAGATCATAATATATCCATGGAAATTAATGACCATGGTCTCTCTAATATTGACAGAGTATGTAGCAATCTCGATGGCTTAGTTTTTTCTACCTTAGTTTACTAACATACCTCACACTGTCTCATGTAATTCTTTATTTAAAATTTCATGCTTACCCAATAGAAATCCCTCCTAGCTCACCTTAAGATTTTCTCTTACCCTAAATGACTTGTTATTGGATGTCATGTATGTATTGCATAATAGTTAAATTAAAAAGACTTTCATTATGGATATAAATTCTTCCTTCATACAACAAGACCCCCACCCTTCATTTGGTATTTAGGGCACTTATAGTGTTACTCTTCATCTACTAAAATATTTGTTGTACTTCTTTGTCCCAATAAGGTCGTAGTAGCTTACGATTCTCCAATAATTAGCTCTTTAAGTTTTATAGATAAAGCATTAACCACCAAGTTTTCATTCACAAACTTATACTCTACTATAAAATCATACCCAATCAATTTCAAAATCCATTTTTGATAAACTGATGCTCCTATTTTCTATTTTAATAGATACGTAGGGCTCTGCTGGTTTGTTTTGATTTGTATATAGTAACCTGAAATGTAGGGTCTCTATTTTTGCTCTGTTATTATAATGGCAAAAATCTCCTTTTCATCCTTCTTTTTAATACCTTACTGAGATAAAAGATGGGCCTACCATCTTGTATTAGTATTTCCCATATACACTCCCCATATACATCATATTCCATTATAAAAATTTTAGTAAAGTCGAGTAGGGTCAGAACTAATAGATTTGATAGGAACTAAGTTAGGTTTGAATTTGATTTTAAAATGTCTGCTGATTAGTTTTTGCAAGACCTGACATATCTTTCAAAGCACATATCAAAACTAGTTAAAATTTTATAGGAAGATACTAGACACATGAAACTATGTTTTGATAAATTTTCAGATCAAATGGAGTTTGGAAACAAATTATTTTAGAGGGTCTAAACTACCATACAAATCTTGTCAAACTTGCCACACTTGACCTTCGTATATTATTTGGAACATGTAAGGATTTATAGGTGGAAGTTTGTTGTGATTTGAGTTAAACTGAAAACTAGACATCTCAAGCTTTCCAACCATATATTGTAGGTTTAGTAATTAATCCAGACGAGAAAAAATGATGTATTTGAAGGCAAAGTTGGAAATCTACCAAGAATGTATGAAAATTAAAGATTCGGGTTATATGAAGGAATTTTAAAATGAAGACTTTGTTTTTACTATCTTATTTTATTAAATTTTGAATAATTATTTTTATTATAGGTTTGCTCAGGCTCATTAGACATTGTTTAGGGATTTATTTTATTATTGGATTTATGTTAGTTGATTACTAGTATAAGCCTATTAGCTTGCAACCCAAAAGAGGTCCATTAGAGTTCGTTAAGATGAGACTATATTATATTTTTTCAGCTGTTAATTTCAGTAACATGTTGTAGAATAAACATATGTTTTTCTTTTGTTTGTTTATTGTAAAGAAACATTTCTTTGTAGGGACAAAGATCATACATTGACTTACCAAAGATTAACTAGTTTTGTGGTATTATTTGCATACTTAGGGTTCTTATATACAAGGTTATCTCTGGGTCTAAGTTTTTTTCAATACCTTCAGTTCTTAGGTATACAGTTACCTCTGAGTTAAGGTTCTATCAAACCTGATTTTTAGCTTTCTGGGTTGTTATCTACTTTATTGAGGGTTGCTTGACCACATGATCAAGAGGTCCGCATCAAGGGGTATCAGATCTAGGCTCTAAAAATCAGGTTACATTCTTTATTTTCTTCTTGTTAGTTTTGGCTTCCTTAGCTTTAGTTATCTTTGATTTTGTTTTTGATTATTTTGTGTCTAGAGGTTAGTAGTTTGCATCTAGGGTTCCTTAAAAAAAGTGTTATTTTAGTTTGTTGTTGTCTCAGAACATATCAGTAGTATAAAGAGTAAAAAAGAAAGAAAGAAAAGAACAATTCAGAAAATTCTACAATTTTATATAATAGTTCTAGGAGTCCTGATTGCACCTCATACACAATTTTAGCTCATTTACAGATTGTTTTCTATAATAACCAAGGTCGGGATTAAAATTTGTCGTAATATGTTAGATTCATATTAGAAAGGAATTTTGGGTCAAGTAATTCGTAAGATTCTAAAATTTTATATACTTGGTCTTAAGGTTCTAATTGCACCTCATATAAAAGTTTAGGTCATATGGAGTTTGTTTGCTATAGTAATTAAATGAGGTATTAGAACTTGTTGTAATGGTTCTAATTCGTATCAACAATTCAAACTTGTTTTGTTGCTGTTATTTTTCAATTATGAAAGTATAATAACATCATAATTGATATATTTAGGTGTCAATTAAGTTTTTTTATATAATAGTTGCATCTTTTTTCTTTCACGTCTTTAAAAACTATTTTTTGTACAAATTTGCTTGTTACTCGTAAAATTGTAATCGTAGTTTTGTCTTTGCTTGTTTTTCATATTTTTCTTACTTCTTGAGTCACATATATATTTTTTTGATATGCTGCTAAGGTTGTTATATTTGGTGTTGATTTCGGTTTCGCAAGAGTCGAAGAAAGGTGAGACGAGAGGGAAAAAGGTGTAGTGAGCATATTTGAGTAAAAATCCTATCTTTGAGTGAAATATGAGAGAAGTGTAAACACATGAAGGAGTGGGGTAAGAATATATATTTATTTTCAACTAACCAATTTTTAAATTCAAATATGTTGGAGGCAAGTAACAACACGGCAACACAAAGAGAAGACAATGAAATTGTAACTCAGTTATGCATTATGAATTGGCGGATAGATCAAATGGCCAATGAATTTAGAGATAGGTTGGAGTGGTAATGTGTTAATGATTAAGGTAGGGTTCAAATTAGGTCTAAGCGAAAAGAATATAATGTTAGGAGGGTTGTTGGGCGAGTTAACACTAATATGGATGAGTTTGTGGCTGATAATGCGAACATTAGTTATGTTGATTTGAAGATGTGTTCATGGGACATGGGGAATGTTTTGGATAATAGCAGAATTGTCAGTTTATAGGGGAAAATATGATGATAATTTTGGTCAAATGGGTAATTATAGGTATCAGGACCATAATGTTGAGTTAAGTGGAAATTTGAGTACAATTAAGTTGAAAATACTGGCTTTTCAGGGGAGGAATAATTCAGAAGTTTATTTAGAATAAGAGAAGAAGATGGAGTAGATTTTTAAGTGTCACAATTATCCAGAGCCCAAGAAAGTCAAGCTTGTTATAATTGCTTTTACTGATGATGTCATTATGTGGTAGGGTCAGTTAGTGACAAATCACAGGAGCAATTATGAGAGGCAAGTTGATATTTGAGATGAGATAAAATCCATTATAAGGAGGAGATTTGTTTCAAGCCACTATTATAGAGAATTGTATTAAGGTTGCAGAGTTCGAGTCAAGGTACAAAGAGTGGTGATAAGTACTTCAAAAAGATGAAACTTGCTATAATTTAAGCTAATATTGAGGAGGATAGGGAGGCCACTATGGATAGATTCATGAATGGCCTTAATTATTATATTTCTCATATTGTTGAGTTGCATTATTATGTGGAGTTGGAGGAGATGGTGCATACGGTCGTGAAGGTGGAGAAACAATTTAAACAAAAAGGTACATTTGACAAAGCCAACCATCACGCCCTTAAAAACCTTGAAAACCCAATTGAAAGGATTACACTAAGGGTGGTTCATCATAAAAGAATGAGGAGTGAAAAATCAAATACCCTAGAGAGAATAAAGACATCTTGGTCGTTGTTAAAGGTAACAATGTTACTCCTACTTCTCGCAATCGTGAGATTAAATATTTATGTTGTCTAGGTTTTGGTCATATTGCTTTACAGTGTCCAAATAAAAGATTCATGATTATGAAATCTAATAATAGGGTTAAGACTAATGGGGGGATGAAGAGGATGATGATGATGCTATTCTTCAGCTAGATACTAATTTGTTGACCTTAGAAGATGTTTTCTATGATACAAATTTGAGATCAAATATTTTTAAAGAATGAGAGGATGATATGAACTAAGTCAGGTCTGAATTTGGCTTTAAAATATTTGCTGACTAGTTTTACAAGATCGAGTATATATTTCAAACCATACATTAGAACAAGCTGTAATTTTATAGGGCGATACTAAACATATGAAACTATTATTAAATTTTTAGGTCAAATGATGTTCAGAAAAATATTATTTCAGAGGGTTAAAGTTACTAAACAAATTTTATCAAACCTGTCACACTTGGCCTTTGTATACTGTTAGGGACATCTATGGATCCACAAGTGGAATTTTGGTGCAATTCAAGTTGGGCTAGAAATTAAACATCTCAAGCTTTCCAACCATATATGGTAGGCTTAGTAATTAATCCAGACAAGAGAGAGCAATGTATTTGAAGACAAAGTTGAAAATCTATCAAGAATGTATGAAAATTGAACATTCGAGTTACATAAAGGAATTTTAGTACGAAGACTTTGTTTTTTTTATCCTATTATATTTATTTATTTAATATTGAATAATTATTTTTAATTTGAGTTTTTTATGAACTATTAGATATTGTTTAGAGGTTTATTTCATTATTGGACTTATATTAGTTGATTAGTAGTTTAGGCTCATTAGCTTGCAACTTAAAAGGGGGTCATTAGGGTCTGTTAGAAAAGACTATATTATGTTTTTCTAGCTGAAAATTTAAGCAGCAAGTTGCAAAATAAAATGAGTTTTCCTTTGGTCTGTTTGTGATAAAACAACTTTTTTTTGTAGGGACAAAGATTGTACACTAACTTATTGAAAATTAACTGGCTTTGTGGTATCATTCACATACTTAGGGTTCTTAGATATAAGGTTATCTCTAGGTCTAAGTCTTTTTCCAAGACCTTTGATTTTTAGGTACAGGGTTACATTTGGGTCAAAGTTCTATCAAACTTGATTTTCAGCTTTTCGAACTGTTATCTACTTTGTTGATGGTTGCTTAACCACGTGATAAAAAGGTCTGCATCAAGGTTGGTGTAGCCCTTTTTAGGCCCATAAAAGCTTCATCAGTCTTCTCACCCTAATTGATCCTTCTTTCTTAAGTAGCCTAGTTAATGGGCTTATAATAACCCATAACATTTAATAAATCTTCTATATAAATTAGCCTTTACCCGACATTATATGGCCCAAATATTTTACTTCTCAACAAGCAAATTTGCACCTAGTCATCTTAGCATACAATTTATGTTAGGCCAAGATCCTTAAGCCAACCTTTAAATGATATAAGTAATCCTTTTCTGTTTTGGTATATACTAGACTATCATAAAAAAAATACCAAGAATATTTTTTTTAAGAAAAGGCCTGAATACCTCATTCATCATCCTAAAATATAGAGCATTATTCAATTTAAAAGGCATGATTAGAAACTTATATTATTCCTTGTGAGTTTGGAAAGCTGTCTTTAAAATGTCATTCGATCTCAATCTGACTTGATGATATCCTAACCTTAGATCTAGTTTAAAGAAATAATATGATCTGTATAGCTTATCTAATAGTTCCACCATTAAGATAGGGAATTTATCCCTCATCATTTTCTAGTTAAGGGCTTAGAATGATCCATCTAATTTTCTCACTAAAAGAATTAAAGATGAGAATAGACTCTAACTAGGTTGGATGGTTCCCAAATTAAATAGTTATTTCATAATCTTTTCCATCTCTATTTTTGAGTAGTATGAGTAGTGGAAGGATCATACGCTAATTAGGGGCATCCTTTGTTTTTTTAACATAATAGAATGCTCATGACTCCTCTCTAGGGGTAGTCCTTTGGGCTTTTCAAAAACTACATTGAATTCCTTGAGAAGCTCCTGCTCTTGAACTGGTATTTCACTAGTGGCTTAGGCTTTATCTTTATTCCCCAAGTTTGTAACATTAACCTTTTAACATTTTTTTTTAATTCAAGCATTAAACTTGACCCACAATCAATGTCTAATTCCCACACTCTTAGGCTTTTAAGTTTAACCATAAGCCTATTAACTTGAAACTTCATGACCAGTTTTGAGAAGTCTCATAGAGCCTTAACCACTGAACACCTAACATCATATCACATCTACATATCTATATTACTAAAGCTTGTGTCTAGAATCAAAACCCTTAAATCATGAACTTGGACTTTAAACAACCACCTTCACTTATAATCTTCATTCCATCTGCAATTCTTATCCTAAAGGCTAATGTAATGCAAAATCAATTCCAAAATTTTTTTAATATAATTCTAAGCTGAATGAATTTGTAGGTACTCCTTATGTCAATCAACACTATTAGTTGGCTATTTATTTTAGCTTGGACTTTCATAGTCTTAGGGTTAAGACTCATTATCATTACATGTAGGGATGTCAATGCTTCTTTATTAACCACCAAAAAATCTTCTAAACCAATCAAGTTTTTGATCTCTGTAGAACCTTCATCTTTTTTTTATGTTTATCTCCTCAATTAAAAATAGTTTTTAGCCTTTACACTTGTAGCCTAGACTTTATTTTCCCTTGCGCTTGAAACATAAGCCTTTCTTTTTTTTTTCTTTCTTTCATCTAGATTGGTGTTAGTTTCTAAACTGGTAGATTGGATTTTGGATCAACTCTAGAGTGGGTTTGGGAAGCAAGCTTCTATTAAAACCTGCTAGTAATAGGCTTTTAACTTCTGCAAACCACCATTACGTTTTCCTTTTTATATCTAAACTAGCTCATAGGTTTCAACAAAATTCTTTATAAGAAATAACTTTATTTAAGATAAGCTTAAATTAGGACTTATAGTTTTCTATCGTATTAATTTACTTTAAGTTGATAAGTGCTTTCATGAGGTCATCATAAGTAGATGCCCTAAATCAAATCTGTAAATCCTTCATAAGACTCCTAACAGGTAAATGGCTCCAATCTCTTTAATCTATTAAAACCAAGCTATGACTTTCCCTTCTATATGAAAATTGACCATGAATAACCTGTGTTGAGGGTTGGTGTTATAATAGTTGAAGGACTAATTGGAACTACACACTTTTCTTTTTGGGTCTTCCTTATTGAATTATTTATAAAACAAATCCAAATTCATTATCTTTAGTTGAATTTGATCATCTCAAGGTGATTTGACTTCATGTTCCCATTGATCAAAGCCAATGGTGCCACTAGCCTTTTATCTTGGGGTTTCATGATTTGATCCATCTAGGTTGATATATGTTATAGTTTTTGTACAAGATCCTGTAAATTCTATTGTCATGTCAATTGATTTTATTGTTTCTCCTTTTATTGTTTGTTCACACTAGCAACCATTTCTAATAATTATGACATCCTCGTTCTATCTATCATAGCTCACCAAACTTTGATACAAAAAATATAACAATTACTAGAAATTAAAATTTAAGAAAAAGAAGTTATTATTGATTGAACTAGAAATTAAAAATTATAAGGACTAGAATGAAATAAAATTAAAAGTTTTTGGACTATTTTGAGGTGATTTAGGCCTCCAAAAAATAAAATAAAAATCTAGAATTTCCAAGACAACTCTCTATTCTAACTTAGTTTTTTTAAATAAGCAAAATTAAGGATAAAAAGATTAATTTAAATTTTGAATTGAACCGACTTGAATTTTAAATTGGGTTAACTAGTTCCTTCCATAAAAAACAATATTGTATAGCAAGTTTATTGGGCTACCTCTAATGTGTCAATACTTGATGGTTGATTGTGTTTGAATTGTCTATGTGGTTAAGCTAACTTGTCGAGCAATCTTTAATGTTCATGCTAACCTACCCCAACTTTACCTCTTCTTTTTTCTTCTTGTAATTAAGTTTCTTGTATAAAGGGATGTTTTCTCCTTCTTCTACCATTTTCAATTTAAAATGCCCAAAACCACTATATTTTTTTTAAATAGTATTTTTATACCTATGTTTAAATGAATAATGTGAAGAACTTTTTAGAGAGTTAATTGATAAACTATGTATAAATAAATTAAAGTTTATATAATAATAAAAAAAATTATTTTTCCTTAATTTTTTTAACAAAAATAGAAGAAAGCAACTCATTCATCAATGGAATACCAGGAGAGTAATTGATATAGAATAAGATTTTAGATAAAAATTTATATAAAAATGGGAGTTTGTATATTCTTAACTAACTGTGCAGTTTCTGGATTAACTTAACACTTACTTAGCAATTTAAGGTATTTATATAGCTTGATCACTTGAGTTTACCTCGTACAAAGTGGATAAATAATGGAAAGCTACCTTGTAGTGAAAATGAGTTGTTGGTTGTTTTACCATTGGTGGAAAGATTGTTGCTCACCATTGGTTATGGTGCTTTGCTATACCATTAATAGAGAGGTGGTTGGTTGATAGGTACCCTTTAAAGTTATGTATAGGTATTAGTGAGGAAAGGTGGTACCAAATTAACAACTCATATATAAGCATCAATCATTGTGGCATAATACCAAATTTACTAGAGGTCATAATTCTGCCTTGAGGCATATGCTAGTAACTAAAAATTTACGTGGCACTAAGTCAAGGTCTAAATATCTTTTTAGGGTTGGATCAGGACATGAATGAACATGGTCACTTTGTTTAGGCTACTTGTATAGATTGCGTACTTTGTTTAGACTGCCTAAATAAACAACTTTTTTTTTTTGTAGCACCATCATTTTTCCCCTAATCCTTTTAAACATTTACGTATGAAAGACGTAACTGGTGGAAGTAAAATGGAATTAAAAATTATGAATGTTATGTTACCTTTATGTTGCTTTTGTTAACATGCCATGATAAATGTTAAAAGAGCTCATTATTTGAAGACATGGAGATTTCATTAGATATATGAAGATTTTATATGGAGATAGGAAGATTCTCATAGAGATATGAATACTTCTTTGGAGATATGAATATTTTTATTGGAGACATGGAAATAAACAACATCATGGAGAAAAATGTATGAGGACTACTTATAGAGATAATATTGACTTTTTCATTGAAAATCTCATAATATTTTCTCATACAAGTGAAGATACAATTCTTGAAACCTATTTGATCTTGGGTAATGCATCATAAGATGTGTCAACATCTTTTTATTTGGGTTGTATTTCTTTCCTTACAAATTATTGAAGGTGACCCCCAATAATCAATATTTTTTAAACTTTTTTTAGGACATGACATTCTTTAATATAATGAGCATTGTCATATTGAATGGTATAAAATTGATGGAGTTTCTTGTATTTGCATCACTTTTCATATAAGGTAGATATCACATGAACTCTTTTTTCTTGATGGCATCCAATGCCCCTAGTACACGTGGTGGTCAGAAATATGGTCAGGTGCTTAGGGGAATTTAGGTGGTCATAAATTGATCCTTGGTGTTCTTTTTCGATGCTTTAAGGTTGCTAAGATATCAATGGTGCTTAAAATATTCTACTCCTTATTGTTAGAAAGAAGGGTGTTCTTTCTTGGTCACACTTGATTTTTCTACTCGAATGTGGTTTTCATTGCCTATTTTACACTGAAGAGAGTTCAATCAATGAGATTATATAGTAATTCCAATGAGAAATAGTTGTAGACTCTATTAATCAAGTCTTATATAGTACTGGGTTTAAATAGACTCTTCATGTTGAGCATTTCCCCATTGAACCTTTAAAGATATGCTCTGGTGCTCTTATTTTTTTTTATTGTGTGATGATATGCTTTGGTGCTCTCATCTTCTTATTATATGATGAAAAAAAGCTTCATAGTGCTTTTTTTTTAGTTGGTATGCTTGTTCTAAAATGGAAGAATAGTTTGGTGCATGAATCATAAAAGTTAAGGATGAAGTCAGGCTCTGGGACATGGTACCATGCCCGAGAATATCCATGAAATATCATATAGAGATTTATATATAGAATTATTGTCTTGTGTTACAAGCTTTAAGATGCTTCACAAGTTTTATATATGTTCTTTAAGGTTTGTAAGTCCATCAATTGTCTAAGTTGGCCTGGGTGAATACATAAACTTTGGAGAGATAAATGTGTAGCACTCTATGATAAAATAAAGAATCTTTTACATAAGGGCAATGTTCATTCCTAAAATCTTGTTCAGTTTCTGGTCTCATCTTATATCTAGGTCATTTTAGACGAGGAGCATGCAAGCGAGATTTAGAGGGGGGTCAATGGTGTTAGCCATGGCTAATACTTGATAATGAGTGTTTTTCATAAGGGGGTGCTTATTCATAGAGTTGGAGTAAGAGTGTTCTCATACCTACTTACGTGCATGTCATTTTGCAATATTCCTCTAGGGAATTGAATTATTTAGTTGTAAGAAAACTCGAGGGTGTACAACATGTGCCAAGGATGACCCGAGTTATCCTAATTCTTTAGGTTATTCAAGGGCCAATCTACTTTGAAAGTCGTGGAGAACATCAAGACTAAAAGCTTTTGGTATTGGTCAAGAAGGAATCAAATGGTTTGAGAGATCTAATTATTAGTGAAAAGTATCCAAAGTGGAGAAATCTAACACTAGTCACCATCTCTATGATTCTTGGATTTGAAGTCGACACTTTGCAAGCTATTGAACCAACTAAAAGAAAGAGGATTAGTAATGAGAAAGAGTTGAGAGAACAACTAGAAAAGCTCTAAATAGGGGTGGGCACCCATAAAGTCCTCAGGATATCCTTCGAGGAGCAACTCCTCACTGAAGAGAAATTAAGAAAGTTTGTAAAGCAACAATTAGAGGAAAAGAACAAGAAAATCATCTCCTTAAAGAAGAAAATACGGTTAGAAATTAAGCTAAAGAAAAGTGAAAAGAATTGCAAACACATTGGATACAAACCAGTACTGAGCTAGAGGCTTTGAAAACCAATTTCAACTATTGCCAAGAAAGGTCTAATATGTCTTTAAGGACCTAATCTAAGTTAGAAAGTTAGATTGAGTAATATGAAAGGCTATGAAGCATATGATGCTGAAAAGTGAGCTTAGTAAAGCAAAAGCCAAAGGAAAAGTTGTTAGGTCTTCAAAACTGATTTGGATAATAAGAGAAATAAGATCAACATGCTAGAGAAGAAGCTCGACAAAGAAAAGGCCAAGGCAAAACATTTAGAAGAAAAGAACTAATTGCTCAAGTACCATAACCAGATGATTGACACCAACAACAATCAATTGAATATGAACAACATATTACTCTTAAAGAAGATGAGAAATAGGGATGAGCAGATTGACCAAGGCTCCATCTATGCTAGAAGAATCCACCACAATGCCTGGCAGGTTGGAAGAGATATCCATCGATATCAACAAAGCATGGCTGAGACTGATGCTTTTCTTAGGGACATAGAAAATAAAGGCTTTGCTTTTCTCCATGTAAATGATGATGATGAGTAAATTAGCTTTAAAATATAAAATTTTTCATCAAGTATTAATGAAAAGGGTTTAGACATAACCTTTTAAGCAATATCTCTTTGTAATGAGTGTATTTTTATTAAGCAATGGCTCGGATTAAACTATCTCAACAATTATGAAAGGACCAGAACCCTACTTGTTTATACAAGAATGGTGGTTATATATCAGCTCGGGATATAGCTAATTTATATCCAACATACATCATCATGCATAATTATAAATCCATATGTTTATGAATTATGAAATGTGCATAGCAGGTACTCGAAATATAAGGCCCCTGCTAGAGTCTACAATACTAGGCTTCGTAAAAGGATGGAGAACAAAGAGAGGGCTTACCTTGAGGCCTACTACCAAAAAACATAGGAAGATGTTAAGAATAATATGACTCAGATGGCTAGTTTACTCGAGCAACTCCTATGAGTGTAGTCTAGGGAAAGAACATCCAGTTAGCAGCCAACTATGTTACTACCGCCAATAGCTCTAATTATCCTTGATTCACAAAACTAGGGGGCAAATCCTGCTATTGGACCTCAAGGAACAATAAGCATTCCAATGACTCACTCATTTATGTATGCTCAAGTGTCATACATAATAGATCTAACAATAGAGGGATCCTACGAGGTTAAAGTCTCTGATAGTCCCAAACAAGATAAATGAATTGCCTGGAGAAAAGATTATGGGTTGTTGAGGGATTTGACACCTATGACCTAGTTAAAATAGCTGAGATATGTTTGGTGCCAAATATAGTGGTACCCAAGAATTTTAGGGTGCTGAAATTTGTCAAGTTAAGGATTTGGCCAATATTTCAATAACTCTAAAAATTTTAATTCCTGAAAATTAATAGTCAATATTCTAATATAAATGTTGGATCTACCAATAGATTGGTATTTAAGTATCAAGAATTGACTAGAGAATTTTCAGAATTATTTTGGATATTCACCAATTTTAATTGGTAGTATTTTCACCACAATATATGAGGTGTGAAAAACACTTTCACCTTCCAAGATAGATGAACCATGACAGAGCACCTATATGGCTTCTTCCTATAAGAATTTACATAAGCATACGAGCCCATAATAAATTTGAAATGCCAAATTTATTCACAAGCATAAATCTTCATTTGATTCATAAATGGACCATCGGTTACGAACCCATTAACACCTTTAAATTATGTCTAGACCATATAATTCACCTTACCTCACGTAAAATATGCTAAGGGGGCTCATATCTATCCTAACTACAATTAGTTTTTTACCTTGAAATTTCAAATAAGACTGGTCCACCCGGGTCTCCTAATAACCATGAACCAAACAACTATGTGACAACTCCTTGATCCCGAAGTCGCAACACTGCGCACGCAAGTGCAACATCTTAGTTAAGTAATTTTGGGATTGAGAGTTTTTTACAAGAATATTTTTTTTAAAAAAAATAAATATTATCTCTGCAGACAAGTCTTCCTTATACCTCCTGTTTTGAAAGTGTAGAAATTCACTCTAAAATTATCCTAAATACATATTTATTTTTATATCTCTTTTTTTTTTTATCTTTTTTATCAAATATATTTTTATTTCTATTATTTTTATTTTTTATATCTCATGACAGTAGTCAAATACTATCTGAATATACAAAGTGGTACACCCTTATAAGAGTTGGGAACTATGCCGTGAACTCATAAGAGCCACTTCTAAAGAGAGGAAAAATATAATGTTTCATACCCTACATCTAAGTATTATGGAAAGATTGAATAAGATTTTTTAAAAAAAAAACTGATTAATGAATCCATGTGTAACAAGGAATATTCTTTTTAGACGGTGGATACAAGATGCCCAACTCAATGCTGAACTTATTGTCGCAAAAGTTGTTTAGTTGCATACCAGCTCTCTCTCAAGTTTGGATCATTACAATTCCTTGTTGCATATAGGTACATTAACCATTCATTTTACTTTATTCAATCTTCTCAAATTTCACAAAAATGATGAAAAGTCAAAAAAAGTTTGATTCCTACTTTATAAGTGTTTGGTTGGAAAACAAATGGATGGAAATTAAGTGTGCGACTGATAATGAAAATTAAACATAATATCTTCCTACATAAAAGGTAGGAATAAGAAAAAAAGAATTGTAATGATATTTGTTTTAAAAAATAATATATTACAAAAAATATTAAAGGAGAAAGAGGTTTTATTATATTCCTAGAAACAAATCACT
>Ga0325410_1004515_pt1 | contig 15523 bp, 4 predicted proteins | sample PopdelMetagenome_16_FD_206182 | JGI IMG/M metagenome (GOLD analysis project Ga0325410, IMG submission 206182) | Populus deltoides microbial communities from Bellville, Georgia, United States - Xylem-PdIQD-R3 | ecosystem: Host-associated > Plants > Phyllosphere > Stem > Wood/Secondary xylem...
CGCCGACTAGCTTCATTAGGGCACGCAACAATGACATGTACATTGTTAAAACGTTCACCATCTTCCTTGATTAATTTTTCTTTTCTCAGCTAGAGCTAGCTTTGCTCTTTGACTGCTACTGAGAAAATATTGGAACCAGCTATAGCATTTGTGGCGACCTAGGGGTGTTTTTTATAGCAATCGCCCTGACATTTTTTCAATAATATGAGTAAAAAAAACTAAAACAAAACAGGAAATCGACATGTGCAGAGCATTTATTTGTCACACAGCTGTAAGATCTGCAATTGAATTCTTCATCTGCCCCTGCTAACTGGTAATTAGTCAGCATTTCTTGTTCCATTTCAATGATGTCATATGTGCTGTTTATGATGTATGATGACCAAGTGGATGGTATCTGATCAATTTATTTCTTTCTAACATAAAAAAAAATAAAAATTGGATGTGAAGTGTAATTCTTTGTGAATTAATTCTTAATATCTGTTCGATAATGTATTGCGGATGTTTTAATATATTTAAATTATGAAATCATCAAGTTTGATTCATTTTCAGCCCAAATGTATTTTAAAAATCATTTTTAAACACAGTGCAAATACATTATTAAAGGTAGTTTTAGTTTATTTACATGGATAATTTTTAAGGTAAACTTAATTAATTTTGGTTCCATAGGAGTCGTTATAGATTGATTTTTGAAAATCATAATGTCCAAAATATACATAAATTTAAAGAAAAAAAACCTCAGTTATTATTTTTTTTCGAGTAATTTTATAATGCAGTAATTAGTTGTATCATATTATTTATTTTTAAAAATCACTTTAAAAATAAAATAAAATGATACTGCCAAAAGATATTTTTATTATTTTTTATGAATTAATTATGGATTTATTTTTTATTTTTTATTTTTTTGTCGGTCTCTTTCTCTAAAAGAAATTTTTAAAAGTAACTAATAGAATTTTAATAGTTAATATAAAATTCTCTATTTTTTTTAAAAGGAAAATATAATCAAAGGAATTGAGGCAAAATCCTTGGACTTGTATTCCTAATCCAATTTAACAATGTTTCATTTGAAAGGTTTGCGTAGTGATTAGGGTTTTACTTTTGTGGATATATATACAGGGCACTTTATTTCACTGCACCGCTCGGAATCAATATGCATGTTACGCCTGTTTGTTTATATGGAAGTAATTTTTTTTTTAATCGATTTTTTAGAAAATAAATTTTAAAAAAGTAAATTATTTTTTAATGTTTGGTAGTGTCATAGAAAATAAGTTGGAAAATATTTTTCAGTGTTTGGTTATGTTATGAAAAATGAGCCGAAAAATAACTTATTGATGTTTTATTTTTTTTCAAGTTTATTAAAATAATAAGAAACAAATCTTACAAATTAAAAAGTTGAATGAGAATAAAATTGAAAAAAAATCTTATTTCATAAATTATCTCAAATAAAATAAATAATAATTAAAATAATAGAGATCAAATCTAACTGATAAAAAATTTGAAAGATGATAAAATTAAAATAATAATAATTACAATTTCATAAATTAATTTAAATAAAATAAGTAGCAATCAAAAGAATGAGGATCAAATTTGATAGATAAAAAATTTGAATTTAAAAAATGATAAGAGAAAAGTAAATAACAATCATAAAAATAAGGACTAAAGTTAATATAAAAATCAAATTAAATTAAAATTTAAGGGATACATTTGAAAAAAAAGATTTAAACAAAATATATAGCAATCAAAAGTTTGAGAACCAAATTTGACATAATCAGCAAATAATATGATATTTTTAAATTTTTCACAACTTCTGGAAAGTGTTTTTCTCCTAAAATAAAAATAAAAACACTTTTTTAAAAATCAAACCAAATTTTTCTTTAACAAGAAAGTGTTTTTCATTAACTAAAAAATATTTTCTGTTAATTAACTTTTTTAATAATAAATAAACATAAAAAATTAAAAAATTAATTTTTTAAAAACACTTTTTAAAAAACAAACACACACCTTGTATTTCCTTTCTCTAGGGAATGGAATGGGAGGAAACCAAATCCACGACTGAAAGCTTATAAAGCTCACGTTTCCATTTAAATCTCTCATATTTGACCAAACCGCCCAACTACCCCTCACTTCAGTATACTATGTTAATAAATTATTTTTAAAGTATTTTTTATTTAAAAATGTATTAAAATAATAATTTTTATTTTGTAAAATTTATTTTTTATATTAACATATTAAAATAATTTTAAAACACTAAAAAATTATAATTTAAAACAAAAAATAAATAAAATTTAATTTTTTAAAAAAATATTTTTGAAATATAAAAATAAACATATTTTTATTTTAAATATTTTTATATAATATGCATTTAAAAAATCACCGAGTTTAATGGGTTGCGTACCCCCAAAAGATAGGGGATGGAGGACATGCATGTGATCAGGAAAGTTGGCTACAAAATATTACGTTACAAGGAATAAGAGTAGATGTATTCAAAGTCCTTGTTGGTGTAGTAAATCAAGTTTATAATATCATGGTAATGAATTATTTTACATAAAAATTAAAAAAACTTATTAGATCATATGTGTTAAATTCCAAAAAATTTGTCGGCACCTTCGTGTTCTCGTCAGAGATCCATGGTATTTGTTTTTATTTAAATATCATATAAAATATATACATAAGTTGGATCTAATAATGATGCGTGTGAAGATTTTTTTCAATAAAGTAATGTTAGAATCCTAATAGTTGCGCATTTCAAGATTATTATAAAATTGTTAAAACTTAATAAATGATATAATATTGAATATGCCTCGTAGTCAATCAGTGAATTATACCTAGCACAGATTTTATTTATATAAAATATATTTATTATTGATAAAGATTTTTTTACTTTTAATATTAATTTATATTTAATTAATAAATTTAATGTTTAATTAATGAATCTAGAGTACAGATAAAATTTATAAGATAACATTCTTTTGCAAAGGAAATTATAAAGTTGTTATATAATTATGATAATCTTATTGCATCAAAGCATTTTTTTTTTAAAATGTTTCTGGTCAATATTCTATTAATATTGAATATTAATTCTAGTTGTTGATACCATTGCATATTATGTTTCTTCCTTTATAAAAGGAAGCAGTCGCTCTCATAAACTGAGGTATAAGGGACACTTGGAACTAATATACATGTGCTTGTCAGATGATATGTACACTGAACTAACCCGCAAAAAAATTTCATATAGAGATATCACATATATCCAAGGAAAGACTCTCATGATAGATATGCAAGTGATTCTTAGACTTAAGATCATTAAGTTATCTTATATAAGAAATGTTATGCTTTGATCATGACCACACGTTGTTCCAATCAAGGGTAACAAACAAATATATATTGTGTATAACATAAACTATATGAAGATATTTGAATAATTAAAAGAGGATTTATCACCCTTAGTGAATTAAAAAAAAATATTTCATATGTTCTCAAATAATATTAATTGTGAAATCCTTAGCCAAGATGGAATGAATTTTGAAAAGAATTTCAAAATCTTATTTAAAGAATAAATGACTATAATGTTGAGAACTAACATAAATTGACAAAATAGACATGCTCCATATTATAATATCTAAACAGAATATTCTTTATAAAAAGATAATAATTACACTAAAAACTAGTTACCAAAAGGTATGTCAAACAACTTATAACTTTTCTAATATTTAGAGAGATCATAACATGTTGCTAGACATTATACTTGATCTTCAAATATAAATCAATCAATTATCAAATTATTAACTATATAAATAGTTTAATTTATTTAATATTATTTTATTTAGGATTATGATTTATATTTAGGCCAACTTATCAGGGGACCTAATGGATCACACACATAAGAACCATTGGTCAAAAATTAAAATGGGATGATTAATCAAGTGTGATTTGATTATGAATAAATTTTAAAAATTGAGGACTAGAATGTGGTTAATACATGAATTATAATTCTAGGCCTAGAAAAAATCAAGTAGGGGCTTGATTGAATAAATTTCTAAAATCATTCTAAAATAATATATGTGATATTATTTAAGAAGCAAATTGATATTTTGCTATTTATAGGGTTTTTAAGTTTCCCTATAAATACAATGATATGTCTTTTATTTCCTAAGAGAAAGTGAGTACAGTACAGTACCTAAACATCTAAAACACAAAAGAAAAGAAGCTAGCACTCTAAGGTATAACAATCACTCTCTTCTAAAAGGGCTTAAGAGATTTCTCATTGGTGATTCGTGTGAATTACCGTTAAAGGCTGAATACTTGGACAACTTGTGGTTCACAACAATCCAGCCTTGAAGCAATTATTCAAAGCCAAGAAGAACATTTGGTCTTCATGTAATCTTTACATAAACTCTAAACAACTCTAGATCTGTCTAACAAAATCCTTAGGACTCCTGGAAAAATTTGAATTTACTATTTTCGCTGCGTGTATGTGTTCTTTAGAAATATGGCACTTCTCAATATTGAATTTAAATGTTGTTAGGGGGAGGCTGAACAATCACTTTTAGAAGACCATTCAGTTGCATGTGATTAATGTAGTAGGCTTTTAGCCCTTCTAAGGTTATGATATGATGCCACATATCCTTCATTTATTGGTGGGAATAAGAGGCGGTGGTCTATATAAACTCTCATATTTCTCAATTCAATTTCTTACTTTTGCCAAAATTTCTTTCTACACTTTCAGTAATAGGAGTCTTAAAAGAAAAGATTAAGTTTTATTTATTTTTGGTAGAAAAGTCTTCTTTTAGGTAAACACATAAAACTTTTCATCTTGTTCTTATTTTCAAGTTTTATTCTTTGTTAAAATGACTTTTTGACAAGGCAAGAAGATTATTTCTTCCGAGAAAGATTTCAGTTTCAAGCCTAAAACTGAAATCACTTGCTAGGGGTCGGTTGCAATTAGAATAGACCTTAGATCTAAACACGGTTTTGGTTAACCCTCTTTTACAAGAAAAAGGGATGAGGTTGTCTTTAAAGAGGTTACAAACCTTCGATGACAACTAAGGTTACCTAGGACTCTTTAGGATGAGGCAAAAAGCACAATATTATATGAGTAAGTAACTTTAGCAAATTCTAGACAACTTAGGGACTTTGTGATACTTTTGCCTGAAGCTGATGACCGAGTTACCCATGTCATTAACAAACTTGTTGCGGGTAACTTTATCATTACTGTTCTCATGTATATGTACGAGTTCAAGTACCCATTTCCCTTATAAGGGTTTGTAAGGTATGTTTTTTGTTATTTCAATATGAGTTTGACTCAGCTCCATCTCAACAAGTATAACATTTTATCTACTTTTGATAAGTTACTAGGGATCGTTAAAGAGAAATCCATAATTAGAGTGTTCGGACACTATTATTCACTAATCAGCAGTGCTAGAAGGAGGGTTTTCATTCCTTGGTTCTTTACTTTTTCCACTAGGCCAAGAGGGCCTATGAAAGGTACTTTTCAAGGTAAATCTACTCATTTGAATAAGTGGAGGGAAAAATAAGTAATAGTGAGATTTGATAGTGTTGCTAAATCTCGAGAGGGGTATAGTGTTATCTAGGGTTATTCCCATTGTTAGAGAGCACCCCTTGTGCATGTGAACAACAAGTCTCTTCCCAATAAGGAGGAGAAGAGGGTATACAGTAAGTTATAGGAGCTCTAGAACGAGTACAAAACCAATTGCATGGCTCAAGGACTCTATGACGTTTTTGATACCAGTATGTTATTTTCTCAATCATTTATTTTAGCTTACTGTGTTATTCATCATCTAAATTTTCCCTTGTGCAAGATCCATACCAAGATTAATTGAATTAGAGTTCAACAAGTTTACATCATCTATTCCTAACTATGTGACCACCTTAACACCTAAACGTGCCTTTTTTTAAAAAAAAAAAGACCTTTTAGTCTCCTTCTCAAAGATAGTCCTGATATCTAAGAGGATAAATATAAAAAAAAATTTCCTATGGTTATTAAGGAGTTCCTTAAAAAACAATAAAAACAGGCCATAAAATATCTACTTTTGAATTAGAAAAGGATACCTAGAACAATTACTCTCTCTTAACTTTCTTTTGGAAAATTTTGCCTCTTACAAACTCACAGAGCTTAAGAAAATTTTTGTTTAGGCTTTTGGACCTTTACATTTATGTTTATATTGATATTTCTCTTATTTTTCTTAACTTTTCTATTCCTTTTCTTTTCTTTTCCCCCCTTTTTTTTAACTCGATGGGGGATTTATATGGTTTTGTTAGGGTTTTGGGAGGTCTTGAATTCATTTCTGACCATTTGATCTTGAGAAAAGTGTTGTAAACCCTTGATAAGAACCCATTAAGGAGCCTTTGTGTGTAAACACACAAAAAATAAATCGGTTTTTGCATGATGATTACACTGTCGGGGTTGACTAATTTGCCCACTTTCAAGGCCCCGTCGGAGCAATTATGATATCATTGTCGCCTGAGATCACCTGAAGCTGGTAGATGGGGTGCACATCTTTCATTTAGATCTAACTTTGTTTGATTTGGAGGTCGGTAGCTCCACATTTATTCGTTTAAAGTTGTCAACTCGATTAACCAAAACTGTCAAAACAGAGATGCAAGCTAACGAACGATGTATCATTCACTTTCTCTTCATTAAGTCTAAACGACACGTTGTTTAGGGTTCTTAATTTGGGACTGATTAATTTCAATTGAGTTCTTGTTCTTTCAATTGCTTTTAATTATACCTGTAATTGCCTCTAGACTTTTAATTTTATGCAATTTCACTCTTGCAAAACTCAATTGTTAGCCCCAAAGTTGATCATTATTTTCATTTTAAGCCTTGGTTTTGAATTTGTGCATTTCGACCCTCAATTGACCTATAAACTTTCAATTTCTTCAATTTAGCCCTTGATTTAGTCAATTTCAGCCTCTACATTCATGCTCCCTTTATAGTTTGGTCCCTGGTTTTGGATTTCTTGAATCAAGTCCCTAATTGTCCGTCAAAGTTCAAAATTTATTCAATTACGCCTCTAATTTAACCAAATTAACTCTTAAAAATTACAATTAGACTCTAGACTTTAATTTCTTCCAATTAAAGCATAAATTCACTTCAAAAATAAATTTTTCTTGCAATTAAACCCTCAATAAATTAAATTAAACCTTGAAAAATTTCAATTGAGTCCTTGAACATCCAATTTTGAATTTTCTCTTTATATTGAATTTGGTTTTGCCAATAAGGCTTTCATCAGTTGAAGATACACTGTCAAATTTTCTAATCTTTTATATTTTGATCTTCCTTAACCTGTCTTAGACAATTTCCTGGGCGTTCTGGTATATTCTACTCACTAATATATATATTTTTTATTTTCTTCCAATATTTTTTCAATTTTTTGTATTTTTTTTTCTTTTGTTTTTGTTTATGTGGGGCTTCAAAATGTGTAACAACATCATAAAATGATTTGATTTGTTACGTACATCTCAAGTTAATTTTACTTGCCAAAACCAAAAAAAAATGCTTATTGTGGTTATTTAAAGGTAAATATTGAAATTACAAATTAACTCTACGAAACCATAAAGATATTGTATCTTAATTAATTATTTAGGAATCATGGAAATTGTAGGTAATTAATTAAAATTAAGATTAAAAAAAGTAATTTGTTCTTATATGAGATAAAAAAATTGTTTTTTATATAATAATTTATAAAGAATAGGGAGTTGAATGTATTGATTTATTTTTGTCCAATATAATCAGCGTGATATTGAATGGATTTGATGAGTTGAGTGTTCATAATAGGAGGAAGCTGGGTATCTTGAATAAGCTTAATTACAACTCCAGGATCTAACTCAACCTCCAAATTCACCCCAAAATGAAAGGACTTTTGCAACTAAACTTTCGGTGCTACACAAGCCCTAACGATGCCTCTGCCACTGCTCGACCTAATGTAGTCCATAAAGTGATGTCTGTACTCAATTTGACAGCACCATTAGCTGATGTTTTCCAGTAAATATGTTGTTCCACATGTGTTACAGCATTCTTATCAAGCATGCTCGTGTGAATTCATCACTGAGCAAAGGATCACCTCAGCTTGTGTAAATGCATTGGAAGGAGGAGTAATCTGAGTTAGGGTCAAATATTGCCTTATTTCTCCACTGCCAAATACACCAACAAGCAGCCCCCCAACCAAGTGTTCCAAGAAGAAATCAAAAGACAACTAGCGTCATTGAATGAATTAATGGAACTCCTGGTTCTAAAGCTCCAAGTTTGGTTCCAATCCTTTCGTTTACTTTTGACAATTGTTAGAAATTAGATTCTTAAATATTAATTCTTCCCAAAGAGAAATTAAATCTTGAACAAGAGTTTTTAGAGGGGTGTTAGAGTTCATCTCTTCTATATATGTGTCATTGTGTAACAATATATATATGTACTCGTTGATGGCATTGTTTATATTTTGGAATTGCCAATGAGAAGTGAAATCAAGCTGGTTAATTTTTCAACATGTCCTGAAATACTGGATTGTTGGCCCTTTGCTCACATATATACTTGAAAATGTGATAACACTAGATCCAAAGGTCGGTAAGATGAAATTTCATCTGACTTAAGAAGGCAAACCAATATTATAAAAACAGAAAATCAGTGATGAAGTCCTAAAAAATAAAAGTAGCTTAGGAATAAGGTTCTTGGGTTAGATAATCAGTTAATCAATTGGTTCTAATAATCTCATTCATTCTCCCTAGCTAAGGTGTTTTTTAGCATATACTTGGTAGGCCAAAATGGCTTATGACTAGTACTTTCAAAAGATCTTTTTTGGTAGAGATAGAGACTCTCTGATGCTTAAATAAATATCTTTTTAAAGGGAGAAAATATAAGATATTCTAGAGAGAGATGCTACGAAAATATATATGCAGTAGAGAATAAAGATTATGAGCCTTTGATTTGAAGGTCTCATGGTGTTTTTATAGCCCATGAGTCTTGTCTTTTTAAGAAGAGGAGGGTCTGGAGTGTAATTTTACTTTGATAGCATTTAATGAGATATAAATATCCCTTACATCTATATTAATATTTGATGAAAATATGGTGGGTCCTTAGAGGACTTTTATACTCTTAAAAGGTGTAGGGAGATTAAGGTCCAAGACGTCAATTGTAGTAAGCCTATAGAAGCTGAGTTCTTCCCCTAAGTTAGACCCAAAAGAGATTGATTATTCCCTTAGATGTGTCAAAGGAGGAAGGTCATTCCTATGGGCGTGTCAAGAGAGGATGATCATTCCCTTAGACTTGATAGATGGCCAAATCCTAGTACCTTAAATCTTGCATGTTTGCCAGACACATGTTATCTTGGATTTGGCTGATTGTCAAGTCCAAGTGTCTTGGATCTGGTATGTTTGCTAGACCCACATCAATATGGGTCTAGCATGTTCGCTAGACCCACATTACCTTATTTCTTTGAGCATGCCAAGGAAAGATGGTTATTTTCTTGGACTTGCTGGATTATCAGGTCCCGAGTGCCTTGAGTCTAACTTGTTTGCTAAACATATGTTATCTAAGACTTGACTAACAACCAATTCCAAATGCCCTGGGTTTGGTATGGTTGCTAAACCCACGTTACCTTGGACTTCGCTAAATGCCAAGTCTATGTACCTTAGGTCTGGTATGTTCACCAAACCCATATTACCTCATCCTTTTGGGCATGTCTAAGGAAGGATGGTCATTTATTTGGGTGTGCCAAGGAAGCATGGTCATTTCATTGGACTTTCTGGACTGCCAAGTCCAAATGTTTTAAGTCTAGAATGTTTGGTAGACCCACGTTATTGTGAACTTGGCTAACTGTCAAATCCAGGTACCTTGGGTCTGGCATGTTTGCGAGACCCACGTTATCATGGACCTTGCTGATTGTCAAGTCCAAATGCCTTGGGTTTGACTTATTTTTCAGACTCACTTTACCTTATACTTGGCTAAATGTCAAGTCCAAATGCCTTGGGTCTGACTTATTTTTCAGACTCACTTTACCTTATACTTGGCTAAATGTCAAATCCAAGTACCTTGGGTCTGACATGTTAGCCAAATCCACATTACCTCATTCCATTGGACTTGGCTAATTGCCAAGTCTAAATACCTTGTGTCTTACATGTTTCTCAGGCCCATGTTACCTTGGACTTGGTGGGTGGCCAAGGCCAAATACCTTGGGTCTAGCATGTTTGTCAAACCCACGTTATCTTGAACTTGACTGACTTCCAAGTCCAAGTGACTTGGATCTGATATGTTTGTCAAACCCACATTACCTTGTACTTGGCTAAATTCTATGTTTAAGTACCTTGCATATGACATGTTCGTCAGATTCACATTACCTCATTCCCTTAAACGTGCCAAAGGAGGATGGTCATTCTCTTGGATTTTTCAGACTGCCAAGTTCGAGTGTCTTGAGTCTGTCATGTTTGCCAGACCCTTGTTACCTTGAACTTGACTAACTTCCAAGTTCAAGTATCTTGGATCTTGCTTGTTTGTTAGACCCACATTATCTTAGATGGTCATTCTTTTGGATGTACCTAAGAGAGGATGATCATTCATTTGGGTGAGCCCAAAAGAAGACGCGCATTCCCCTAGGCATGCCCGGGGCTTAACACACTACCAAGCCCAATCACGTCTAGGTCTAGCTAGCGCAAGACCCAGTGTGCCCGAGGCTTGGCATACTGTGAAGCCCAACGCGCCTTCGTTGAGGTGTGCTTATTTTTCTGAATATTTATACATGTGAATCTTTCTTGATTCACTGTTTTTTTTTTTTTTGTAAAAATATACTGATAAAAACTTGATTTATCTATGATAACTTACATCACAACTTTATTGAACACAATTTTTTTTATGATTATACTGAAGTCAAACTAATACAAACAACAATTGTCAAAATTTGAGAGAGGAGAGTTCCACTAATTTTCCTTCCCATCTTTATACAAAGAAGCAAGAATTTTCTTGAGCTGCCTATTGTAGACGAAGGGTCGCTCCAATTCCACCAAGTGACCTGCCCTCTCTATGCAATGCAACGTTGCTTTGCCTTGTAAGAGGCTACAGTCAAAGATTCAATTCCCATTATATATAACAAATATGGCTAATTAAATCTATTTCTTGCATAGGAAACATTCATATACTTCTTAATTAACTACGTCAAATGTAATACATTTTTGGCAAACAACAACTAAAATATTGAAGAACCAGTGGAGGAATGGACATACTCTATCAGGTTGCGACATTCTTTCATGTCGAAAATTATGTCATCCCCTCCCCACAAAAGATGTATCCTCTGCAATTGAAATCATTAAAAAAAAAAAAGATGAGATTTCTCGTGCTAGTTAATTAGACCTTTGAGCCAAAACGGAAATAAATATAAATAATGAAGGGTAACCGAACTTTCGATAATTTCTTCGACAATAATCAATTTTGACCGTCTCATTTGAACATGTGAAAGTATGTGACAAAAATAAAGAGCATATTCTTGATCAAATAAATAAATAGCATCTTCAATCCTGTCTATGGGCATTGCATGCCATTGGTTACAGGTTAAGTCCCTTTAAGTGGAGTAATAATAATATTCTTAATGTTAATTCCTTTATGACCTGTGTAAAATGAGGGGCAGTGAAGTTTTTGTCTTCTACAATTAACTCCTCCAAAAGTTCGTGTCTCTCCTTCCTGTGGTCGAAGCACATGTCCTGCCACCAATGTCAAAATGTTATAATTTGCAAAAATCAATTAAACGAGCTTAAATTTCACTTTCAAGTATTTCTAATTGTATAAATGTAAAACAGTGAGGTTAATTAGTTGTCTTGATATATATATATATATACACACACACAGAAACATCATGAGATAAGATGAATCTATATTTTTTATGCTTAGTTAAAAACTTTAAACATGGTCTAAAAAGGTCTAATAATAAGGTAATAAGGTGATAACACACTAATAGATGGGTCTAGCGAGTGTTAGACTCAATATATTTAAGTTTGACCATGTATTGAGTCTAAGTAAGCTTGAGTTTAGCAAGCTGTCAAACCTAACATACTTGGATTCAGCCATATGTTGAATCTAAGTGAATACGAGTCTAGTACATAAGCTGCCAGACCTAACACCATTGGTTTCATCCATGTGCTGAATCCAAGTAAAGATGGGTTTAATAAGATATCAGACTCGCCTTCCTTGGACAAATTAGCTACGCACCATGTCCAATTGGTTTGAGGGTCGTTATAAACTTATGTTAAAATAATAAAGCTTTGTTTATTTATTCTTAAGACTTTTAACATGAACTATTCATGTAGGAATAATCATCTCACTATATATATGTATAAGTGTATAAAAAATCTTTTAATGACCTACTATATTTTCATTTCATTAATAATGTGTAAGAAATATTTATTTTTTATTAATTATATGTAAGAGATTTTTATCACTAATTAATGTCATTAGAAGAAAATGACTCTCGAGCCCCTCCTTCCACTCCATCAAATGACAAAGTTTAAAGATTATAAATATCTCCTCAACCATCCAAGTAAAAAGTTTATAATTTTTTTTCCAAACATTTATATTTTAATTTTCAGAGCATTTATCATATCAAAATAAAAACAAACATTTTTATTCTAAAAATTTAAAGCCTGTTTTTTTATTTATCATAATATTTTATTTAAAGTCACCAAATACTTTAATCATGAAAGGATTCCTAAACTCTACTAAAAAGAGATTGTTTTGAAAGTCGTAAAACTTCTACAGCCAATCATATATATATATTTTAAATTTCAGGAAAGAAAATATAATCCGAACATGTGGTTAACCATTTTTCAAATACCAAATAACTTTATTCATAAGGACAATCAAATTTTAAAACTTCATCAGTATATATATGACAACATAGCCAACGAAGCTTACCTCCAAAATATCTTTGTAGATAAAATTAGGCATCCATGGCAACTTGTAGAAAGCAACGTCCAACAATGTCTTCACACCCTTGACAGTTTCAGGAATCAAGTATTCTGCCCATGATGAGAAGCCGATTCTTTGTAGGCCAGCACGAGAGATGGACTTAGTCAAGGCCATAACTGAACAAGTTATCACCATTGAATCAACCAAATTAGGGTACATCTCAGCCATCTTGAACCCTACCATCCCTCCATAGCTCAATCCAACCAAGGTGCACTTCTCCACGCCAAGTTTCCTTAGACCCTTAGCCATGCACTCTGCTTGAAAAGCCGGCGACCGTTCTGATTTATCAGTGATTGAATCTCCAAAAAAGAGAAAATCCGGAACATAAACTGCGTACTTGTTCGCCAAAGCTAACACCTGAAATTGCCATGTCAGAATCCCATCGAAACCAAAACCATGAAGAAACACCACTGCAGATTTTCTCTTGGCAGTGGTTTCATCACTCGGGACCCAGAAATTGATGACTGTCCCTGATTCGATCTCTACTACTTGGCGTCTCATCCCAGCTACCTTCATCAGGCCATGCAACAAGGGCTTGTACAATGACAGAGTGTTCACCATCTCTCCAGCTCTCTCTCTAGAAATCTAGGCTCTTTTATAAATTTTAAGCTGAGCAATGGTGTTACTTATAATTATTGCCATGGTGGCTTGATCACAGGACGGTGCCTTTTAGGTAAGGAACTAGTCGAAAGTTTGATCTTTACTCGCTGGTCTGTCGCCTTTGTCCCCATTTCCTTACTTAACTACAGAACGTGCTAGCTGTTTACCTCCAATGTTGATTATTTACTGAAAAAACTTTAGAAAATTCTACAAGTCCAACTGTCAAAGTCAACGACTACTTCTTCGGTTTAATTTTCTTCTTCCTTCTTTTTTTTTTTTTTTTCTCAGGCGGCTCGCAGCAATTAATGCGGGGGGGTCCTGATTTTTACAAAATATTAAAATGCTTTCGTAAATGTAATAAATCGTTATGATTTAACTCTCTTATTCACGCTTGCTTGGAAAGGTTAACGAGCGTTTAGCCACTTAATCATTATTATTATGTATGTCCTCATATGATGGATGATTCATGTAATGGAGTTTGGAAGTTAAAAAAACAAACAAACAAAATATTTTTATCTTGTATTAAAAAAAATACATTTTAAATATTTATAATTATAAATTTTTATTGTAAAATAAATTAAGTGAAATGTAATGTGAATAAGCTCTTCTAATACTATTATATGGATATTTATAATATTAAATTAAATTATACTTGAAATTTAATTTGTCAATGAGATTAATTTTTTATTAAATTAATTTCTTTTAATTTTCATAATTAATTTTGATATTTTTTATTATTGAAATAAAACTTAATAGTAATTATTCATTTTAATTCAAAATATAATTGTGTTATTAACAATCTTAAAGTTATATAAACATGTTACTACTATACCATGAGAAAAAATACATAAAAAATGTATTTTCTTTTATTTATCTTCTGTTTTTATTTTTTTAGAGATATAGAAGTTTAGTTGTATTTGAAGGTATTATTTTTATATGAAACAAATAAACATATTAAAGATAATATTTTTAATTTTTTAAATTAGTTAATTTTATTTTTAATTTATTTTCATACCCAGAATATTTCTATGGTATAATATATGCCAAGTTGTTAGCAACCCGTTGAGGCTGGTATTTTTAATTTCTTTACACCCATCTATTAAGCAAACGAGCAGATTTGAAGTTAAGTGAATAACAACATCCTAACGTTAGCTTTGACGATTGAGGAATTTTTTTCCTCATGGACTTTGAGTTTTTTTTTTTATTACTATTAGGGTATCACGCTCTTTTAGAAGATAATATTAGTTCTGTATAAAATTTGTATTAAAGAACCATCTCAACTTAAAAGTTTAAGCCGTTAGGTAAGGTTCAAGATATGATTTATATTATTCTCTAACACACTTCCTTAAATGAAAGTCCTTTGAACTTGAAACTTACATATGCCTAAATTACCTTGTGCTTAATTTTTATCAAATAAATAGGGATGATAAGATTCGAACTCGTAACTACTTGGTCATTAAGGCTCTAATACCATGTCAAAGAACCATCTCAACCCAATAACTTAAACTTTTAGGTAATGTGGGCCTGACTTTCACTTGAGGGGGTATGAGGAGGTATCTTTATGTTTTTTTTAAAAGATATACTAGTTTTTTATGAGATTTGTGAGTGTCCCTTTTAACAAGGGTGCTTTCTAACTTAAAAATAACATTTAGGATGATTTATTTTCTTAAATGCAGTTTAAAATGTCCTTAAAAAATTGAAGATTTATATGCATATCTTGACTTGAAGAAGGCAACTATTTGATAGAGAATCTCCTCCAAATCTTTATGTATATTAGAAAACGAAAGTTATCACTATCATTTTATTTTAAAAAAATAAAGGTCATTGCTAGTTAGGTCGTATTGCTACGTACATGCATCACCTGCATTTTGTTTTTTTGCTGTTAAAATTATGCAGCAGGATCTTGAATATCCCACGTTAGCAGAGGCACAAATCTAAATAATAGTTTTAAAACCTAGATTAACC
>Ga0325410_1004518_pt1 | contig 15522 bp, 10 predicted proteins | sample PopdelMetagenome_16_FD_206182 | JGI IMG/M metagenome (GOLD analysis project Ga0325410, IMG submission 206182) | Populus deltoides microbial communities from Bellville, Georgia, United States - Xylem-PdIQD-R3 | ecosystem: Host-associated > Plants > Phyllosphere > Stem > Wood/Secondary xylem...
TTGATTTTGTTATCAGCTTGATAATGGGCACGCTCATGCATGCACAAAAGGTTAACCCTGAAAAAATTAAATTAAGCACAAATTAAATTTATGTTCTTTAATTTTTAAATTTTTTTTATAGATTTATAAAATGATTTTGTCATGTTTATTATGTTTTATTTCTTCAATCACCTTTTTTTTCTTCAATCACGTACAAAATATTAATATTATTTTAATATATTTTTAAAAACTTACTTTTGATTCATGATAGATTTTTATTTAAAAACAATGCTTATAATAAAACAAACATACTTTCATTAACAATAGCGAGATGCTTTAAGGGAGTATTTGGGTCGTGTTTTTAAAAATTTTAATTTGTTTTTTCTTAAAATAATTTTTTTTATGTTTTCAGATCGTTTTGATGTGCTGATATCAAAAATAATTTTTAAAAATAAAAAACTTCATTTTAATACATTTCTAAAAAGCACTTTGAACTGTCACCGTTGCCACAATTTCAAACAGGCCTAACAAGAAAACAAAGTTAAGATTGAAGAAATACATTTCTTCCTAATATTTTTGTTTTTTTTTTCTTGCAAAAGTCTCTTTTTATAATTATATAATTAAATAAAAAATAAAATTTAAAAAGTAAGGTTATTAAACCAAGTAAGGGTCATGACCTAAGTCACATGTTGGGTTGGATAACTCCGTTTGCTTGGATCTATCCAAAACATCATCATTCAACTATTTTTTATAAAGAAAACATTAAAACAATAAATATAGAAGACGACACGAAACTTGGTTAATTCTTTGATAAGTTTGATGAGTTTGATAAAGAATCAAAAGTATGAGCAAAACCTCATACATACAATAATAATTGATGAAATAAAAGTTTTTTCCCCTAAAAAACCTATATACAAGCAAAACAATCCTATTTATAATAGATAAAAATATCCTAAACAATACTGGAAAATAATAAAAGAATTTTAAATAAAATAGAAAAAAGAATCTTAGATAAGCTAGGAAATTAATACAATTCTCGCATAATAGCTTCTAAACCTTGTCGCAAAACTTTTCCAATGTTTGATTGCCTTAAAAATTTATCCCAATATAGAATAAGATTTCTAGGAACTTTTGATAAAATCTCATACTAATCTAACGGTCAGATAAAAAATTATACTTGTTAAAATAAATTTGTGCACTAGAAAAAATATGCCTCTAACTTTGAAAATTAATTAACCCACCATTGCAAAATAATTAGACTCATGTTGTAGATGGATCAGACCCCTTTTATATATAAATTAGATTGACTAATTTATGATCATCACTTCACTTAAATACTTTGAATGAGCCCATTAAATGTATTTTTTTTTATTCTTAATCTTGTAATTGACTAATCTGGAATTCTTAATAGATTATTTAATGCAGTTTGGACTGCATTCGGAAGAAAAATTATTAGGTTTTCATTCATTTTAAAATTGTTAACAATATTGTCATTGACAATTTGACGGGTCATCAATACTAATGAGATTGTCAATGAAATTTTTTTTTTTATTTTATTTTATTTTATCGTTGTTACTAATACAAAATTTCTGTCATAATTTTCATAAGCAATTACCGATTAAATATTTTTCCGTTCATCTTTCTGTTTTTTTTTTTTTTTTTTTTTCCAATTTTCTATTAGTGCGTGAAGGCTAAAGTGGTCAGAACATTCACCGTTAGATGAGCCCCTCTGAGTTTGTCTTCTCTCTTATTTTAACCATGGTACAACACACAGAGTCATTCAGTTCATATCATCTTCTGAAAAATTTGAAGTCCTGCCTTTTGGGTTTGTTCATGTTATCGATGCAAAGAAGCGTGGTGGAAAAGAAACTCTGATGCCCTTTTTTTTTATTTTATTTTTTTGGAACTATACCCTATGGCCTCTTATATTCTCTCATTCTGAAAAGTTTAAATGCACCTTGCAATGTCAATATGTTTTTTGAATTATAGCTGACATAAAATTTATACGTGAAAGAACCTCAAGAAAGACGACCATAAAATAGGAAACAGCCACAAAGCATTTTAGCACCAATTAGCCACAAAGCATTTTAGCACCAATTATTTAAAGCATAGATCTAACTAGGTACCGCAATTCAAGAATTAATCTTCCTGCAACTCTTTCTAATCTCTCCCCTGGAACCTGTCAATGGAGAGATGTTTCCCATCTTAACCATGGACTTGGAAAATTGCTCAAAGAAAAGCTCATTGCTCTCAGCATATTTCTTGACCAATTCCATTGATGCTTCATTCTTCGTCAGGAGAACTTGGTCAGAGTTCAACAGTCCTTTTGAAGCCAATATGTTCTTGAAGTAACTGTTGTCGAACTTTTTTGGACTTGCGAAGTCCAAGAAAAACAGGTTCTGGTCGCCTCCTGATCTGGGGCACCGGTTGCGCAATTGGGCAGCAAGCGATTGTTGAAGAGAGTAGTCAGGCTTCCCATTTCCTGACTGGTTGTACAGCCTCTGCCTGAAGCTGGTGCACCGAGCATTTCCAATTGTGTGGCTCCCTGAACAAAATTTTTCAAAACTAAGGACCATGTTCATAGTTCGCGGAAACTCAGAGAAGGGGAATAGTCGAGTTAACTTACCAGATAGTGCGACAAGATCAACAACATTAAGGCCTTGTAACTTGAACTTGGTAAGAATTGTTTGAAATGTGTTGTTTGGAGCAGGAATATTGTTATTCGAACCACTCAAGCTTGCACTTCTAGAGTCCCTTCTTCCCAATGGAACTTCCCAGCTAGGACCGCCAGTCTGTATACATAAACGAAAAGGATCAGCTCTGGAATTTTGGCTAGAAAAGTTGGTTCAATTTCATTACAGGACAAACATGTAACACTTACAAGAACGGTAGAATCTCTTGCAGACAAAGCCATGATATCAGCACAGGAAACTGTTTCAGGACACTCCTTCTCTAGTGCAGATTTAATCTCGTCAATTACTTCAAATCCTCGAGCTGAGTTTCTATTCGGATTAGACCCCTTCTCACTTATTATGCTTCCGGTGCTGTCTAGCAATATCGATGCGTCACAGCCCTGGGATTTTAACAAAATAATGTAAATCATTTTATTCATGATAGTAGAAGAGCAAGTGATGAGAGTTATATATAGTAATCAGTTATAGACCTTGACAAAGCAGTCATGAAAATGGAGCCTAAGTAATGAGGCTGCCATACGAGCTTCTTTAGCAACTGCTTTGGCTACAATGGAGTTGACTATTTCTCGAGCTTTTGGGCATGACCTATCGTAAAACTGTGGATAGAGGTAGCCACCAGTTGTCTTGCCACAAAAACAAATCGGAGAAAAGGCCAGGAAAGCAAGAGCAAGAACCAAGACAACGCTAATGAGCTGAGCCATTACTGCTTCAAATTTTTTGTTTTGTTTTAGAATATCACATTCAAGACCAAGACTTCTACAAAGGAATGCTAAGAAGTATGAAGGGGGAGTTCAAAAGCTGCTATGAACTTTGGATGGTCTTAGGATATTTATAGAAGGAACGTTATGCATAGCCTTGAGAGATAGTGGAGGCAGGGCGGAGCCGGAATATTAGGTGGGTCAAATTAGAAAAAGTATTCTAAGAGGACTTAAAAATTAAATTTATTAATCTTAAGGTCAAAATTTAAAATTATCCAAGGAGGGAGGCTGGGAAAAAAGAAATTGTAGGGGCAGGGGCCACCCCCCCCGCCTCCGCCCCCAAGTGGAGGGAACGGAACAAAAAGGTGGAGTTGGTAACTAACTAGCTTTCCATCGACGGGAAAAGAGAGATAAGAGTTGTTAGCAATTTATTGTTATTTAGGCTGATCAGTCTCATTGATACAAAGTTTTAAGAAAGCTACTGAGCAGCTCCTAAACTGATCTAATTGAAGCAAGCGCTTAGGACACAACAACTTAATGTCTACATTAGTTTTATATCATTATTATTTAAAATCTATCATGGGTTTTCTGTATATAATGGAGAACATGGCTGTACTATACCAGTTTGCAGATTTAGACATCCTATCTAAATCAGTCCTTGATAACCTTAACTTCGATCTTTGATGTGGAAAAAATGCAGAGTGAGAGGATGTACGCAGACCTCATTCTGCTGAATTGAATGAATGTGCAGAACACGATGCACAGAAAACAGATTTTGAAGAATCTTATCTTTTTCACAAATGATAGGACTAATCGTCATCTTCCTTGCATAATTTTGTTTTGATTACCAGTGGGTCCATATGACCTCCATTATTATTATTATCAGTAAGTTTGGAGCTTTAAGCGTGGTCAAATGATACAGTTGTTCATATTTCAAGTCCCAAATGTGAAGACAAACACCGGTGAAAAAAGCAGCGGAAAGAGAAGTAGATTCACCTGCTCTATTGACCAAATGGAGCGTCTCATAATTTTTTTAGACTTCAATTCCTACCATTGATAGAATCAATGATGTGTTGTGCACAGTGCACACTAGAAGGCAATACAACAGCTAGCTGTAAACATTGCATGAGGTTGAAAATTCCTAATATTTCTACCAAGCTTCGTTTACTAGAGTTTTACCCATGAAAAAAATATTTAATGGTTAATCATGAGGCATTCATTAATTCCGTCTCTTATTGTTACTTTTCTTTTAAATAGCTTGTCTTATACCATAAATTTTATGAGATATAGATTGGGTTAAAATATAATTATATGATAATTACATAATTAAAAAAAACTTAAAAAATAAAAGTATATAAAAGAAAGAATATGTACATAAGCAAAACTTGAGTAATTATAACAAACCATGTAAATTAAAAAATAGTAGTAACTCCTGTGATTGTGAGATCGTGGAAAGAACTCTGAAAGATAAAAGTTATCAGCAGGTGACATATAAGAAATGAGAGGTTACCGAAAGCTAATATTACTCGATTATATAAAATAGATGACAAGGAAGATGAAGAAACACATACAACTCAACAAAAACTCTAATCACAACATTTCATTTTTATTAAGTTCCGAGGACCTTTCAAACCTTAAAATAATAGGCGATAGGTTGTAGACGGTAATTTTATAGGCGATAGCTTGTAGGTGATGAAACACTAGGCAATAGTCAAGTAGACTTGTAATTTTCTTTATAATCAGTAAGCTTGCAGTTTCATTCATAAACAAAAAATACCAAAAATATGTTCTATTATTCAAGAGTTTCAATTCGTGGGTGCAATCATAGTTCTATAAATGTAAGTATTTCTTTTCTAACTTATTGAGTTTATTTTACATTCAAGTTGTTTTAATTATTTGACTATTTTTTCAATTGAACTACTATTTGTGTGAAGTGTATTTGATCATATTGATACTCGTGTAACTTTATAATACAAATTTAAAATTGTGTGAGTAGATTTATGACTAAATTTAGAGTTAGAATTAATTAACTTAAAAATTCAATCTTAAGTTTTAAAGTCCTTTTAGTTAAGGCAAATATAAAAAAACCTACATCAAACAGCATGTTAACACAAAAATAGATGAAACAAATAAAACCATATCATAACAAACATATTCTCTTACTATTGTTTATATGGAATAAATCGAAACCTATTGAAGGATTTATATGTTCTTATTGGTATAAATAATATGATATTTTTACTTGTAAAATCTATTTCAATATATGAAAAAATTCTAAAATAAAGTATAAGAATACGAGAAGTTGATCTGATTAGACCAATAAAGTGACAAATAATTGCCATGGTTGGAAAACTATTCAAAAAGTTTGTAATTCTTGGAAAGTAAGTAATTCAAAAATTTGTTTAAGTACATGGTTAAAATGGTATATTTAAGGTCAAATTAAAAATAAAATCTATTTATTTTTAGGGTTAAGACTTTGTTGGAATATAATATTTAACATAAGCTCTTGAACATTATGCTCTAAATAAATTGTAGGTGAATGAAAAATTGATTTCAAAGAATCTTTAGTTTGTATGTTTTGGTGAAACTCAAAACCTCCTAAAAGCACTTTATCCTATATAGAAAAGAAACAAAACTTTATTAAAAGTTGAGGAGTTAAGATTAGATTCAAAGAACATTCAAGTTCTTAAAGGGAAAATGTCCCCAATAAAGTGAGTTTTATGCTTAAAACCTATATGTGCACACTAGCTGAGCTCTGGTTTGGGTAACATAATATTTTAAGCTAATAAATTATTTTTTTGCCAATTGAAATTTGAACTTTTCTTAGTCCATGAAAAATTATTTCTACAAACCTATTGGTTAATAGTAAATTGATTAGTTTTTACATAACTCTTTCAATAATATCTTAACATATTTTTTAGCTAAAAAATCACATTATTTAAATAAAAAAATGTTAAGGTTTAATAATATTTTTATGGTGGGTAATCAAAGTTATTAGTGGAGAAAATCCATCACTTATTGACGTCTAAAATTCTCTATAAAAAAAAGGTTTAAAAAGAGTGTTTGGTGTGGGTTAATTCTGCATTGTTTTGACATAATTTAATATTTTTCTTCACTTAATTTTTCAACATTGCTTTTGTGATTTTAAAGTTTTGTCTTGTTTCCTCTAAATTTCCTTCTTATTTAAAACTTAGATTTTGTCATTGTAGAGGAATAATTGAGTAATATTTTATTGACTCATTGAACTTTGTTTGAGAATGCACCTAAACAATGTGATATTATTGGTATTTTAGAAGACTTACTGAAGAAAGTTCGTTTACATCAATTGAGGAACAATAAATCATTAAAGATACACAAATAATGATTTCGAGTTCTTATTCCAATTTAAATGTATTTTGTAGTCATAAATAGATTTTTATAGATCCATATGATTTTTTTCTCATGTTTTTTGGTTTAAAAAAGGTTTGAAATTAGGTTTTTAATGTATAAAAACTTGGATTTTAATTTTTCAATCCCTAAAATCATCTTTAATAATCGGAAAATATTGCATGCAAACAACTCATTGACTGTTCTATTTTAAAAAATAAGCCATCCATATTTTTTTAAAATGTAAATCTATCATTTTAGGGCCAAACACACTTGAAAGTTTTAATTTTAGGCTAGACATGCGAGTCCATCATTCAATCTTAGTCACGCTTAATCTCTTTATTAAAAGTAATCTTTAATTATTTTTATTTTATAATAATATCTATTATTCTATGATTTTTAAATAATATTAGGGATTTTTAAGATAATATTAACAATTATTTTTTGAATGATTATATATAAATTAATGTGTATACTGTTTTAAGAATTTTGCTCACAAAATATCTATTTTTTATTTATTTTAAAGGTCTTATATTTTTTTAAAATTTTTAATTTTTAATTTTTTAATACACCCACTTCAAAATTATTGATTCATGATTTTTTTTATTTTATTAAAATTTTTTAAGAGTATAATAATTTTATTTAAAAAATACTCTGAACATCAACTTCGATTTCAATATTTAATTAGCATTAATGATACTAAAACCATAATCATACGTATTCTTCTCTTATATAACTTTGCGCGTTTGTCTCTACGGGCACGTTTGTGTTTTTGCTAAACACGTTGTATTAGATGTTTGGTAAGTGATAAAACATTATTTACTATTAATAAGACCTACTAAAATTTGCAGGCGTACCTGTGTCTCACTAAAAAAGTGAATTAATTAATTCACTATCCACTGTGTACTTAATTCACTTTTCACGATGCACTTAAGTGAACAGTGTTCACTTAAGTGAATGGTGGAGAGTGTCTCCACTGTTCACGTGAACAGTGAACAGTGGAGACACTCTCAACTGTTCCGGCTGGACTGGGTCCGGTCCAACATTGAAACTGTCCGACCAAGTTAAAAAAATTAATTTTAATTTTAATTTTAATTTTTAATTGTGTTTTATTCGAAAAACTAGTGTTTAACATTATTCAATGACACTATATAAATTAAAAGAAGATCGCTTAATGACGTAGTATTTGAAGAATTTGATCGCAATCCCAATTTTGTTCCTGATAATATTTTACCCGATGTTATTGCGTATTTAAGAAATCAAGGAAACTTTAGTTCTTGTCAGATGGATTTCGTATGTGATGGAATTGTAGATAGTTTAATGGAACAATAAAAAATATTTTATGTAAATATTATTTATTTCATGATATAGTGGTTAAATCTATAATATTTAAATTAAAACTCATCAATATTAATATATATCTTGTTTTAATTATTTTATAACCTCTATTTGAAAAGTATTCTTAAACAAATACATTAAACTATTTTTTATTCGACCTTAGTTTCAATCATAGTTTTAATCAAACCAATCTCAATTAAAACTAATTTTTATAAAACAACTTTTTTCAAATTACAACTATAAAATCTACCACAATACCATATATTGTCTTATTAAATTTAGCTTAAAAACGTAGCACGGGTACATTAACAATAAATTCCTCTAAGTCATCCCTTGAATCTAACGACATGTTGTAACAATAAATCAATTTCATTAATATATATTCCTAAAGTATATTTTTTTATCTTCTAAATTAAATTTAATTAAAAAATTCAAATGAAGTTTTATATTTAAAATCCTCTTAAATAATAAAAATAAAATCTCAAATAAAATTTAATCTATAAAAATAAATCAAGATACGATAAGAAATTTAATATTAAAATTTAATATTAAAAGTAATTTTTTTAAATACTCATTTAGTTTTTTAAAATATTTTTGAAGAAATAAAATAAAAATAATATAAAAAAATAAAAATAATTAAATTTAATTTATAAATCAATTAGATATTGTAATTAAATTTAATTATAGTAAAGAAATGATTATAAATAACTGAGAGTGAAATAGTCAGTGACTTCCTTTCAAAATTCCAGGTGTCTAGACGAGGCGTCAACCACTTTCACTAGTCCAAATGTGCAAAAATGAACCAAACTTCAATAAAATCAATACACTCGAAGAAACCCTAACAATGCCACTGCTAAAATAACAATAATAATGCCAATTAAAGCCGAAGGCAAAGGCAGCAATCTCAAAGGAGGAAATGGCTAAACTACAGCAGCAGCACAGTAATACAGCTGGGTGGGCTCCTCCTTCAGTGCAAAAACGATGGCTCTTAACACTCTTAATCATGCTTTCCGTCTCAACTCTTATTGCTTTCTTCATAAAATCTGCTTTCGATTCCTGCGATCCCCCCCACCCCCACAACTTCGATGTTGCTGCTTCAAACAAACCGGCCAAAGTTTTTTCGAATTCGATTAAAACGGCGCCGAGTCCGCTTAGTTTCATGAAGTCTAAGCTCGTTCTCTTGGTCTCTCACAAGCTCTCTCTTTCTGGTACTGTCTTTCGTTATATATATATGTGTGTGTGTGTGTGTGTGTGTGTGTGTGTGTGTGTGTGATTAATAGTTTTGTTTTGATTAAAGCAAGACAATAATTGTTGTTATTTGCATTAAGTATTAATTAGATTGTCTAGTCAATTTTGCATGCAAGATGCTTGTATTATCATGTATGATGTCCTTAATGATTGTAGAATTTGGAAAGGCAGGTGATTATTATGCTGCTTAAAGCTAAAATATGTGCTCTTTATTACTATCAGGGAATGATTTTACTATTTTGTTAAAGTCGGGTGCATATTGTGAATTCGTGTTTGTGCATCCCTTTTGTCATCTTTCTTGAAGGAACGCAAGTCATCAATTGTAGTTTACTTGATGTTAATTTTATCCTAAGATGGCTAAATTTCTGAGCATTCTAAAGGTGTTTTGAGATGAACGTTGAAATGCCTGGTTTGGTGATTCATGGATGATGTGCATAATGATATACTCTAGAAGATCTTGTGGCAGCATTTTCTTTTTATTCATTTAGTTAAACCATTTAAGTGCGCATGCTTTAAGAGAATGTTTTTAAAATTTTGTTATCATGGCATTGTCGTTTCAGAAATTTTGTTTTTGGTTGTCATTGTCTTTTCATATAAAAGTGTATTGAATGAATGATCTGACACGTGCTAATGTCTGAAACAACAATTGTGTCGACAAAGAAGGAATAGTTACATACCGAAACTGTTAAGCTACCTGTAACTGGCTTCCATTATTTTATGTACTTGTATGGTTGTTCTTATGGTTTGGAGAAGTATGTAGTAGGAGGCTTCCCTATATTATGTCAATTCATGAAATTTTCTTGCTGTTCATAATAGGAAGTTATTGTTTAAGATATTCAACTATAAATGGAGGGGTAGGGTGGCTGAAAATTTGTTCCAGTAGGAATTAGGATGTGTCATTCATTTGGTTTTTTCTGTTATTCTTGTGCAAATGTGTAGCATGTATTCCTGGCAAGTGTTAACAACCAGATAACCAGATAACATTCATTTTTCCAACCGAGGAGCTGCTTTCACTTGCTTTACTTCCATGAACCTGTGTATTCTATATAGCAGATTAAAATTTAGAAAGCATGCACTGTGATTTCTTAAATGTTCAGTGCATAAAATCTCATCTATCCCATCAATTTTCTCTATGATTTTCATGTTGATTCATAAGTATCATATCCTCTGTTTTTTGTCCTTTCCATGATTTTGAGCTAACTTGCTCGTGTGTTTTATTTTTCCAGGTGGACCATTGTTACTGATGGAACTAGCATTTCTATTAAGAAGTGTTGGCACTGAAGTTTTTTGGATTACTATCCAGAAACCATCAGAAACTGATGAGGTTGTATACAGTTTGGAGCAAAAGATGTTGGTCCGAGGAGTGCAGGTAATTACTGTTCTAGCTCCTGAAGTTGTCTAGCAGATGATTTTGTTCCAATTTTTAAGTGATTTTAAGTTCAATATTAAGTCGGGCATGTGTCAACCTTTTATATTAATTGGAATACAGAATTGAATCTGGCCTTGTTTCACTACTGCACTGCCATCATATATATATATCATTATGTCGCCCCTTCTTAATAAAAAGTTGGAGTTGGCTTTCGACTGTTCATGAAGCTAGTCCTCTGCTATTATATGCATACAGGTTCTCTCTGCAAAGGGTCAAGAAGCTATAGATACAGCTTTTAAGGCTGATCTGGTTGTCTTGAACACTGCGGTTGCTGGTAAATGGCTGGATGCTGTTCTCAAGGAGAATGTTCCTCGTGTTCTCCCAAAGGTGTTGTGGTGGATCCATGAAATGAGGGGGCATTATTTCAAATTGGATTATGTCAAGCACCTTCCCTTGGTTGGTGGTGCTATGATTGATTCACATGTAACAGCAGAATACTGGAAGAATAGAACTCAAGAGCGTTTGAGGTACTTATAATCTGTTTGTTGATACTGACTTAGTGACTGAAGTACTTACTTTCTATATGATTATATGTCCTTTCTTGTCTGCCCTGGTATTTAATTTTCTGATAAATGATCTATCATAATGTTGACTATTGAAGGCACAAGTATAGGAATGAATATATCAATTCCTATAAATAATTAATTATTGTGTCCATTCTCAATTAAACCAAGGCATCATAAATACGTTAAATAGCTGAATCTAGCTTTGCTTCTTCTTGTGGTGGTTGAGGTGTTGATCGTTTGTCTTTGGCTTGTTTTAACTGGCATCATCATGTTTTATTTTCTTTGCGTAGTTTTCATCTCCAGTTTCGGTTATGGTTGGGACATAAATCTGAAACTAAATAACATTTTACTCTATTGTTTTTGTGTTTCCATAATCCTTTCTTTTTCATATTTTTTGTTTTCTGTTTCAGTAATTCTTTTTCTTTCTTTTTTTTTCCTCTTCTGCAGGATTAAAATGCCTGAGACCTATGTGGTTCACCTTGGAAATAGTAAGGAACTCATGGAGGTTGCCGAAGATAGTGTGGCAAAAAGGGTTTTGCGCGAGCATATTCGGGAGTCTCTTGGAGTGCGGGATGAAGATATACTCTTTGCCATTATTAACAGTATGTTTTTCATGCTAATTAGATCATATATTCTCATTTTGACCCTGCACTTTCTTTTCTATTGATGAATTCAGTTCCTTAAAATGAATGACTCGGTTGTGTGTCACCCAGTTGGAAGAAGACATGAAGAATTTTGTTTATTACCTTTTAAACTATAGCCTTGGGATCTGAATTTATCTTCTTCCCTTAGCTGGTTTTGGACCCTGCCCTTCCCTGCCAATCTAATGCACCTCCACACAAAAGAAACATCAGAGCAAGGGAGAGAAAAAAATGTTATATCTGGTTGGATATTAATAACTGGTAAAATATATTGCAGGTGTTTCGCGTGGAAAGGGCCAGGATCTATTTCTACGTTCCTTTTATGAGAGCTTACAAATAATCCAAGTGAAGAAACTAAAGGTGCCATCAATGCATGCAGTAATTGTGGGTAGTGACATGAGTGCTCAGACTAAGTTTGAGACAGAATTACGGAACTATGTGATGCAGAAAAATATTCAAGATCGTGTTCACTTTATAAATAAAACTTTGACCGTAGCTCCTTATCTAGCTGCAATTGATGTTCTTGTTCAGAATTCACAGGTAGTTTCATGATGCCTGAGCATTTTTTTTTCCATGCACTGTATTTTATTTTAAATATCCAGTTTGGTAGAGTAATTGTTGTTTATTATCTTGTTATCATCATCTTAATTGATTCATGTTTTTTGACATGGTTATCTTCATTGAGACATGGCCTGTGTTCATTTTGCTGATGCTGTGTTCAGTAGGAAATGGCTTTGTGGCATAACATTCAATTATATAAACTGAAAAGACAGGGAAGGAAAAAAGGGGGATAGGTTAGGCATAAAAGACGCAACTCTTAGCTGCAAACTCACAATTAATAAACTAGGGCCTCCATCTAGAGTTACATAAAAGACGCAGTTCAATTAATAAACATGATTAAACAGTAAAATAAAGCAGTTTATTTTCATGAGGTCAAATATAATGGTGCCATAATCTGTCTAGGAAAGTTATTTCATTAGGCAAGTGGTGCATCTTATAAAATGAAGCAAAGAATCCAGTCTTTTAATGTGAAACAATTTTTGGCTGTCATTGAGATGAATCATGGATGCTTATAGAGGCTTCTACTCCTCTGTTGATTTCATTTTCCTAATCCAAGGTTTGTTCAAAGTCTATCTGATTGCATTGTTATGTATGTTCATCACAATTCCATTTCCTTTTCCAAGCAAACTGGAAGTATAAGAGCTCTTGTGAACTTTTTCTTTCTGCGCACCTGTTTAGGCACGGGGTGAATGCTTTGGGAGGATAACTATTGAAGCAATGGCATTTCAGCTGCCTGTACTGGTGAGGCTTTTTATAGGATCCTGATATTTCTTATAATAAATATGCATGATACTTGAGTTCTCATCACACATGCCATATATTATAGCTGGTTTTGAGCACAATTGTTGCTTGTTATCTTGTTCATGTCAGGGAACGGCAGCAGGAGGCACCACAGAGATTGTCGTGAATGGAACTACTGGATTATTGCATTCAGTTGGAAAAGAAGGGGTCACTCCCCTCGCCAAGAATATCGTAAAACTTGCCACTCATGTCGAGAGGAGGCTTACAATGGGCAAGAGAGGATATGAAAGGGTCAGGGAGATGTTTTTAGAACATCACATGGCACACAGAATTGCTTCGGTGCTGAAAGAAGTTTTACGGAAGTCAAAGAGCCACCCTCATTCTTAACACTTCGAAGATCAGTCCTCCCCGCAGTTTGCTGGAGCATGATACGAGCTGCATTTCTAGGCTGTTCCATCAAAATCTTTACAAAGAGACGGACTTCACTGATGATAGGAAATTGTTAGTTTATAGCCCATATCCATATCCATAGCCATAGCCATACCTTTTCTCTGGTTGGTGTTTTCCTTGCTACCTTTCAACAGAGCTGTATATTATGTACATAATCGGGTGAATCAAGTCAGTGGCCCGTTTATGCTAGCTGACTTCGTCATTTGTCAACGCATATGACTTTATCATGTCAACGTTTAAGGTTTTTTCTCTGGCGTCAGTGGTATTGATGAGGATCAGCATTGCGATGTGCCAAAATCCACGATGAGATCAGCAAAAGAAATCTCATTCCAGCCAAACTTTATCGGTCACCTGCCTGAGCTGTATCAACACGAGGCGACGTAAACCTTTAATTTCTTTGAATAGAAGTCAACTTGTTACTTGGCAGTGCATCTCCATGGGTTGGATTATTTTTTTATGAAAAAAAAACCTGACCGTGGTAAACGCGATTTTTATTAGTAAGAAAAATTTTGATTATGAATTCAAAACTCTAAATACATGGGTTTTTATGTTTCAAGTTATATTTTTTAATTAAATATCAAGTCAGTAATCTAAAAAACAGTTATAGATGAAGATATATCTATAGATAAAGATATATGTTGATGTTCTTGTTATGCTGAGAGCTAATAATGATTCTTTTTATTAATATTAATCAAATCGGATTAACTAATCTTTACTAAATTTAATAATTGTCATTTGAAATCTATCTTTTTATTTAATTAATGATTAACAATCTAAAAAAAGAGAGATTGTTTTAATTAAAATTTAAATAAAAAAATCTACAAAAACTAAAAAAATACATAAAAGGGGTTTTGAACAAAAATAAAAAGAAAAGAAATGATAAAAAAGAAGAAGTAAAGTATGTTTAAGCTTGGCTTGTGAAGCTTGTGCCAATAAAAAAGCCAATGCCAAACACACGTGGTTTAGTTTTTTTTTTTTTTTAAACGACAAATAATATGTCATTTACAAAACCTAATTTTTAATTATTATAATAGTGGTTAACACCCCTAAAATTCTTTTTCTAACTAATTTTCCACCTAGAAACATCAAAAAGCTACTCTAGAAGCATTAAAAAAAATAAAATCATTTATGGTATTAACTTGGAATAAATCAATCTAAAAACACAAAATCATCTCAATCTAAAAAAACTTCATGAGATATAATCTATTTTTCAAGTAAGATTAAAGCTAAAAAAATCTCAATAAATTTTTTTTGTAAAAAAATAAACATTTTAACACCAAGAAATTTTTTTTTTTTTATAGCTAGAATCTTGACCAACTGCTAAATCAAGGATGAAAATAAAAACAAATAAAATCTTGGAATAAAAATTTAATCCTCAAACTAAAAAAACTAAAAATAAACTTTGACAAAACCCTAGGTAATATTTAACATGGAATAAATCAATCTAAAAAAACAAAATCATCTCAATTTAAAAAAAACTTCATGAGAAATAATTTTTCAAGTAAGATTAAAGCTAAAAACATCTTAATAAAGTTTTTTTTGTAAAAAAAACATTTTAACATCAAGAATGACTTTTTTTTATATAGCTAGAATCTTGACCAACTGTTAAATCAAAAATCAAAATAAAAACAAATAAAATCTTGAAGTAAAAATTTAATCCTCAAACTAAAAAAGAACTTTGACAAAACCCTAGGTAATATTTAGCTAAAAAGCAGATGGACCATCTTTTGTTATCATAGGGCTGCTTTTTTTTTTTTTTTTCTTATTCAATTTTGATACCTTAACTTTTAATCTCATAAAGACAATAAAATCAAGAACTACTTCAATGTTAAGATATTTTGTCAATATACTATAATATTCCATAAAAAATAA
>Ga0325410_1004520_pt1 | contig 15518 bp, 8 predicted proteins | sample PopdelMetagenome_16_FD_206182 | JGI IMG/M metagenome (GOLD analysis project Ga0325410, IMG submission 206182) | Populus deltoides microbial communities from Bellville, Georgia, United States - Xylem-PdIQD-R3 | ecosystem: Host-associated > Plants > Phyllosphere > Stem > Wood/Secondary xylem...
CAAATAAACAAGATATATAGGCCTGTGTTATATATATATATATATATATATATATATATATATATATATATATATATATAAAAGACCGATTAAACCGATTAAAATTTTAAAAAAACCAGTTGGTTCGATTCGGTTTTATAAGCAAAAAACCGAACCCAAACCGGAAAAAACTGAGCCAAAACTGAGAAAACCGAGCCAAATAGAAAAAATCGAGTCATACCAGTTTGAACCGGTTTTTGTTCTAAAAAACAAACTGAACCGAACCGAAACCAGTCGGTTGAACTGGTTTCGGTTCGGTTTTGGTTTTTTTATAAAAAAATTCGGTTTTATTACTTTTTTTTTATAAAAACCAAATCGAACCGAAAATAATCACCCCTAGTTGCTATGCTTAAACCTTAGGAAATTTCATATACGTGTAATCTTCATGTAAAAATTATATTAGCGCGATTCCATACAACAAGGATTCATGCCAATTAATGCTAATGAAAATTGTGAAGAACAAGAAAGAAAACCAACAAAAGAATTTGACCAAAACGATTTGCCTAGGTCTAAATATGTGGAGATTTGCTACAAGAAAACAACAAATTAAGTGCCGGAGCTAATTTAGGTCAGGCGAGGAATATTTCCATAACCTGTGCATGGTTAACCCAAGATCAAACCTCTTATAACATATGCTTAGCCTTGCCCAGATACCATATTAGCGATTCTTTTTCTTTTTTCTTTTTTTCTTTTTGCTGAAGAAAATCTTGGAAGCATTTTTTTTTCAACTTTATGGCTTTATTGATTGACAACCAATTCTCGTTTCCTGGACGCTATTCAGTTCTGAAATTGGTCCACTGACTTGTAGAGGCCAAATCTCATTAACCATACTGATCGTGAAAAGACCCATCAATAGAATACCTCCATGCTTTTCCACCCTTTTGATGGTATCCCTTACTTCTGTTTTAATCTTCAGACAGAACAGCTAACACATTGCATTTTGTCCATCTGGTCCAACTTCTATCAAGGGATATCAAACTGAACGAAACAAATTTTTGTTTAAAAAAAAGTGGTCCAAAAACAAAATTAAAACTCAATACAGATCAGGTATAGAGTTAAAAAGATGCGGGGAAAACAATCTTTCCTCGTACCCATTAGCACTTGGTAATTCATAGTGTTATTGTTGTTTTTATTTTGATTTTTTTTTCATTTTAGTTATTGATTTTATTTAATTTAGTTCTTAAATAATATGTTTATGGAAATTTAGTAATCCATGATGTTGTTGTTATTGTTTTTTTTTTTCATTTTGACAATTGTTTTTCTTTAGGTTATTGTATTTTTCTTAATTTAATTTTTATATAATGTGTTTATGGAAATTTAGAGTTAATAACTTATTTTAATTTGTTTTTTATATGTTACTGTAATATCAAAAAATATCACAGCATCAAATTAAGTTGGTATTCAAAAAAATATTTTATATGTTACTGTAATATCAAAAAATATCACAGCATCAAATCAAGTTGGTATTCAAAAAAATATTTTAGCATCGATCATTGTATGGTTTATTTAAATTAAATAGTTAGATAAAAAAATAATTTAAAAAAAAAACTAGGTTATTTTTAGCCTTTTTTAATTTTTTGAACTTTCTAATAATTTTATGAAAAAAAATTAACATCAATCTTTGAAAAAAAAAAAAGAATTGCATATAACAATACACGTGATATTGTCAAGTGACAACTCATTACTCAACCCAAAATAATGCAAGTAGGGCTTCTTTTGGGATTGCGTGAAACCATGATTTTAAAAAAGGCATTAAAATCAAGCTTTTTAAGTATACTACGTTTTCAGAACCTTGATTTTTAATGATTTTAACTTAATCTATTTTATTTTTTTAATTAAATTACAATACCAAACGACATTAAGATCCTATTTATTTTTGTATTTTAAAATTATTTTTTAAAAAATATTATTTTAGTTTTTATCTTTATTTCAAATTAAAAAAAAATTTGTTCTCAAATCATTTCGATGTGATGATATTAAAAATAAATTTTAAAAAATAAAAAATTTTATTTTGATACATTTTTAAATGAAAAACACTTTAAAAAACAACCGCTACTGCAATACCATGCAGCTCTAAATATAGGGTTATTACTATTTTTAACTTAGATAATACAAGTATCATGAGATCATTCCATCTAAATAAAATCCATATTTTATTGTTTAAAAACTATAATATGTTTTTTACAATTAGATTACATTTTAGTTTTATTTGATAGTTTATTAAGAGATCTACTGAATCAAGAAATTTAATGATGCTCATTGAATAATTAATAATATTATATTAGTTACTTATTGTGCCAACTTTAATGAAAAAAATAGATATAAATAAAATAAAAAAAAGAAAAATATAATTGAAGATATTTTTATCACGTTTAGTGAAATCTTCTTTTTCTTTTTTATATTTTTTTTAATATAGATAAGGGAGTAACTATTATGATGTTACTAATTACTCCCTCATCACCACAATATTATAAGAATGGAGGTAGTCTTTTCTCATCTTAATTCTCTTCTTCTTTTCTTAAGATTTAAACTCGGTTTTTTTTTTAATTGAAAATCTCAAATCTTAATTATTGGGCTATCCTTTGCATATATTTTAATTATATTTAAGAAATGGATATATATCTTATGTCATGATATGTATGAAATTGACAACATGAATACTTAAATGAGAAAAAAAATCATAAAATAGATGTCCCTTGAACATATAAAATTCAGATGTATCATGATACATGATCAATTATATGATAATTAAACATAAAGGATAATAAACATCAAATGCACTACCAATTTATTAGAGTATTATCAATTTTACACTCCATTTTTTTTTTCAATTTTATCACTAAAACATCTTGATTTCTTAATTATATTTTTTATATAAAAAAATTAATTACCAAAAACACGTTAAGTCCTTATAAAATGAAATCATTTGTTAAAAAAGAAAAGAAAAAACATTTAATTGATAACTCTTAAAAAATCATAAGTAAAAATTACATAAAAAAAACATTTAGTGATATTTTTTAGGTTTGTGCAAAAATAAAAGGGATGTGGGGTGTTTAAGATCGAGACTGCAAACAGATAAGATGAGATTTGGGCCATGGTTTCAGGTTGGGGTAAAATCGGGTGTCATTTGACGGAGACACCAAAGGCCCATTAACAAGTAGATCCAGGCTGTTTAAATTCACAGCAGGCCCAACGATTAATCCACTACGAACCCAGTTATTTGGGAAATGGAATTTTATTGCGTTTGTTGTCTTCAGAATGGTCTCAAGCAAAGCCCACGATAGCTTAGCCGTATGGGCATGGTTATTGGGCCCTGGGCCTCACTATGATCGCAAAGGTCATTCATTGTTCGGGCCCAGTTCTTTTGTTCAATATAAAATTTGATGATCGAGGATGTCTTTCTCTTTTCTTTTTTCTTTTTTCTTTTTTAAGAATTTGATCTTCCATTGCTACATGTTTGAGAAAATTAACCCCAAATGGTCGGTCATGTTTCCTCTCTCTTGATTTTTCGATCCAGACTAGCATTTTATTTTATTTTATTTTATTTTATTTTATTTTTTAAATGCAACATGTTGAGGTTAGGATATGATCTTAAGATAGCTCGAAGAGGATATTTATTTATATTTGATATATTTTATATCAATTTCTACGCATTGTAGATATATGACAAGATTTTTAAGATCATGAAGTGGTCGTTAAAATCACGCATGAAAAAATAATTCTATAAATAATACAATTCTTTTCCCTACTTTTATCATATAAACAATTCGACTCTATTTATGATTAAGAGTATATTTATTTTTTTGTTTTAAAGATGTTTATGAAAAAAGTTAAATTATTTTTTTATTTTAAATTAATTTTTTTATGTTTTTATATTGTTTTATTGTATTATATCAAAAATAAATTAAAAAACATTTTTTAAATATATTTTTAAACAAAAAATACTTGAAAAAATAACAATTATTATCATAGTTATCAAACCTGACTTGGGGTTGACCTGGCCTAGGAGTCAGGTCCCTGGTTATACGAGTTGACTCGGGTCAACTTGAAAAAATTAAAATTTTAATATTTCATATGAAAAAATTAAAAAACAATCCGTACAAATATAGGCTATAAATATTATAAATAATGAAGTTTCAAAAATTACTTCAAAATTGTTTTTAATCTATACTGAAAAGATAATATGGTAGTATGTCATTCTTTTAAATTGAAATATTTAAACAAAAAAAAAATTATCCCACATTAAAAAAACATAAAATTTTTCTTGTAAACATATAGTATATATACTAAAAAACTTCAAATCCCATATTGAAAAAATAATTTTTTTCTTGTGAGCATAAAATATATATATTAAAAGGTTTTAGATTCCATATTAAAAAAATAAAACATTCTTCTAGTATTTATATAATAAACTTTAAAAATTATTAATAACCAACTAAAAATATAAAAAAGAGTAGTCTTTGGCTAAAAGAAAAAACACATTTGAAAAAAAATCTAGTCTCAACCGAGTTTTTACTTATCTCGGTTTTTTACCTTATCTGAATTGATCTAGTTATTAAATTGACCGTGTCCTAATAAACCAGTTCAAATTTAATAATTATAATTACTACTATAATACCAAACATTATCTAAAACAAATAAAGAGTTGTTTACTATATATAAAAAAAAATCACAGGAAGCCGAAGGAACACGAGGATGCATTATTAGTACTGTACCTTGAATTAAAAAATAAATAAAATCAAGAGTGGTATCTTTTTCCTTATGGATTACAGTATGCCAACGCAACACGATGACGCATTATCAGTAATATACCTTGAATTAAAAAAAAAGAAGAAGCTTGAATTAAAAAATAAATAAAATCAAGAGTGGTATCTTCTTCCTCGATGGACTACAAAAGCCAATGCAGCACGAGGATGATTATCAGTACTATACCTTGAATTAAAAAAATAAATAAAATCAAGACCATACCTTGAATTAAAAAAATAAATAAAATCGAGAGAGGAATCTTCTTCCTCGATGGACTCCAATAATAGTGTTCCTGCTAACCTTAAAAAAAATTTGCGATTCAAAATTTAATTTGAATTGAATTGTATTGTAAGATGAATAAAAAAACATAGATTGTACAAAACTTAATTAATTGGATCATGCACTAAAAAATATTTTTAAAAAATCAAAAAATATTATTTTAATAAAAATTATTAATGCAACATTCCAGTAACATAAAATCTTTTTGGAGTAAATATTAAAAAATATGGTATTTATAGCGTTGATTTATAAAAACATTGAAAGCTTTTGGCGGTGTCAACATAATCGTAACGGTGTTTAAAATTATTATAACGGTTGTTTTTTAAAGTGTTTTTTATTTAAAAATATATTAAAATAACATATTTTTTATTTTTAAAATTTATTTTTATCATAGCACGTTAAAACAATAAAAAAAATTAAGTAATAATTTAAAATAATTAAATATATATAAAAATATTTCTTGATCACATAAACAAATATACTCGAGTAAAAACGGTGGTTGAAGAGTGGGCTCAGAGATTTTTTGGTGTGTCTGCTTTAGAGCGTGTTTGATAGTGTGATTGCAGGTGCTTTTCAAATAACTTTTCGTGCCAAAATGCATGTCAATGATTTTTTTTATTTTTTAAAAATTATTTTTAACTTCAGTACATTAAAACAATTCAAAACATATAAATTATATTAAATTTTAATTAAAAAAAATAATTTAAATTTTTTGAGAACGCAGCCACAGCCACAGCCACCTTCCCAAACAATCGGCTTACGAGTTGCTTTCTTTACAGGTTTCTGCTGCATCACTCAATTTGCCCTAAATAAAGCTAATAGATATGAATAATTCAATACTTAATTAATTATCACCGAATATTCTATGGGATCTAATTCCTTATTCGGACATCGATCCTACGGCATATTCGCATATCCCTTGTTCCTCTTCTTTTTTCTTTTTTTTTTTTTGGCAGTCTCTCCACTTGAAAACTGCCCACCGTTGGTGCCCGTTACACTCTGTTAATTACTACCTGTACAGAAACCTCTGCCTGCCTAATTAATGCTTTAAACTTGCTCTAATAATGAAGAAAATTAAATTAACGGGGCAAGATTTTAAGTGATGCCACAACGATTACGTCTCAAAATATTTTACCTAAGTTTAGTAGAACATTTAAGCTTATAATAAAATAAAATAAAATAATATTCAAAAAATAATATATTTTAACTCAATAAAAATCACGATTTTATTAATTAACCGCTAATAGAAATAGCAGTTATATTAAACAATTATTATAAATAATTTTTATATTAAATAGCTACTAATAATAATAACAATAATAATTCTTTAATGCTTGTGTTATCCCAGTATAATTTTAGTATAACACCGGCCTCAAATTTAGTGAAGGAAATAAACCAAAACACCACAAGTTTAGATATAGCATGGTATTCATGAATTTGTGGTGGTGAAGTAATGGACTTCTTGTCTTTGCTAAATCGTAAATATACATTTTTTTTCAATAATATAAATTAGTTTGAAGGTTCAATATGTGAGAAATAGATATAAAAAAACAAAAATATATTTAATTAAAAAAATAAAAATAAATTTATCTGGATGATATTTTTTTAATGAATTCTTATAGTTTATAAAAATAGATAAAGAAAACACGGGTTTTTTTTACGATCCTAGAATAATAGCCCAACATTACTTAAAAATAAAATTCATGAAAAAATTAAGATCGAGACTTTAGTGAATTTGATTTGAATATTAAGTCAAGGTAACTAACATGAATTAAAAAATAATAATAATAATAATAATAATTAACGCTTATATCATCGATTACCCTTGTCATGTTTAGCTCTACTTTTTAGTGTCTGCATGAGGCATGGTGACCGACTACCGGCTTGGCTAATTTTGGTTCTCAATCCAAAACACCTAACATGGCCTTCGAGTATGTTTGTTTTATTGTCTAAAAGATGTTCTTGAAATTTTTTTATTTTTTTATTCTGAATTATTTTTTTATGATTTTAAATTATATTAATATTAAAAAATATATATGTATATTTTTAAATAAAAAAATACTTAAAAATAATCGCTAACGCAATCAAAAACAAATCATTAGAGATGTCATAGTTTCGTTGCTGAACTCGACCTTTCAAATCTATAGTTTTCTTATTTCATAATTAACAATTAACTAGCTATTTTGGTCTATAAAAATAGGTTAATGGACTCAAGAAAGAATAGGACTTGGACAGGACTCGCTGCAGCGTAGAGAAACAAGTTCACGACTTGCTTGCTATATGGTACAAAGAATTATCCCCAGCAAGATTCTCTCCTGTCTATCCTTCTTTTCTTCTCTGTTCAGCTCTAGCTAGAGAGACATGGCAGGTCTCATTCTCAATAACAGAAGCATGGCTCTATGCCTTGTTTTGGTGATATGTAGTTTTGGGTTGTGCTTGGTCTCTACACATGCAGAGCTTCAAAGATTTGGACAGCCTGCAAAAACTGATGGGACTCTTTCCTTTTTGGTGCTTGGAGATTGGGGCAGAAAAGGTGCTTTCAACCAGTCTGAAGTTGCTGTTCAGGTTCTTCCAGCTTCTTTGCTTTTTGTGATTTATTTCATGTTTCCGTGTGTGAGAGAGAGTCATGCAACATGTAATTGACATTCCCATCTCTTAAAGAACTTTCCTTGATCAACTAACACGTACCTGCTAATCTTCCTTTGATTTGCATGGATACAGATGGGAAGGATTGGAGAGAAGCTGCACATAGATTTTGTAGTTTCAACAGGTGATAATTTCTATGATAATGGATTAACTGGAAACCAAGACAAAGCATTTGTGGAATCATTTACTCAAATCTACACTGCAAATAGCCTGCAAAAGCAGTGGTACAGTGGTGAGTACCAAACCTGGCGACTGGCTGAATGATTTTTTTCCACAAATAAAAATGAGAAGTTACATGTTGATCGTACTTGATTTGAATTTTCTAATTTTCTTTCTCTTCTCTTCTGCAGTCTTGGGAAATCATGACTATAGGGGGAATGCAGAGGCACAATTGAGCCAACAACTTAGGAAAATTGATAGCAGGTGGCTATGTTTGAGATCTTTCATCGTCAATGCTGGTGGGTAGCAGCTTCTACATTTTAAGTGCTTCCTTCATCTCATATATATATATATATAAAGACTATACTAACTATGACCACTTGACACTTGAAATTTAGATGTTAATTTAGATTTATTCATCTAATAACTCAAATCCTTTTGTTCTGTTTTTCTGCAGAATTGGCTGAAATTTTCTTTGTGGATACCACCCCTTTTGTCCAATCTTACTTTACTAATGCTGAGGGCCATACTTATGACTGGAGAGGCATTGGATCTCCTAGATCTTATATTGCAAACCTAATAAAGGTATGTTCATTGTTTTACTTTCAAAATAATGCATCGACTATACAATATATGCACTTTAATAGCCACTAAATCAGTGGTCTATCAACTGTTTAGATAGAGCTCTGGATAATTAAGTAGTGGATTATACCCTTTTTTCGATCAGGATCTAAAGTTGGCATTGAGTGAATCAAGGGCAAAGTGGAAAATTGTTGTGGGTCATCACGCAATTAGAAGCATAGGACATCATGGCGACACTGAGGAACTTGTCAGCAAGCTTCATCCAATCCTGAAGGTAAACACAATCATTGAAAAGCAGTTCTGTTTTACTTTTTGCTGATGAAGTAATTTTGAACACAAGATTGAATCTCTTTCGGTGCTGTTTTCATTACATTCAGGCCAATAATGTAGATTTTTACATGAATGGACATGACCATTGCCTTGAACACATCAGTGACACAGAGAGGTACAACTTAAGTGATTACTGTGTTGCTTAGTGGAAAGGGTTCTTCGGAAATATTACTAATGATGGGCAATTTTTTGACAGTCCAATACAATTTCTCACTAGTGGAGCTGGGTCTAAGGCATGGAGGGGTGACATTAAAGAACAAAACAAAGATGGTCTAAAATTCTTCTACGATGGTCAAGGTTTCATGTCTGTGCAGTTGACTCAGAATGAAGCAGAGATTGCATTTTATGATGTTTCTGGCACTGTTTTGCATAGATGGACTACAACAAAGTTGCTCCACTCATCAACCTAAGGATCCATAGCCAACAGATTGTCATTGTTATAAATTTTAATTTTTTTCCTATCATTATTGAGCTCATGTTTCATTGTCATTGAGCACTGTGATAATAGTGAGTTAGGGCCACATCAAAAAAGAAAAAAAAATAGAGTTCTATAATGTCATGAAAATGATTAAATTGATGGAGAGCTTCTAGCAATCTTCATGGGATTCCCTTGCTTTTACTATTACCAAACCCCACTGAATTTTTTATTAAACAAAAATAAAAAAAGGAAAGTAAAAATGGGCCTTGCAGTAATATTGCACCCAAAAAATTGGTAAATCAGTGCTTCAACACAAGAACTAATCCAATTTCCTGAAAACTACATGCAATTTAATTGTAACTAACGGTAGAGTCACTGAATGAGATTGGTGAATGGCAAATAATTCTGCAGCCAATGTGAGCAATTGGCGAGGTTTATTTACCCAATGGTGATAGACTTGCAGAGCCAACTTTTTAGTATGGATTGTCAGGGTCAGGGCAAAAGGACAGCAGCCTTGTGACATCAAGCAAGCGCCAATATAGCACCACCACCTTCAACCCATCTTCGTTCCTTGAATTCTCTTGCTCATCAATGATTTTCTTTCATAGGTTTACGTCTCTTCTGGTATTGAACAAGACAAAACAAGAAATTTCCAGGAAAGTGGACTTTGATGGTGACCACTGATGAATTTAGCCCATTAATAGAATGAAGTTTCCTTGGACCTCATTGAATCTCTTATCCTGAATCTGCATGGATACTATCTGTAGCTAGCTAACGGGTGGTTTTTTCGACTTTGAACATCTTTAGAGACACCACCATTTTTGTGTCCAGGTACCACATTATATGCTCTTCAAAGAGGTTACCTGAGTTCACATCTTTTGCACTCCAAACCAAAGCTGCTAACTAAAAAGTTCTCTTTTTCAGGATATCATGGCTAGTTTCAGTCACCATTTCAGTTTAATGCACCTCGTATGGATGGCCTGCTTCCATGCGTATGTTCTTTGTGCCTTTGCTGAGCTTCAGCGATTCGAGCAACCTACGAAGGAGGATGGCTCAATTAGCTTTTTGGTGGTTGGAGACTGGGGAAGAAAAGGAAATTATAATCAATCCAATGTAGCATTTCAGGTTTTTTTTTTTTTAGCCATCATTTAAGTCTTAACACTCAGTATCATGTTATATACATATATAGATGTCTCACGCTTATTAGATATGAACTGATGCTGTGGGTTGACGGAGGCACTATGTGGTGATAATTCATTCAATGCAAGAACATTCATTTGATTTCTCAAGTTTCTTACAGAGGGGAAGAATAGGAGAAGAGTTGAGCATTGATTTCGTTGTTTCTACTGGAGACAACTTTTACGAGGACGGGTTGAGAAGCATAAATGACCCTGTGTTTGAGAAATCATTTAGCAAAATCTATACTGCAAAGAGCCTTCAAAAGCAGTGGTACAGTGGTAAGTCCTGGAATCAAAAGAATTGTTAAGAAACTCGATCGGCTTGTCAGGTCAACCCAGAGCCTAGCCTGGGCCGAGTTTCATTGAGAAAAGAAACAACGAAGCACAAGTCATATATAGGTTGACAGTTTATTGATCTGCTAGACCGGGTTTAATTCTTATAATGAAAAGAATGCACAAATACATGAATCCTAGTTTTGGCTAATGCGGGAGTCCTACCCTATCTCGTGTTCTGAAAAACATTCTGGTTTCAGTTTTGGGCAACCATGACTACCGGGGAAATGTCAAGGCTCAATTAAGTCCGAACGTGAGGAATATAGATAGCCGATGGATTTGCCTGAGATCTTTCATTCTTAACGCAGGTAAGATACATCTCCAACTATGAACAGTAAATTATTCAACATTTTATAGCAAGTAGATATCAAACCTCACACCTCTCTGAGGTTTTTGTCCTGAAACACTGCCTCTCGCTTAACTAAATTCAAACTTCTCTCCACATCCTCTTAGAAATTGTGGAATTGTTCTTCATCGACACCACTCCATTTGTGGACAAGTACTTTCTGAAGCCAAAGCACCATCATTATGATTGGAGAGGAGTGATGCCAAGGCAGCACTATCTTTCAAACCTCTTGAAGGTTATTCATTCTGATCATCCTCGTACATTTATGCAAGCACTGTGCAGTCGACGTTTTGTTTTCTGTCCCAAATCCTACATCTTTTTCATGTTTGGCAACAGGACTTGGAATCAGCTTTGCAGGACTCCACTGCTAACTGGAAGATTGTAGTTGGGCATCATCCTATCAGAAGCATTGGCCATCATGGGGAAACAAAGGAGCTAAAGAAGCAACTTCTCCCGCTTCTTGAGGTAGCTAATCTTACTAAAGAGATTGAGATTGTCACAAACAAAGCGTTTCTCTAACAAACCACGTCTTGAATGTCCAGGCAAACAATGTTGAAATGTACATAAATGGGCATGATCATTGCTTGGAACACATAACCAGCAGCACAAGGTATGTTTATAAAAAGCATAGATTGACATTATTTCACATCAAGGATTGAAACGAAAATCACCAAGATTTAAGAACTTCTTTATGCAGCCAAATCCAATTTTTTACAAGTGGAGGTGGATCGAAGGCATGGAAAGGGGATATTGATCAACTAAACAAAGGAGGAGTCAAGTTTTATTATGATGGGCAAGGTTTCATGTCCCTGGAACTAAGGCAGACACATGTAAAGATAGTATTCTATGATGTTTTTGGCAAAGTTCTGTACAATTTGAACCTGTTTAAGCAGCTCAACTCTGTCATCTAGGACCACATTATGGAAAACAGGTGTTTTCCACTCTTCATCAAATATATAATGCAGTGATTAATCATTCTGTCGATTTTGAAACAAAAACTGATATATCTTGGCTTTTCTAAGAATGCCAGTATGGAGATGTTAATCCAGTTCGATGAGAACCCCAACCAGGAGATGAATGGAGTAATTACCGTGAAACATTTAAACCCATGCTAATATTTCACAAAGAGAACAGACCGATAAGCAATGGCAAATCTAAACCCTGATGTTTACCATTCAGGCTCGAAATTTCTCTTTATAGCTCTTTTTTTTTTTGGTTAAAAAAGCAAGTATACAACTGTTTGCTGCGTAACTATACTAATACGATCACATCAAGAGCACATTCTTGCCAAACCAGGTTCGGGAAATTTACATTTGAGAGTAACTACAGAAACCTATCGAAAGAAAAATAGTTGAACTTCAAAATTTAACTAAGCAAATTATGCGTACGTGGATGGTAACAATGTTAATTTTCTCCCCGTGATGACAACTTAAAAGTGTTATATCTGACTACAGAAACCCACAGAATCTGGTTACACTCGTGGAATGACCATGCCATGTTCGATAAGACAATTGAATGGCAAAAGGCTGAGATCAATCCACCAAGACGAATGATAAATGGATTGAGATTAATCCATATCAGAACAAGTTGGTACAGACACAACAACAGATTTCTGAATCCATCTAAGCTTCCCTTGGCCGTTAGCTAGAGAAAATCAATGTTACTAGTACTCAATACCATCTACATCTACTTCTGGTTGCTGCAGCTAGCAACCATCAAAGACCATTTAAAGAGTGGTTTCCTATGAAACATTTACAGCTATTCAGTTAATTCATGGCTAAAGTTTCTTCAATGATTTTTCCCCACTAAACAACCACTATAACTCAAGGATTGGGCTTTCTGTTTCTTATTTCTTTCCAGGTGAATTCAAGCCAGCCTTGCTCTAAATTCTTGGTTTTCTTCACTTGTACATTCACCACATACATGATGTGCCCTTTTTAGTTCAATGAGACTATATGCTACACAAAAAAAATGACTTTATATTTAGAGCAAAAATATACATCTAGCAGTTTTGTTATTGCTATCAAACTCAGGTATGTGACAAACAATTCAAAGCATCACGACTACATAGTTTCTTGCATATATTGATTATAATTCAGAAGCGCAAAAAAAGAGTTCAAGGACGAGCTTTGCACAGAATAACTCCATGTGGTAATGCACAGATGCAAATCGAGACAGGAAAACAGAACATCAAAACTGTATACAGAAAAATTAGCCCAAATCTATTTATGGTTACCACCAGCTTTACACTCAAACATAGATAGCATTTAACTTTGGTCAGTTGTATGTCTACTACAATTTTTTTTTTTTTTGGTGCCCTGCATGCACGTGAACATTATTTAATTGAGAACAAAGTGATACCTCGAATCCACATAACTCTCTACATCCCAGAGGAAAGAACCAAAAGTAACAGCTTCCAAAGCAAGTCTCTTCAAACCACCTAAGCTGATCGTAACTAGTTCATCCTTGGAAGTATCAATGGTCCCTTGTGGCGTTATGACAATCTCAGGTCTTCCAAACAAGGCCTCAGTGTGCTTCTCAATGATGCTAACAGCCTCTTTTGATCTTATTGTCGCATACCTTTGAAGTGTCTCCCCATCAAAAGACATCACATAATTTCGCAATCGTGAAGCCTTTAATCCATGTCCAAATCCTCCAGGACTGATGCCACCAGAAATGGCTTCAGGATGGGAAGACAGAGCTTGATAGGATAACCCTCGACCACCAGGTTTCACATCCTGACCCACAGCTTTGTGAATATCACTCTCTCTCTCATCCACACCATTTGGCAGGATTTTCATTGTCTTCTCAAGCTGAAACCTTTGATCAACTCGCTTTAGGAAGTATCCATACATCACGGATGCTGCATAGACCTGTCCAACCCTGAGTTTGCTTATCTGTGCAACAACAGTTGAATCACCCACCCGATTTCCTAAAATGAGAGTTAGATGGTTCTGAATCATTTCATATGCTTCAGGTGAGTGAAGTTGTTCAAGCTTCTCATCTTGGCTAGGCCAAGTGTCCACTTGACCAGATGACTCTGTGGAAGAGGGGCCTATGGTGGGTATCAGAGAAACATTGGCATCCATGAACTTCTGCACAACCAATGCATACAAAATCTCTTCCAGGGCTTTTCTCCTGTCATTAGCCTTCACCTCAGCAATTCTCCTAATAATTTCAAAAACCCAACATTAGATTCAATTTTCGGCATCAATAGTAGCACCTATAAAACACAGTTATCTACCACGATCGTGAAACTAACCTATGCAATACCAAGTCGGTGCCAGTAGCAAAAGGATCTTCCTTCTGCTTCTCAGAATCACGATCAGTTTGAAGTTGCTCAAGCTGCTGCTCAACTGCTGCTGGCACAAGATGAGGGTGGCTAACCAAAATCTGGGATAAGAACTGCCCTATCGGAGACTCAAGCTGAAGCGGAGCAATTGGCACAATCGACCCTGAAGAATCTGAAGATGATGACGAAGATGCTCTCACTGCCATACATCTCCTACTTCCATATGCCACTCTCCTATGACCCAGCTTTGAGTATGAAACTGAAGAATGACGCTGGAATCCAGATAACACAAGAGGAATGAGGAATCAAACACCAGCTTTCCATACATAGTCTCAAAATACAGAAAACCAACAGCAAAGTAAACTTTAAACGTCCCAAATAAACCCAAAGAAATTATAGGCTTTTCAAAATTTCACGTGAAACAATTCTTAAAAGCTTCATTTTTTGACAAAAATCCCAACACAACCACACATAGGAATCCATCTCCTAGAACAAATCTTTTGCATAAAACATAAGACTTCATTTACTTATAGCTCTTAAGCATGAAACTGCAAGAACTAAATTGAATCATAAGAAAAATTATACCTTCGACTTCGTAATAATAAAGGGTTAAAAGCTGCAGTAACTTGCATAATTTAGGCATATACGCTCCTCCAACACAAAATTCATGCATAAACCCAAAAATAAGGCTAACCGGTAATACCTTAATAGGAAAACGAACAAAATCTTGTTTATTGGTAGCTAAAAAACCCAATCTAGCAACAGATTTTGCAGGTGTAGAGATCCCAATTGAAGATCCAATAACAGTAGCTGTAGCTGCTTCCATTTACACCACTCTACAAAACCCAAAAACCCTTTTGTTAGATTCCATCAAAAACCCTTTAAAACAAAAAAAAATAGTTGATTCTAGCTTGAATTTGATGATGTATATTTACCCTTTTAAGTAGCTGAAAGGAAAACAAGAAACTTATATGTCAAAAGATGGAAGGAAGAGAGCCTTTTCTTTTGAGAGAGAGAGAGAGAGAGAGATTGTTGTTTGTTTGAGCTGGTGGATATGGAGGTTGGCGGGTTACAGAGGTAATCGAAGGGCAAAGCTCCATTTTATAAGAGTAAGATTGTGATAAACGTTGCTGACGTTACAAGATAAGTTAAAGACCCTTGAGTTTTAGT
>Ga0325410_1004522_pt1 | contig 15518 bp, 5 predicted proteins | sample PopdelMetagenome_16_FD_206182 | JGI IMG/M metagenome (GOLD analysis project Ga0325410, IMG submission 206182) | Populus deltoides microbial communities from Bellville, Georgia, United States - Xylem-PdIQD-R3 | ecosystem: Host-associated > Plants > Phyllosphere > Stem > Wood/Secondary xylem...
AACGTAGGTCCCTCGCCCAAGATTTGCTACACCTGAAAGATGAAAAATGAAGAAAGAGCTTAATTAGAGACCCATTATCAAAATGAAATCAAAAGCATCAAAGGTGAAGTAGCTATACTTACAAATCTGCTTGAACAAGTGCTGAGCTCCAAGAATGGAAAAGGGATTTCTACACAACCACCTATAGGAGCATCAGCAGCTCACGTCCCTGCAGCATCTTAGAACTTGGGGGCAGATTCTGTAACAGAGCAGCACTTTATGTCTGCCATCCCTATCCAGCCAACTCAAGCTCCAACCACTATGGATGTCATAGCAAATGGGCCTTCTGAAAATAGGTCCACCGGTTTCATAAACCTCGACAAGATATCCGTCTTAGAAGAAAGATTGAGAGCAGTTGAAGGAAATAATCTGATTCACCCGGTGATAGCAGCTGAAGTTTGTTTGGTTCCAAATATTGTAGTGCCAAAGGACTTTAGAGTGCTGGACTTCGTCAAGTATATCGGACTAGAATGCTCATACACCCATCTTCGGTCATACTACAACAAGATGGCTGAAATGATCCATAACGATAAGATGCTGATATACGTTTTTCAAGATAGTCTAACTGGATCCACTTTAAGCTAGTACATGAGACTAGACAATATGTGGATCAAGACATGGAAAGATCTGGTAGACACTTTTTTGAATCAGTATGAATTTAACTGGAAACTGCCCCTGACAGGACCATCCTAATGGTTATGGAGAAGGAAAATCAAGAGTCTGTGAGAGCATATGCGTAAAGATGGCGAGATAAGGCAGCACATGTTCAACCTCCACTGATAAATACAGAAATGGTGATGTTGTTTGCCATCATTTTTCAATCCCCTTGTTATGAGCATTTGATAGGAAGCTCAGCTCAATATTTTCATGAAGTTGTAAGGATTGCAGAAAGAATTGAACAAGCTATCAAGATGGGAAAGATTTAAGGTTCTACCATGGATTCCAGAACAATGTGGACAAACAAAACTTAAGATGACTTTCAATTAGGAAACCTTAGTTGTACGTCAGGTCTTGCTATAGCATCAACTACTCAAATGCCTCTGTCAGAGATCAACATACCCCTTCCACTCGAGTTTGTCTACCAATATCTATTAGGCTCCAGAATTCTTGCTCCAACGCTGTCAAAACCTATGCAACCACCATTTTCTAAGTGGTATGATCCAAACTAGAGATGTGATTATCATAGCAGGGTCCTGGGCCATTCAATTGAAAACTGTAAAAAGTTCATGTATCAAGTCTGGAAGCTGGTAAACAAGGGGCAGATTGAGTTAGTGAAGAGTGGTGGTACCTACCACATAGTTACCTTTACTTCAACAATGACTAGTAGCTTGCAAAATGCTGACAAAGGCGTAAACTGTAACAACCCCGATTTTTCTACATTCTTTTTTGCAATATATTGGAAATTTTCAGGTAATTTTTTTTTTTTTTGATATACAGCTTCCACCAAAATTTCTACCAAAATTTCAGCAAAGTCTCCCCTATACTGGTAGGTCCCAAGTTATCGACATATACCCTGTTTATACTTCTAATATCTCACATCTCATAACTCAAAATCACGACCCAATCATCCTGGGTCTCAACCCAACTCATTCTCATCAACACAACACATCTTATTCAATAATATCATATAATGTAGTTCAAATAAAAGATTCAATTTCAACTATAAACATGCATGGTCAAAAAGGTACTAAGAGTTTCAACCATTAGATTAAAGACATATTCAAATTTACGGATTAATATTACATCTCAAGTTTTAGGAGATAAGTCTTTTAATTTACAAATAATTTACATGGTCAAAAGCAAAAGATAACTAAACTGATATTACCCTTGACGCGACCCTGATAGACCTGAAAATAGAAATTAACATGTACACATAAATATAAAAGATAGTAACAAGCAATAACAATGGTAGACAATAATCTCTACGAAATTTCTTTTTATATATAAAATTAGGCATAAACCTCTTTTACAACATATATTTTCCATCTATTACCAATATCCATCCAATATCCTATCTCATTTGCCAAGAATAATTCCATCTTGGAAATTTCAACACAACTCAACGGTTTGCGAACATCATCTCCTTATAAATCAATTCTCACTTAATACCAAGATATTCCTCTCTTGGTATCATTAGCTTATCTCATTCTTTTGGAATAATTAATCAATATTTTCCCTTTTCTAAATCTGTTGCTAGAAGGTAATCGCCGAAACTAATAAATCTCATTAGTATCATTAGTCTTCTAATATTTGGGCTAGACTAATCAATTTAAAAAAATACCGGCACCGATGAAACCTCATCGATACCATTAGCAATCCAAACCTGGATAGCTAATCCATGCCATTTGATTCTTCCATTCGGACCAAATCCCTTTCATTTTTCTTATTAACATCATATGCATTGTAACCACGGTTGCCAAGTATCATTTGCACAAAATCTTAGTTATCGACACTATGGTCACTAAGCATCCTTCACATAACCTTGGTCACCCTCATCACAGTGCCAAGTATCAATTTATGCCCTTAGCCACCATCATTATGGTGTTAAGTATCACTGTAATGTATCCTTAGCCACCAACACTATGGTAATCAATTATCTATCAATTCCCCTTCAATCTCCAAATCATTGTGTCTACCCAATAACCACATTAATTAATTTACTCATAACATTTAGAATTTACTACTTGTAACTTCAATCAATTAATTCACATAATCTTTTCAAAACTTAACTATCCGGCTAACTCATCTCAATTGCCAATAATTCTGGTAATTTCATATAATTACCCACACATTTGGTTAACCTTTCTTAGTTACCAGTACATGTGGTAATTCCATACGAATTACCCAGCCTCCAGCTAACTTCTTTTGTTAGTCAAACAATCCTGTAATTCCATATGAATTACCCCATATCTAGTTAACTTCCTTGTTAACCAATAAACCTGGTAATTTTCTTAATTACCCAAGAAATCTAGCTACCCCATCTTGGTTGTCAAAGTCAATCCGGTAATTCCATACGAATTACCTAGCATCCGGCTAACCTCTTTTGTTAGCCAATTAATCCGGTAATTCCATATGAATTATCCCATATCCAGTTAACTTCCTTGCTAACCAATAAATCTGGTAATTTTCTTAATTACCCAAGAAAATGGCTACCCCATCTTGGTTGTCAAAGTCAATCCAGTAATTCCATACGAATTACCTAGTATCCGGCTAACCTCTTTTGTTAGCCAATTAATCCGGTAATTCCACATGACATTCGGCTAACCTCTTTTGTTAGCCAATTAATCCAGTAATTCCATACAAATTACCCAACATCCGGCTAACCTCTTTTGTTAGCCAATTAATCCGGTAATTCCATACAAATTACCCCATATCCAGTTAACTTCCTTGTTAACCAATAAACCCAGTAATTTTCTTAATTACCTAAGAAATCTGGCTACCCCATCTTGGTTGCCAAAGTCAATCCGGTAATTCTATACGAATTACCTAACATCTGGCTAACCTCTTTTGTTAGCCAATCAATCTGGTAATTCCATACGAATTACCCCATATCCAGTTAACTTCCTTGTTAACCAATAAACTTGGTAATTTCCTTAATTACCCAAGAAATCTAGCTAACCCATCTTGGTTGCCACAATCAATCCGGTAATTCCATACGAATTACCCAGCACCCGGCTAACCTCTTTTGTTAACCAAATAATTTCGGTAATTTATCTTAAATCACCAATAATTCTCATTTGTAATAATCACTCAACGTATTCATTTGTTTCATTCTTTTAACATCAATTAAACACACAACACAAATATTTAAGAAAAACTAATAATTACAAAATAAGGTGATGAATCACCTACCTAAAATAGGTGCACGTGTTGTCACTCCATGCAATTGTCCAATCCCCACAGCTTCCCCTGTACCACCAGGGATTCAATTTTTTATCAACAATACAACCAACATCACATCTTTATTTAATTCTCATTTAACTAGTATTCTCAAACCAATCACAAGGAATTTTCTTTAAGATCTCATACTCTTACTCATTTTCATGTTTATATTCATTCTTATAATTTTGTTATCAAAACCATCACTCAACAGTAATTCCAAGCAAAGATTAAAAATTGTCTAATTCCAATCAATTTAGCTTAACCAACACAGAACACTATCTAGTGTCTTAATCCTAACTAAAGCTGTAAAACTCAGTTTTGAGCGTGATTTATCTCTATGAAAGGCTAAAACATGGATATACAACTTTTATGAAGAAACCAACTCCAAATTATTTTGTTTTAAGGCTCAAAATCAACAATCACAATAGCCCCTCTTTTATAGCTACAATTTTGGACAACGAGGATTTTCATTCCTTGGAAATCCTTTTCAACTTCTAACTTATTTTCATGCAAAAACAACATCATCCAAGGTCATTTGGCATCATTAAATCACAAATTCAAACCAATTCTAAAGCAAAACATTCAAACAATTTCCCTACCTCTACAATATAACAAAGATTAGATCAAAAATAAGAAAACTCATTCCTTTTGGGATTTCTCCTATTATCATTATTAATACAACAAAATGATGAACTATTCATTTTCTTTCGCTCTCTCCTCGTGCGATTAAACATATGCGGCAAACCTTAACAATTAATATTCTTAGATCATTATCACAACAACAATTTCACCCTACTAGTTGGAATCCATGACAATCTTCATTAACTAATCAATTTGCCAAAAATACTTATGGCTAGCTTTAAATATGTTTTATTTTCCATATTTCTTTCATTTCAATTTCTTCATGGTTCCATCCCCATTTATATCCACACAACCAACAAGTTAGCTTTGTATTCAATCAACATGTTCATATAGCAATGTTCCTTACTATTCTTACACAATAATCATTTTTCCCCTCATATAAAGAATACACAATTAATCTATAATAATACTAATAACAAAAACATATTTTACCATTACATCTTCCATAAAACCTAAACTCACACAATTCTAATTTCATCAAAACATGTATTTAATCAAGCTTGCTACATTTTGCCAAAACTAGCAATAGATTCAAAGGCCAATAAGTCATCAATTTCTGATTATTACTTTAAACCCAATGGTCAGACTACATATCATAGAGTTGTGCATACTATATCTCAAAATCATAATGCTCCAATGGTTAGATCTCCCTAGATCTGCATAAAACCGAGCTTACCTGAAAATGGACAAGCTACTATTCACATGCACGAAACCTTGCCGAAGAATGAGTTTCCGATCTCAACCGTCCAGAATGAAGGCAATATCTAGACGCACCACATATCCAAGAATGAGCATGATCCAACGGTGGAAGAGAGATAAATTGGTCGGCGCCCAAACTGCCCTGCAGGTGCATTTCCTTTTTGTTTTTCAGGACATTTCTGATGATGATTTCTGTCAAATGAATTGTGTTCCTTTCAATCCCTCGGGTCAATTAGTATATAAGTGTAATACGAACAATATACCCAAACCTTAGCATGATCCAACGGTGGATCCCAGAGATATGGCTACCGGAGCATTATTGGTTTTACTCCAAAATTTTGCAGCTCTCTCTATCCGCTTTTCTCTATTTTCTTTTTCTTTTCTTTTCTTTTCTTTTTTTTTAACTGGTGGCCTTTGCATTTTTATAGGGACCTTTTTCTATAATTACAATTTTATCCCTTATTCATGCCTTTATGTATTTTATTTTATTTTTCATGTAAACTATCTGGTTTATTTATGCTTAAATCGTTAGTCTTTACCGAACTCCGATTGAGATGAGATATTTAACCAAGGTAGGAAAACATATTAATAGACTTCATGCAAAATTTCATCCCGATCCTATGATTGGATTGAGATTTCTGCTTCCTAATGTAAACTTGTTCAGTTCATGACTTTTCATAAACAATCTAGATTTTTCTTGTTCAATCCACAAAAAAAAAATCACATCAATTATCCTTCTAAACCTTTACGATCATTTTATTATTTTGAAATGTATTCATTTTAGTATTTCCACTTTTATTTATTTATCAGGCTTATTACCGTTTCAAAATAACGTCACTGATTTTTAATCGGTGCTTGCACCTTCAATCCTACCATTTTTCACTGCACTATCCTTTATTATAATACATTCTTTATTACCTCACTTATTTCCTAAAAATATTTTTTATTTTTCTCATTATTTTATCCATCAAAACACGTTACCAGTTTCTCTGTCCTTATGAATTCTAAACCAAAATTCATTTTATAGAGGTCATCTCTTCCATTATATATCATTATTTATCTATTATTTCTAATCTTGGTTTCCATCACTCATTGAAATATTACCACTTTCAGTCTTACATTTACATGAGAGTTTACACAACTATATATTTAAATTATAAATTTCCAGGGTTTTCACATAAACACTATGCAACTATCGAGAGAATGAGCATTTGTATTTTGCTGCGATATGCTTTCATATATCGTTGATGCATCACATATATTTAATGAATGATGCTTTATTCTTTGTCTTATCATTGTCTTGAAATCATGAGATGTTTCTTTCAAATGATATTTTGACAAAATATTTTGATCAAATTCCAACATGCGATTAAGGCTAATCAATCTTTAATGATTGAAAGTGTTTTAATCCCAGAACTGACTCGATGCTCGTTAAAATATCATAAGGTGGCCAAAAAAAATTTTGAATTCACACATGAAACTGAACCATACATCATGTGGCTCAGTTTTAGCAGTATGCATAATGACACGTAGTGGATTAAGTAGTTATGGACTTGTGAATCATGATTCTTACAAATTCAAATCATTACACTGGATGAGGTCAAAATTTATCAGTTTTAACCAACCTTGCTTGAAATGAGAAAAGACCATCTTTGTTATTCCTGCACTTTCTAAAAATTAAATCCCTTGCGGTCCCCATTTGAGCCTGATAGAATATTTTTTTCAAAGAAACCCTGACTAGGATCACACCCCACACTGGGGGCAAATAAAAGATATTTTGAAGACACCGATAGAATCAATAGAGAAAAGAAGGCTAAGAATAAAAGTCCAACATTCGAGAAAGGCTAAAGAAAAAAAAGACATAGACTGGGGGGCAGAAAATACCGATGTTGGTCTTCCATTATCATCCAGACAAAGCAGTGAAGATGGGTGCTAGAATTAATCATGTCACAGTTATTGGACATAGCAAAACACCAAAAATCAAACTCCCAATAAAAAAATACTGAGCTACAAAGCATAACTTTTGGTATCTATGATAAAGTCTCTAATGTCTTCAAAATGATCCAGATTGGTCATTCATCAAGAAAATAGATTATGACCCATGTCAAGAGACTTTTGATTTTATCCTTAACGTGACTTTATGTCATTCCTCTACAAAAACAACAAGAGAAAGAGATTTATGAATAGTTGATGTTGATCCTAGATCTTTGAAACCCTCAAAACACCTTTTGAACCTGTGAACTTCCTTTCTTTCATAGCTATGAACCATAACCTACATTACGAGCTTCTAAAAGCCCTTTTTGATCAAGTAAGTTATCTGAACTGATAAATGGCGCTCTCAAAACTGAAAGAGTTTTTCCATAAGGGTCGTGGCTTCATAGATTAAGCTACTGGTTATTATGCATACTGATAAAATTAATGCTAAAAAGGGAAATGATCTTTTTTGATAAAGCCTCAAGTTTTGACTTGAGCATTTTGTTTTTTTTTTAAATATATACAGAAGGTCACCTAATCACAAACCATCAAAAGAGACACCCAAATCAAAGTCTAAAATGGATACAAAGAACCATGAAAAATCCATTTTTAATCTTACAATGTGTCAATTTCTGTTTTCAAAATACATTACAGTCAAAGGACTATATATTTTGAAAAACGTGTGTTGGGTTTTTGACCAAAAAGCTTGATTTTTCAAAAAGATCTTTTTCAAACAAAGACATCTCTGATTTCATTTCAACAAACTAGACTTGAATAGACATGATCTTTGAAATGTGAGAGTTGATTCCAGAAGGAAGATTGTCAGACAAAGAAGAACATCGATTGAGTCTACAAAATCATTGACAGAAATAACATCAACTCTTCTCAACACTCCTTGAAAAGTTGAGCCACTTGGGGGCAATACAGTGGACCCTGAAAAGGAAAAACAAGCAATAGTCAGATCAGCTGGGGGGTAAAGAAAGATGATTAAATGAAGAATCGGTGAACGGATGACAATGTGGTAAAAAAAAGATAATCAATGAACGAGCACATTCAGATCACACCGAGGGTAATATTGTTCAAAAACATTCCATGATCTAGTGAACTCCAGCAGCAATTGAAAACAATGCTGCACTTGAGGGACAACCTTATATCTTCATCTTGGGTTATCCTTTGAAACATGGTTATAACAGATGTTATCACATAGCTGCTTTTGAATGAATGTCAGAAGGATGCACACCACCAAGACTGATTGTGGGACAATGCTCATATCATCATCTGGCTAAAGACACGCTTCATCGCCTGAGTATGGATTATAAAAGCAACATCATTAATGAGGCCGAGATATTTCTTTTCACAGTTTGATTAGATGAGCTGAGGGGAATTTGTTGAAAAGAACATTGAGCATACAACGATGAGCCTATTACTGCAAGCTATGAGATGCATATCTAGACGATTGGATAGTTTCTAAGATGACTGATGATAACATATACTTGAAGAGTATTGTTTTAACTGGGGGCAAGTTCATGACTGATTGGCAGTCTAAAATGTGGGGTCAAATTATAATTTTTTAGAGTTAATTTGGTCAAATCAGGGGCTTCATTGCATAAATATTAAAGTTTGATGGCTAATTAGGGACTTAATTGAAGAAATCCGAAACCAAGGACCAAACTAGAAAAGACGCGTAAATAGAGGGGCTGTAATTAAAACCGAATCAGGGGCCAAATTGAAGAAATTAAAAGTTTATTAATCAATTGAAGGTCAAATTGCACTAATTCAAGACTAATGACCAAAGTGAAAAGGGAGGCCAACTTTAGGGCCGCTGTTGGATTTTTGGCAAGGAGGCAATTGCATTGATTTTTAAATCAAAATTGCAATTTAAGACTTGATTGAACAAATCACAAATTGAGGACTAATCAGGAAAAAAAATAGAAATTAAAAGAATAATGATCATAATTAAAATAAATAAATAAATTTTATATTTAATTAAGGGGTGAAATTGAAAAACAAAATCAATTTAGTAAAAGGAAAAAATATAAAAAAGAATGAGAATCATTATATTATTCCATCAAACAATAATAACGGTCTGGAGCTAGGGTTTTAGTTTTTTTAATTTAATGTTCTTCTTCCGCAGATCAGAAGTAAATTTACACACCTGCATTCACATAACTTACGGTGGAGGAAAACTTTTTCTTCCCCTACCTCTGTGTGTCCAGGGGAAGAAGAAGATCCACAGTGCCGTTTAAAATAGCATTATTTTGGGCATCTTTTTTTTTCAGTGAACAGTGTATGAAATGGCATTGTTTGAACCAAAACGCGTCATTTTATTTAAAAGAAAATGGCACCAAAAACATGTCAGAGTCCGAATCAGTCCTCAATTTGTGATTTGTTCAATCAAGTCCTCAATTTGATTTTAATAATCAATTCAATTGCATCCCTACCAAATTCAATCGTCGGCCCTTAAGTTGGTCGCCTTTTCAAATTGGTCCTTGGTCTTGAATTTATGCAATTGAACCCTCAATTTATCAATAAATTTTTTATTTTTTCAATTCAGTCCCTGATTCGATTACTTTCTATTTACGCGTCTTTTCCAGTTTGGTCCCTGGTCTCGAATTTCTTCAATTAAGTCCCTAAAAGGCCATCAAACTTCAATATTTATGCAATTAAGCCCTGATTTGACCAAATCAACTCTCAAAAATTATAATTTGACCCAAGAACTTTAATTTCTTCCTATTAAAGCCCAAATCAACTTCAAAAACAATTTTTCTTGCAATCAAACTCTTCATAAACTCAATTAAATCTTTAATAAATTTAATTGAGTCCAATAAACATCTGATTTTGGACATTTCTTCCTCAAAATGAACTTTCTTTGTCAGTCGAGCTCTCATCAGTCAATAATATACTGTCAAATTTTAATTCTTGTATTTTTAAACCTCCTCAACTAATTTTGGTCATTTTCTGGATGCTCTGGCATCCTCTTCTCACTACCTATTATTTTTTTGTTTTTCTTCCAAATATAATTTTTATTTTTTTTCTTTTTTCTTTTTTTGTACGGAGATCCAAAAATGGGTTACAATAGCTATTGTAGCCGAAGAGACATTTTAATATTCTTTGGAATAGTTTCTTGACCCAAAAAAAAACTATGAAGCGGGCATTAGGGTCAAGGTCATCTTTTTATCATGACATAATTATCTTTTATAAATTTTATGAAGCTAGATTGGTTATTTTATCTTTCTCACATTAAAATTACCAATTTAACCATAGAATAAAAAAAATATAATGCATATTACTCAGGGGCTTTTCGATCTTTTTATTTTTTTTTCAAAATAGTGTAATTACTTTGATATCCTTAAAGATAAAATCAACATAACTCTCTCACAAGGGTTTTTTATCATTTTATATTGGTTTCATTGTAGATTTAAAGGTTAATCATAGGCATTTTTGTAATTGATATATGTTAAATATTTTTTAAAAGTTAACCTAGATTGACTCGAATTTTTTTTTATGGAGTTAGTCTTGGATTCATGATTAGAGTCACTGATTTCAAAGGTTAACGCGGGTTGATTTTTAAAAAAAAATATTTATTTCAATTTCATCTTTCAATATTTGATTTATTGAAAATTGATCTTCGTATTTTTATTTTTTTTCATTCTATTGGATTATCTTGATTATGTGTCTATAGTCGCAAGGTTTATAAGTTAACCTTAATTGACTTGTATTTTTTATTACTTTTTAAAATTAAAATTTTTTTTATCTTTCAACAATAAGGTGTTCGATAATTAAACTTCATGATTTTATTCAAATGTTTTTAACACAATAACCTTGGTATAATGACAAGGTCAGATATTTTGCATCTTGACCCGAGTGGGATCGCATTAAGGTTTTTCAACCTTTTTTAATTATATTTCTTTCTTAATATTCATCATTCAATATTTTATTTGCTAGAGATTGAGTTTCAGTTTCTTTTTCTTTATGTGGAGTTATAATGATCTCATTTGATTTATTAAGAATTGATCTTTGAATATTTTTCCTGTATTTTTTTATATGAGATTATCTCAATCTTATATTTTTAGTCGCAAAGTTTACGAGTAAATCTAGTTTAATTAGGGGGTTTTTTGTTTTTTAATTTTTTTTAGTTTCGCTTTTCAATATTAAGTTGTTTGATAATCCAAGTAGGCTCGTGTTAGGTTCTTTTTACCTTTTTTCATTGTCAATTTTTTTAAGCAGGTTATTTATTATTTTTTTAATCATATTATTTGAATTACCAATTGAATCAATTACTCGAGTCTTGGATTCTTTTTCCTTAGCATTCTTTTTTACATCAAAAAAAAAATTGTCTGGCCCGCAACCACAAATCTATTATCATCCTATTTACCCATAATAGAAAACATAATTCTTGTTGTTGCGGGGCGACGTCGTCTGGCGACGGCGGAGTCTCTCTGTTGTGCCTCATGATGAGGTGTTGTGTGTGTTGGGAAGGTTTTCAGATTTAATCATAAAATTATGATTAATGTTTAGGAGTCGTCACCTAATATTATGGTCACTAGGAACCTATGGTCTGCGAGAGTCTGAGTAAGGGACTGGTTGTGCAAGGGGAAGACGCATCACCCCCAGTGCACCCTACCTAAGGTAAGCTGCATTGTTGTTTGATTTATTTTTTTTCTAAGTCGGGTTTCTATTCGTTGGTCTTTTCTAAGGCTCAAGGCAGATCTCTCTTCATGAGAGAGTCTCTACCTTATCAGGTTAAATTCTAACCGTTCTAAAGTCTGAATTTTAGCATTATATTTTTACACTTTGTATCTTTAATACTTGAGGGTGTATTTTATCGTGTAATTTTACACCCCACAAATATTAAAGTCTACATCTGAATCCTAAAAAAAGATTGGAAAAAGATTTTTGACATGTTGGCTAAATGCCAATGGATAATCATAAACTGGTTATGATATCCATTTTTTGATTTTTTTTTAAACATGAAAAAGATGCAATTTTTGTTTTTTTTAATGAAAAATATGCTTGGAAAAATTTTAGAATTTGGCAATATGCAATAAAATATTTTTTTTCTTTTTGAAAATGTTTTGAATTTTTTTTTTTTGAAATATTTTAAAGAAAACTGGGTATTTTAATACCAAATTTATATTTTACAGTGTAAATATACAACCTGATATTATGAAAAAATAGTAGAACAATATTTGAGAAAATCATAATTTTTTTGAAATGATTTTTTTGAAAGTTTTTGGATTAACAAATATATATATATATATATATAGGTAGAGTCCACTGCATGAACAGTGGACGTGAATTATAATTCACGCCACTGTTCATGCGTGAACAGTAGGACGTGAATTATAATTCACGTCCTCTGTTCATTCAACAGGGACAGCGAAGAAGAAGAAGAAGGGGAAGGGGAGAGAGGGCAGACAACCTAGCGTGGTGGTGGTCTGGCCGAGGATGACGGTGTGCTGCCGGTGGTTGCAGCGGTGGAGGCCGCCGTCGGCTACGGGAGGAAGAAGAAAAAGTTGCAGAGGAGAGAGAAATGCTGGAAAGAGAAGATGGAGAGAGTCGCGGTGACTGCTTGGTGGCCAGTTGGTGGTAGAAACAATGAGGAACTAACGTGAGGACGGTGGCCGGCGACAGAGGAAGCAAATTAAAAATGAAAAAACACGTGGTAGGGGAGAGAGAGACCGACTGTGGCTCTTGGTGGTCAGTTGGTGATTGTGTTGGCTTCCTGTGGTGAAGGTTATGGTGGGAAGACCGGTGACGAGGGTGGTGGTGGCTGAAGACCACAGTGGAGAGAGAAAGAAAGAAGAAATGTGCAGAAACCGGAAGAAAAGCTGGTTTTTTGGCTGACTTTGGACCCCATTTTCTCCTCCCTCAGGCCATGAAATCCACCTCCATTTATAGGCGGTGGAAGAGGGCAATCTTGTCTACACAGGAGAAAAATTTGCAGCCCTTGATTCGGTTGGGAAGGATCCCAACTATTGGCTTAAAGTAGGCATGGTGCACTGTCAAATTGTCATATCTGCAGCTGCAGTCTTCCTGAGTTGGCCTCTTTGGGGTGGTGTCACATCCGTTTATTTGCCAGTGAGCTGGTGACGACCATATTCGGACGTAACGGGATGTCTGGTGATCAGTGTCGTGCAAGTTTTGGCAAATTTGATGGACGTTAGGTACATTAAATGCAGCTGCAAATGAGGTAACTGGACCAGTTTTTCCGAAAAAATAAAGAAGAAAATGAACAGTACCAAAGTTTTGATTTTGGCCAAATTTCACTTTAGTCCTTCCTCTTTCAATTTCTTTCAATTGAACCTCTAATTGACCCTTAAAATTTTTAATTAAGCCCCTGATGAACTTCAATTGGAGCCTCGAAGTTACGCACCTATTGCGATATGGTCATTGGTCTCGTATTTCTTCAATTTAGCCACTAATTAACACCAAACTTCAATTTTCTTGTAATTTTGCCCCTGATTTCAATATATTAACATGGTAAAAATTAAATTTGGTCTCTTAAAATTCCAATCTCATCAATTAAGCCCAAATTAGGCTCCCAAACTTAATTTTTCATCAATTAAGCCCCAAATAAAATTAATTTGACCCATTTAAAGTATAATTAAGTCCTTACACTTAATTAAATCCTTCAATTGGACCCAAATTAATTCTTAAACATAATTAAAATTTAATTTGGCCTATGATTAAATCAAATTGGCCTATTAAAAATTTAAATATGTCATTTGACTTAATTTTTATGCAAATTCGTCCAATAATCATTTAATTTGATCTTGAATTTGCATTTGTTTCTCCATTTTTTGGCATAATGAGGTACAATTAGGCCTTGAATTTCCTCCAAAAATTGCAGCTTAATTTCCCGGCCTGCTTTCTCCACGTTGCCAGCCTTTATTTTATTTTTTTATTTTTATTTTGAAAAAAAATGAATTTTTGAGAAATAACCCAGAATTGGGTTATGACACTTGTTATGTTTTTTTTTTCTTTTAAAACTATGGTTATTGTTTGTTTGTTTGTTTTAATGTTGATGTTATGGTTAAATAGAATTGTAATAGTTTATGGATCTACGCTACGCTGTAGGTTGGATCAAAACTTTTTTGAAGATAAGAAAAAATATTCAGATTGTAAAGAACTATTTTGTGTTTTTATTAAACATGGCTTAGATGGTCACTTTTGAAACCTCCTGATACGACTCAATGCATGGCTTGGGTTTAAAATTAAAACTTGTGGGAGTTGTCTTGATATGACCTAGTCAAATTGGCTAGTCCAAAAGCATCCCAACTTACGTGTAAGAAAAACATTGAGGATGAAATTGAGGGGAAAAAACTATAAAATTGATAATAAATAAAAAAAAACTCTTGACCTAACTTCTTATCTAGGTCAAGTTTAAAATTAAACTATGTGAGAGTTGTCCCAACATGACCCATTCAACTTGGTATGTTTGAAGATAAACTGAATGATTGTGGAAAAAAAAATCTGAGGATGAAATTAAAAAAAAATAATGAGATTGATAGGGAAAAAAAAACATTTTAACCTAGCTTCTTACTTAGTTAAGTTTAAAATTAAACCGTATGGAAGTTGGTCCGACTTGATCTAATTGACTTGGTTAGTTTAAAGAAAACCCATAAGACAGTTACAAAGAAATTTTAAAGATGAAATTAATAAAAATTGAAGGTTCAATTGGGAAAAAAAATTAAACAATGAAGCTCCATTGTTTTAAATATAAAAGTAAATTTCCTTGCATAATTAATGAATTCACAATCTCAGATTGTGATCCATATATACTTGTAACCATGGTTATTTTTGTTTATCTCAGATTGTGATCCATATTGTCCTAGTATAATGGACTGGTACGTAATCTTAAATCGTAAACCATTTCACTTGATAATTTCTCATCTACTTGAAAAATAAAAGTTTTTTCATTTATTAATTATGAATCCTTTTAATTGGATTATTTTGATTTAGTTCATTTTAGTATTTAAGGATCACCCTCAATTTCTACTAGAAAAAGATATTGATATTTTATTGATGATATTTTTTAGATTTATATGGATATATTTTTTAAAACATATATTAGAATTGCTACCTAAGACGAAAATTCCCCATTATTTATAAACATATATGGATATGTTTATAAATAATCTTCAAATATAGCATTCACTCAATTTTTTAAATGTATTAAGGTATTTTAATACAAAAATTCCTCATTATTTTCTAGTATTAAGAACAATGACACCATCACTCAAAGGATCATGACCAAATACCTCTTAACAAAACACTAT
>Ga0325410_1004524_pt1 | contig 15513 bp, 13 predicted proteins | sample PopdelMetagenome_16_FD_206182 | JGI IMG/M metagenome (GOLD analysis project Ga0325410, IMG submission 206182) | Populus deltoides microbial communities from Bellville, Georgia, United States - Xylem-PdIQD-R3 | ecosystem: Host-associated > Plants > Phyllosphere > Stem > Wood/Secondary xylem...
AAATAATAAAGAAAAATATAGTTATAAAAAATTAGATAAACCAAATAAGGTCCTTATTTTTTAATAGTGGAAACTTTGAAAGACAAGTTTTTGGTGTTTTCTAGTTTCTTATATATTTTTAGATATATATATATATATATATATATATATATATATATATATATATATATATTCTCAAGAAAATAAGTTTTAAATAGTAAACATGTTTTCTATTACTCGAATTGTTTTTCAAAAAAATGGGAATTCTCCATATTTTTCTATAGTTTTCATATTTGACTAATTTACTGATCACGGAATTTGCTCATATATTATTTAAATATATATTTAATATAGTTTACTAATTTTACATTGATTTGTCTAATATTAATAGTTAGAAAGTAAGACCCCATACATATTTATTATAAATCCTAAAAAAAAACTTTAAGAAATTAGTATAATTTTTCACTACCAGAAATTCGCTTAATACCAACGGAATTTCCGACGGAATAATTACGTCGGCAATTTTAGGTCGCCATTACCGACATAATTTAATCTGTCGGTACGGTCATCGGCATATACTGACGAAAAAAATCTGTCAATAAATACCGACGGACTTACCGATGAAATGTTGAGAATTAAAAAAAAGAGGGTGGTTCACTGACGTGGAGGTTATTACGGGTATATTTTACCGACAGAATCACCGAGGGATTCAAAAAGTCAGCTTCGTACCGTGACGAGACCGGTTCACTGATGAACATGCTGACGGAATCACCGAGAGATTTAAAACATCAGCTTCGTACGGTGACGAGTTCAGTTTACCGATGACAAATGTCGACGGAATCACCAAGGGATTCAAAACGGCAACTCCGTACGGTGACGTGTCCTATTTACCGTTAGAATAGCTGGCAGAATCCCGAACGGGAATAGTCTGTCGGTGAATCCGTCGGCAAAAGTTAATATATCCCCTCTCACTCGACCCTATACTTCCCTATTTCTCCTTATTCTTCTCCTTTTTCTTCCTCATCTCAACTCTCCCCAACTGCAAATAACCAGCCCCCCTCCCAAAAAAACCTCCCTCTTCTCAACACAACAAGTCATATATCTTGAAGTCTTTTTGTCACAACATCCGTGTTCTGATTTACCTACGGATTTTTATCAGTTTTCGTAAGTAATTTTATCTTTTTAAATTTTAACATTTAAATATCATGGTTTTTATTGTTTGTTTAGTATATGTATTTTGTTAGTAGATGTACATGTTTTATTGTTATTTCTCAAACAAACTTGTAGTATATGAATGTATAATTTTATACTTGTTATGGTTTGTTTTAGATTTTGTAAGATTGTATTTGTTTGTAAATTGTTGAAACTTTATTGAATTACCAAATTACATGTGTTGTTTTGAAATAATTAATAGCTTGTTAACGGGTCCGTTTTAATTTTTATCATCAATGGTATTGCGGAGTTGTAATTTTCGTAAATTGATATATATGTATTAATTTGTATGGACGTTAATGATAATTGATAATGAATATTTAATATTTATGAGAAGTTGTAATTGGTTTGTTGGATAATCTTGAGGTAAACTAATTTTTTTGTAAATTTATTTACCTAACATAGTTAATTACTACATGTTATCATCATAATTTTATAGAGATTTGATAGAAGTCATGGATGATCATTCATGGATGTATCGAGATTCACTCCAAGGATTGCGAAGGATGGATTATTATAACGGGGTTCAGGGTTTTATTAATTTCACAACATCTATTCCCAGAAATTTTACTGGATGATCGTTCATGGATGTATCGAGATTCACCCCAAGGATTGCGAAGGATGGATTATTATAACAGGGTTCAGGGTTTTATTAATTTCACAACATCTATTCCCAGAAATTTTACTGGAGGCGGTATTAGGTATGCATGCAAGAAGTGTCAAAATAAAAAGTATCTGCATCCAGATGTTGTAACGATGCATCTTCTACACAAAGGGTTTATGAAGAATTACTAGTGTTGGTATGCACACGGAAAAATATTTGTTAGTAAGAGGAGAATGGAAGAAATGGTGGTTGGGTCAACTTTTAGTGCTAGCAGCGTGCATGAAGCAGCAAATGACAACATTAATCCTTACAGGAATATGGTTATGGATGCAATGAGAATGAATTAAGGTAATGTCAGTCAATGTCCAATTGTAGAAGAAGAACCTAATGCAGATGCAGCTAGGTTTTTTGATTTGTTAAAAGATTTTGACGAACCATTATGGGATGGCAGCATGAACCACAGTAAATTATCGGCTGTAGCACAAGTGTTCACCATCAAGTCAGATCACGGGTTGAGTGAGGCCGGGTATGACAAAATTATTGAATGGGCGAGAAGCATTTTACCTGAAGGGAACAGGCTGAAAGAGAACTTATATGCTGTGAAGTCCATGATGAAACCCCTCGGTTTAGGATACCAAAAAATTGACATGTGCCCTAACTTCTGCATGTTATACTACCTTGAAAATGCTGAGATGACCGAGTGCATGACATGTGGGCATTCCCGTTACAAACCCAGAACTGGAAGGGTAAAGACTCTAGTGGCATATAAAAAACTTAGATAGTTATTCATGTCACCAAGGACTACTAAGCACATAACATGACACCAATCACATGATGCGGTTGAAGAAGTGATGGTGCATCCTTTTAACGGCGAAGTGTGGAAACACTTTAATAGTGTGCATCCTCACTTTTCAGCTGAATCAAGGAACGTGCGTCTTAGGTTATGTACAGACGGATTCAACCTATTCGGGTCATTTGCTGCTCCTTATTCTTGTTGGCCAGTCATACTGACGGTTTATAACTTGCCACTAGGGATGTGTATGAGGCCGGAGTTCATGTTTTTATCTATGGTCATACCAGGTCCGAGCAATCCGGGGCAGAATATAGATGTTTGTCTTCGTTCGTTGATTGATGAGTTGACGCAGTTGTGGTCTTCTAGAGCTTTGACTTATGACATCTCGAGGAAACAGAATTTTGTTATGAGAGCGACTTTGATGTGGACTATCAATGATTTTCCAGCTTATGAAATGTTTTATGGTTGGAGCACGCATGAGAAACTAGCATGTTTATACTCCATGGAGAACAACAAGGCATTCACGCTAAGAAACGGAGGTAAAGCTTCTTTTTTTTACTGTCACCGTCGTTTCTTGCCATATAATCATAGGTACAAAAAGAACAGAAAAGATTTCTTTGTTGGCAGAGTTGAAAAGGATGTTGCACCCCCGCGTCTTTCTGGTGAATAATTGCATGATGCTGTAAAATTGTACGGTGACATTATCTTTAGTCTCCAATCAGATAAGCAGAAGTTCCTTGATTTTGGTTTGACCCATAATTGGGTAAAGCGAAATATCTTTTGGTAGCTTCCTTATTGGAAGACCAATCTTCTCTGCCATAACCTTGGCGTTATGCACATTGAAAAGAACATGTTTGAGAACATTTTCAACACCGTCATGGATGTGACGGGGAAAACAAAGGACACCATTAAGGCTAGATTGGATGTAGCTTTGTTCTGTAACCGTCAAAATATAGAGTTGGTTCGTGATGAGTCACGGGTTGCAAAACCAAAAGCAAGCTTCGTGTTAGAAAAAAACGCACAACTACTAGTCTACAAATGACATAAGAGTCTATGTTTTCTGGATGGACATGCCTCGAACATATCAAGGCTGGTTAAAATGGAGGAATGCAGATTGTATGGAATGAAGAGTCTGATTGCCTCGTGTTTATGCAAACACTCATCCCATTAGCTTTTCGTGATTTGTTGCCAAATGGGTTATGAGATGCACTCAAGGAGATTAGTCATTTCTTTAGAGATTTATGCTCCAGCAAGTTGAATGTTGATCATATTGAGAGGCTTGAAACGAATATCGTCGAGACACTATACAAATTTGAGATGATATTCCCTCCATCATTTTTTGACTTAATAAAGCACCTCCCCATGCATTTACCGTTCAAGGCAAAAGTTGGAGGACCGGTCCAGTATAAATGGATATACCCATTCGAACGATTAGATATTACAGTTGCAATGTAATTCATATATAAAAGTATTTTCTTTGTTTTTCTTCATTGAAAATACTTGATTAATTCAATGCAGGTACTTGTTCAATCTCATGAAAAAGGTTAAGAATAAGGCGCATGTTGAGGCTTCGATATGTGAGGCCTCTATTGTTGAGGAGATCTCAACATTTATCTCATACTATTTTGAACCTCATCTGAGAATGAGAATCAATCACATTCCACGGTATGATGATGGCGGTGAAGTGTCTTCCAGTGGGATCTTGTTAGTATTCTCCAATCTTGGACAACCCACACCTAAAAATGTCGTAAAAGGAAGATATTTGTCAGAAATAAAGTTCAAACAAGCACACAATTATGTTCTATTTAACTGTGATGAGCTGAGACCTTTTATTCAGTAAGTGTATATATATGTAATACTAATTAAACTTTGTCAATAATATACTGTTAATTAGATATTGTAATATAATACACTCATTACCACTTGCAGGGAACATCGATAATATTTGTTGTCCAATAACTCACAGCTGACCGAATCAAGATCTTTCAATTATAAGATGAACAATTTGCCACATGGTTCAGAACGCATGTAAGCACTATCACAAACTCATTCTCACTTGCAAAATTATTGTATGCATATCGTTACATGATTCTCGTTTATTGTTCATTGATATACATTATATACAAGTTTTATCAAATGGGAAGGGGTACTGCTAAGTCATTGTCTTCACTAAGCCTGACACTAAAAGAAAAGTTAAGTGTTACAATGGGTATTTTATCAATGGATATGTTTTCCATACTGAAGAATACGGGTATGATAGAAAGACATACAACAGCGGTGTTTGTGTTAAGGGATCGACTAGTAGTGAGTTAGAAGTTGACTACTATGGTAGATTAGAAGAGGTCGTTGAACTGCAATATCATAGCGAGCAGAATAGAGTGTTTTTATTCAAATGTTATTGGTATGACACAACTAACAGAGAAATCAGAGTTGATCCGTACTATGGTCTGGTCGAAATCAACTCAAAAGCTAGACTCCGCAATGTAAATGATGTCTTTGTTTTCGCAAAGCAATGTCAACAAGTTTATTACACATACAACCTTTCTTTTAGAAAGGATCGATCAAGAGTGGATTGGGTGTCCGTTTTAAAAACGAAACCAAGGGGTCATGTCGAGCTTGTTCAGGATGAGAACGAAGACACAAGTGTGCGAGATGAAGTCTTTCAAGTTAGTGAGTTGGTTGAACCATATCGAGTTGCTCCTTCAGTTGACTTGGAAGAAAATTCAAATTTTCATGTTTTCGATGATAGTCTTGTTGATATTGACACAGAGGAGTTGAATGTTGTTTTGAGCTCTAGCAGACAAGCAAATATCGATGAAGATGATGACCATATTAAAGATTGTGATGAAGGTGATGACTATTCAATTGATGACGAAGAAGAAGAAAATTCTGACTAACTATCAGAATGAAGCCCTGTGTAAAACCCTTTTTTCATGTAATATAGATTATGAATGATATATTTTGTAACACGAAACATGTATTGTTTAAGCACTGTTGTTATTGTTTTGTGCGATGCACAATTTATCATTTAAGTGTTTGTAGGAACGTAAATAGGCAATACAAATATAATCTCTCTTGTACACTTACCGACTTCCATACCGACGGAATATTGTCCGTCAGCATTTCACAGAGAGTTCGAAAATAATCACTGGAAATTCCACAATCATAGACGAATGTACCGACGAAATAAAGACCGTCGGTAATTTGTCGACATATAATATTACCGACGAAATCACTGACGGACTGTGCGAATTCCAAAGGACGGTGCATTAAATGCATTTCTGACCGCGTGAGTTTACCGACGGATAGCGAAAAATATGGAGGGTAATTAAAAATGTTGGTGCAAAATTCAAAAATCACCGATGGATTTTTGAAACGTCACCAACGGACTAAATTAAAATAATATTTTTTTATATCCGTCGGTGAATCTGTCGGTAAAACTGCTCTATAAATCACAGCGTCCGCCCCTTCAGTTCATTTTTTCATCTCTTCCGTTCTTCACCTTCAATTTTGATTTTTTTCCTCTCATTTCTCCAAGGCTTTCACCTACAATCCTAGCAAGTGTTCTTGTGAATCTTCATTAGATTAAAAGGTATGTGTTTCCTCTATTTCATTTTACTTTAAGGGTTTTTTTTTTGTTTTAGCTATTTTTATTTTTTTGATGTTTTTTGTTTTGGTGTATTTTTGTAATGTAGATAAAGTCTTAAAATCAATACATTATTAAGGTATGCATGTTGCATTCCTAAATTCTATAGTTTTTTTTTAATATATTTTATTGTTATATTGGCATAATTATTGAATAATTTGTTGAATTGTAATTGTTAATGTTGAATTTAACTTAGAATAAGTAATTGAATATGTTGGAATAATTAATAATTTTACTACATTATTGCATGATTTGTGTTTAATTATTTGCATTAATTTTAATTGTTAGTCTAGAGTTTTTGTTGAATTTATTGAATATTTTTTATTGTTTGTATTTATATAATGATTGAATAATTTGTTGAATTGTAATTGTTAATGTTGAATTTACCTTAGCATAAGTAATTGTATATGTTCGAATAATTAGTAATTTTACTACATTATTGCATGATTTGTGTTTAATTACTTGCATTAATTTTAATTGTTAGTCTAGAGTTTTTTTTAATTTATTGAATATTTTTTATTGTTTGTATTTATATAATGATTGAATATATTGTTAATGTTGAATTTACCTTATAATTAGTATGAATGTTATATGTATAGATGTTATGTTATATACAATATTAGTATAGATGGAGTCAATTGGTTGTGGCTTTTGTCAATATTTACAGGTTTGTAGATTTGGGTAGTATCTAGTATAGGGGAGGTGTTGTCGAATATTTTTTAACATTCGAATTTAATTATATAATTATTCATATACAATTGTGTAGATGTGTAAAACAAAAACTAGAGCTGGTCGCTCACGTATGGTCGCAGCTAGTTCTTCTAGCAGCGAGGATGACGTATCCTTAGGTGCTTCTCAAGAAGAGGCACTTATGCCACCTGCATCATCAACCGATGTTGCCTCTTCCAGCGAGGGTTCACAGCGCAGAAGTGGCGTGCCTTCACGTGGAGACACACGTGCGGAGTTAAGACCGCCAAAAGGGGGCGCAACAGTTCGTTAACAACCGTGCTCAACACTATGTGGTATGTTTATTCAATCATTTTATTTTGTAAGTTATTATTTTTATTGAATTGAATATGATGATCACTTTTTTTTTATTTTCAGGAGATCTATAACAGCCGGTTGAGGGAGAGATATATGGACGATCCTTTGACCCTTCTGGAATTCGATCCGGATTTGTGGATAGAGGTTGAATCGTCTAGTGGACCTGATAAAAATTAGGTTTACGGGCTCTCCAACACTACGGCCAAGAACTTGCGGGCAGCCCATAGTGTTTCAACCGTTGGGAGCTCCCAATCAGTATTGAGCACCCAATCTAAGGAGTTCATGGCCTTGCAGCAACACACGACTCAGCTTACTGAAAAATACGACCACCTATTAGCGGAGCATGCACAACAAAAAGCGGAGCATGCACAACAAAAAGCGAATGATGCACAATGGTATGCACAACTCAAAGCGGAGCATGCACAACAAAAAGTGGAGGATGCACAACAATATGCACACCTCTAAATGGAGCATGCACAACAGTATGCACAACAAAAAGCAGAGCATGGCCAGCTTCGTGAATTTGTCATGAACATGGCATCACAGAGTGGTGATACATGTGCGCCTACTTCTTTTTGGTCGTATAACAACCAGCCTCCTTCTCCTCCTTCAGCTCCACTATTATGTTAATTTGTAATGAATATTATTTAACTTTAATAGTTAATTTAACATTTTTTTTAAACACATTCAGTTTGTAATGAATATTATTTAATTTTATTTCTTTTATTTTTGATGTTTAATAAAAATTTTATTTGCATAATTGGTTTTTTATTACCATTAATTTATATAATTTGATATTATGTATTCTAAATAATTTTTTAAAAACATATTTAAAAAAATCACAGACGGTTTTACCAACAAAATATATCCGTCAACATTTGACAGTAGCTGCCACAGTCACTGATGAATTTACAGACGGATATATTAGGTCGGTATTATAGACTCACCAATAACTTTACCGATAGACTTAATCCATCGATAGTTTACAGTGCTTGCCACAACGACCGACGAATTTACAGACGGAGATCTTCGGTTGGTATTCCAAACATTCACCGACAATTTTACCGACGGTTTAATCCTTCGGTATGTCACACTATCACCGACGGGCTAAAATCCATCGGTATATTTCAAGCGAGAAACTTTTTTTTGGCGCGCAATTTCCATCTGTAAAACCATCGGTAATTTTTTTTATTTTTCCGACCGATATAGCGATGGACTATGGTATTACTGACGAAAGGAAAGCCGACAGACGTATTTCGTCGGTGATGATGTCTGTAAATAAATTACTGATGAAATCTTAATCACATACCGACGGAATATGTTCGTCGGTAAAACTGTTAAATCTTCTAGTGTTCTTAATATAGTATTAAGAGTTTTCCTTGATTTGTCACCAAGGTCATATAAAATAAATTCTTCATATCATGCTATTATAAAAGGTTTCATTACTTTATTTCAAGAAAAATAAATAGCTCAAAAGAGATATTTTTTCGTTCAATTCATATAAATAATTTTTTAATTAAACAAATCTTGTCTTGTCTTGCCTTGTCTTTTTTTTTTCAAGAAAAAAGTAAAAATATGATACTTTTAATTCAAAATCATTTTATAAATAAAAAAACTATGGTTTTGATTTATTAAATTAATATATTTTGATGTAATTTTATTATTTTTGAGGTTTTACATATTAGCATTTTTGGTCTATTTTCAAGCATTTGTAGTATTTCAATATTCAAAATAAAAGAAATATGATACTATATTGATTAATATGGGTTATGAGTGATTTGAGAAACTTATTTTATATTATTCAGTGTTATGTGTCATACATTAATAGATATGTAATGAAAAAACAAGGTTAATATATTTTTTAGAAATTGTATTATTGTTTTAGTATCGTTCATAATTTGAAATACAGTTGAATTTGCATATTAGCATTGATAAATATTTTATATTCTCATATAAAAATAAGTATGTTCCTTTTATGGAGTATAAGTCTTTTTGTAAACACCTGACAAAAAAAAAGGTAAAAGTAAAACGACCATGCCATCGTTATCGATTTCTGAATTGGCAGCGACACAAATATTGTTACTGATTTCTGTATCAGCAATGGCTTTGTGCGCTGACAAATCCACGTGTTTTGTAAAACCTTAACGAAAATTTATTATTGCGCCAACCTATGTTAGGAAAAATTAAAGAGTGTGGATCGACTTGCTCTTAGGGGAAGTGTGAGGGAGCAGAACCGGCCTATTCTAAATGGGAACTATGAAGGGCATGACCAACCCTAGGATGAGTCAAATAGGGATAAGAACAAAGGTAACCAATCTTCCAAACACCCCTCCATATTTAAAGTGGATATAAATGCAGCAAATGAGAGAGAATGACCTTTGCTCTCCCCAAAAATGATAGCTGTCATTGCAACTGCAGCAGCCACCCCTCCCAAGAAGATAATTGAACCAGACAACCTACATGTCAAGCCTCATGAGTGTAGAGTGAGTAGAGAGTTAGGAGAGAAGAAAGATCCTAGATCTTTCCCCCAAAATTGGTTGCAACTCTGCTGAAACAACCTCTCTCTTTCAAAGAACCAACCACTAAAACTAGTTGTATGTTGTCTTCTTTGAATACTTAAGTGAATGAGAGTTAAAGAGAAAGGTGGCGACTGAAACCATGAAAGAAAAGGGAGCCTAGGGCCAACTGGAACCAGTCAGTAGAGGAAGAAGAGCAGAAATTGAGATTTGAGGGAATAACCATACTACTAAGACCTACTCAAAAGCTATCTAAAAAACATGAGGTAAGACTAGTATCCTTCCCTTAGCTGGTTGTTACCCCATATTTCAGACAAAAAGGAAGGAAAGAAAACTCGAAAGTAGAAGGGGTAGTGTTCTTGCACTTAACTCAAGGAATCTTGACTAAACGGACAGACCTGAGTACAGCAAAGGATGAAGAAACACATGCACAGACCCTTACCCAAGAAACATGAACGATTTTGAATGCATGAACCTAGGGGATGGCTGGTCATAACAAGGACTGGACAGAATATGAATTAGAGTAACTAAATACATGGATAACGATCTTGTGAGACTTCTAGGGACATATTTGAATCAAAAACAAAATCATACTTGTGTTAATGATGTAAATTATGCATGTATGATTGATGACGTTATATGAAAGGGTGTTGGAATGATGTTAAGTGCAAATTATGTTATTAATAAACCTTGGAAGCATGCTGCAGCTGAAACAGGAATTGCACCATATAATGCTTCAGTATTGTTCATTGATGAACGAATATGTGTGATTGTTAAGCAAGAGATTGGATTATAAATTGTGATTGTGATTGTACTTGTGAGAAATATGATGATTTGCAGGTGTAGCTAAGTGTAAGACCATAAATGACTTAATCATCGCGACCGATTTCTGAATTGGCAGCGACATGGATTTCACTGATGATTTCAATGTCAGCTATAGAAATATGTCTCTTTGATGATTTCTGGGTTAACAGCGACTCAGTTTTCATCAATGATTTTTAAGCCATCAGTACGCTGTACGTGCTAACATTTTCAACATCAGCCATAGAAATCTGTTGCATTAATGATTTCTGAGTCAGCAACAACTCAGTTTTCATCAACGGTTTCTAAGTCAGCTGAAGCCTATATGCGCTGGCGATTTATGTCGAATTGGGTGTCAGCAGCGAATTAGTTTTTGCTGCCGAATCGTGGTGCCTACAGTGAATCAGTTTTTGTTGCTGAAAGCTACTGAATAATGGTATCTGTAGCGAATCAGTTTTCGCTGTCGAATTGTGGTGTCTGCGGCGAATTAGTTTTCGCTGCCAAAAGCTGCTGAATAATGGTGTCTATAGCGAATTAGTTCTCACTGTTGAATTGTGATGTCTGTAGCGAATTAGTTTTCGCTGCCGAAAGCTACTGAATAATGGTGTCTGCAGCAAATCAGCTTTCACTGCTGAATTGTGATGTCTGCAGCAAATCGATTTTCGCAGCTGAATTGTATTATCTATAGCGAATCAGTTTTTGCTGTCGAATTTTGATGTTTGTAGCAAATTAGTTTTCACTACCGAATTATATGTCGCTAGCGAATAAGTCTTCACTATTAAATTCTGAATCACTAGCGAATCAGTTTTCACTGCTGATTTTCTACGATAGACTCCTATGACAGAAATAACTTAAATGCTTGTAATGATTTCATTGTATGATTGTGTAAAATATGGAACACTTGAATATGAACATATAGATTCTTGAAATAGGTACGGTGGCGAGTCATGTGATTTCAGAATGTAAATGTGCTGACTTGTAACCATTGATGTGTTAGGTGGTGCAACCGAGATCGGACCTTCGACCAAGCAAGGACACCCCACGGGAGGAATAGGTAGGTGACTTCCACCCCCTTTTAACATAACATGAGTTTCTAAAGTGAATTTATTATGAAGGATCTATTATTGTGCTATATGGAATATTAAACTATCACAAATGATCGTATGAGTATTATGAATGATCTACTATTGTATTGTACTGAACATTAACTATCATAAATAGTTGTATTAGTACTTCAAAGGATCTATCATTGTATTACAATGAATGTAAATTGTCATGAATGTTTGTATGAGTATTACAAATGATCTATTGTTGTATTGTACTTAACATTAACTATCATGAATAGTTGTATGAGTATTACGAAAGATCTATTGTTGTATTACAATGAATGTTAATTGTCATGAATGTTTATATGAATATTGCAAAGGATTTATTGTTGTGTTATACAAAATGCTAAATTGTTACGAATATTTGTATGTGTATTACGAAAGATCTATTGTTGTATTGTACTGAACATTAACTATCATGAATAGTTGTATAAGAATTATGAAGGATCTATCGTTATATTATATTGAATGTTAATTGTCACGAATGTTTGTATAAGTATTGCGAAGGATTTAATGTTGTGTTATATAAAATGCTAAATTGTTACGAAATGTTTGTTTAAGTATTACAAGTGATTTATTGTTATGTTATACTGAACGCTAAACTATTATGGAACGTATGTACAAGTATCATGAAAGGTCTACTAGTATGTTATAGTGAATGTTAAATTGTTATGAATCGTTTAAATGAGCATTACAAAGTATATATTATCATGTTATAGTGACTTCATAAACCGTCTATAGAACGTTTGATTGATTAATGATTAACTTCGGTTAATGGCATCCTAAGTGGATGACCGAGATGAAAAAATGATGACCGAGGTGAATAAATGGTGGACAAATGATTAGCTTCGACTAATGACATCCTAAGTGGATGGCCGGGATGAATGAACGATTGGCTTCGGCTAATGGTGTCCTAAAAAGATAGCCGGATTTGAGAGTTATGAGTTAGTTTCAAGAATTGATGCGTTTATGTGTACTATGTTTTGTATATATCGAGTATATAAAAGAACTACGATTGTTATGCTTTAAATAGAGAATAATATTAGTTCAGTTAACGGTATTCAAAACGAATGATCGGGTTTGAGTATTGTAATTAGCCTCGGTAATTGATAAATTATTAAGGATGGTATCAACATAAATAAGGAGAAATTAAAAAAATTATGCTCTTTTTATCTATAAATTAAATGTAATATTGATATTGCAACCCGTGTGTCACGACCCATCCTTTTTATTTATGAAATGATGGGCCGTGACACACAGGTTCTATTACTGGGTTTTGAGTTCAAAAAATATTACAAAAGTTGTTCCTAAAACTTAAAAAAAAGAAATTGTTACAAGTAAGATTTTACATGCATATTTCTTTTTATATTTATTTTCTTTTCTTCGTGAAAAATTGATTATAATAAATTTTCCTCATTCAAAAAAAAAAGAAGATAATAAAATTTTGCTCATTTGTATTCCTCCAGGGAGATTAATGGAACCCCTCATGGTGTGAAAACAAAATAAAATTCAGTGAGGAACTTAATTTCCAAAGAACGTTCAACGTATAGTGCATATCTCTAATTATAAGCTCTACAGTGTCATTTCCTAGCTAGCCACGGACAGCCATCACCACTTGGTTTCATAACTAGGTGGACCAGCTCGCCATGCCAAATTTTTTTTAATGCTAAAAAAAATATTTAAATGATAATAATATAAGATAATCCAAGTCAATTTACTAAAATATAATCCATGAGACCAAAACAAATTATATAAAAAAGAAAAGAAATTGTAAAACTTGAGGTCTAATAACCTAATATCAAAGATAAAAATAAAAATATTCAAAAAAATATAACATTAAAAAACAAAACTCAAGTTAACTCAGGCTAATTTGATGAATTCATTACCCATGATATGAGATCGAGATAAAAAAAAATATGATTTCTAAAGAAGAACCTAGTAAAAAATACCGAAGTTCAATAAATAAATAAATAAAAACTTGAGCTAACCCAATTTAGCATTACTAACCCGCTCTCGGAATAACCAAATAGAAAGAAAAGTGAAAAAAACTAGCAAAGCTCAAGGGAAAATAATTTAATGTAAAATGATGAAAATATTGAAAAAAAATAAAAGTCATAAAAAATCAAGGAATTTTTTTTTATTCAACCCGGGTTAACTTAACTAACATGTCACTCATGACATGAGATCAAGATAAAAAAAAATTAGACTTTTAAAATAAGGACTTAGCAAAAAAAAAAAAAAACAAAGTTAAATAAGAAAAAATGAAAAAGAAAATGCAAGTTAACTCATTTAACTTAATCAACTCGCCCTTAAAATAACCAAACAGAAAGAAAAGTGAAAGAATAAAAAAGTTCAAGGGTAAATAATTTAATGCAAAATGATGTAATTGAAAAAAAAATTCATAAAAAAATCAAGGAAAATTTTTTTATGTCAACTCGAGATAACTCAACTGACCCACCACTCATGACATGAGATCAAGATAAAAAAAAATATTTGACTTTCAAAATAAGGACCTAGTAAAAAGATCGAAGTTAAATAAAAAAAAACATTAAAAAAGAAAATGCAAGTTAACTCAGGCTAACTTAACTAACTTGTACTTAAGATAACTCATTAGAAAGAAAAGTAAAAAAAATCACATAACTTAAGGAATAATAATTTAATGTCAAATGAGAAAATTGTAAAAAAAAAACATTAAGAAAAAAATCATAGTCAACCATAGTTAACTTGACAAACTTGTTACCCAAGTTATGAGATTGAGATAACTCTAAAAAAAAAAAAGTGAAACAAATAATGAAGTTAAAGGTCTAATAAGAAAATATTAAATGACAAATTTAAAAACAAAAAATTATTAAAGGTCCTTAAAAAAAGATTGAACTTAAATCCAGCCTGGTCGTAAGGCTAGGAATGCCTTGTTGGAAGGCAATTATTACAAAATAACAAATTTAAATATCCAACCGTAAAACAATTTTAAACTCAAACAATGCATACAAAAAATCATACAAAAACAAAATAAAAAAAATAATAATTAGGGCTTAAATTTAAAAACAAAATAAACTAAGAAAAGGATAAAAACAATAATCGAAAGAATAAGGACTAAAACTAAAAAAAATCAAATAAAATTAAATATTAAGGGACAAAATAAAAAAACAAGAAAAATCAAGAAAAAGAATAAGAATATAACAATTAAAATAATGAGGACCAAAATTAGATTAAAAGAATAAATAAAATAAAATGATAAGGGATGAAATTAAAAATAATATAATAATTAAGAAAAGTATAAAACATAGAAATAGAGCAATCAAATGTAAATGACCAAATTGGATAAAGAAAATCAAATAGAAGAAATTATCCAATGATGAAATAAATAGTAATAAAAAAAATAAAGGGTCAAGATTGATAAAATTACAAACTTGAGGACATAATTATTTGTTGAAAAGGTTTGTGTGAATTTCAAGGGCATGAGAGAGGAAAAGAGAGGAAAGAAAAAAAATTTCATCGCAGCTCAACCAAACCTTCTCTATGAGTACACGCCACACCACCAAAAAAAGAATGACACGCTCTCATGGATGGAGGATTTTGGTAATTGAACGGCTCCCATATGCCCACTTGAATGGTGTGGGGGTGACTTAATAATATATAATTTCTGAAAATTAACGAACATTCTCTAACCAAATCTAAAAATAACAAAAAAAAACTGAATAAAAAAACTAAAACATCCTTGAATTCAACTTCTTATTATTTTTTTAATTCCAAGAGTAATTACTCCATTTAACTTTTTAAAAAAATAAAAAAGAAGGAGCTCCTGCATACAT
>Ga0325410_1004527_pt1 | contig 15509 bp, 10 predicted proteins | sample PopdelMetagenome_16_FD_206182 | JGI IMG/M metagenome (GOLD analysis project Ga0325410, IMG submission 206182) | Populus deltoides microbial communities from Bellville, Georgia, United States - Xylem-PdIQD-R3 | ecosystem: Host-associated > Plants > Phyllosphere > Stem > Wood/Secondary xylem...
CCTGTTTTGATGCCACCTAGTTATGTATACTTGTTTCCATAACTAGTAAATACACATTGCATAGTTTAATGGTGTATTGCGTTTTTTTTCTTCTTTTTTTCCTCCCAGTGTAACTGGTTTATTTCGGGGAGAGTAAATGTCAACCTTTGCCAATAGCTTTCATAGCTCATTGACAATTATCGACGCCGGGTTTAATATTCTTAGTATAATAATGTTTATTGCATTATTTTGTTAATAGTTAAAGGTTTTCTAGGTTTTGAAGGGTTTAATAAAAGTCCAATATGTAGTTTAGTAAATCAACAATTTGCATCGAGATGAAGTTCTTTTAAATGAAGATTCTAAAGGCCTGAGTTACAATTTCATGATTATTGGTAATTGAAAAAAAGACCTTGAAATAAGGGATGAAAGTTCATGTCTAGGATTGTATATATTTACTTTATTGTATTCAGTTTTTTTTTTCTATTTATATGAAGAATTTTAATTTAATTAGTATTTTACTATTTAACGATCGTAATACTAGAGGGATTTTATTAGTCAAGTTTTAATTATGAATTTTTTTCCTGTAAGTATTCTAAGACTAATATAAATAGAAATGTCTAGTTTATTTTTGAAAGATATAAATTATTATTCAGATTTGTTTTATTAAATATCGGAGATTTTTTCTAAACTATTGTAGAGTTTAGAGCTTGAGAACAGACGAAGACGGCGAGCTTGGGAGTAGAGAATGGATTGCTGGGAGCAAACTTAGGAACATATAATGGATTTGTTTGGATTATTGTAGAGCATAGAGGAGAGAAAGGTGCTTGAAGACTTATCTCGTGGTTGACTTTATTCTAGATCTGGTCAAAACACTTATCTATGGTGAAAGAAAAATATCAAATTTACTTGAAGAAAAATATATATACATGTGAAAATGGGAAGTAGTTTCACTAGGAAGGAGAAGGACATGTCAAAAACCATACGTTGGCCTGGAGAGGTATTAATTTAGCCCTTCTCTTTTTCTAATCTGGTCATAAGCTAGAATATAACTGCATTTTGATCTCCTGCTTTCAATTATATTTCAAAAAAAATAAAATATGAGATTTAAAAAGAAAAGAAAAGGGTGTAAATAACATGTAGAGAAAAAAAAAAGAAAGAAATGCACTATTCAACTCCTCTCTTCCACATCAAACTTTAGCCTCCATGTCTTCCCACCTTCTCTGCCGAAGTTAGCCACTGGCCTCCCCACCATAGCCTCCAAAAAAAAATCGATCCAACCGCCCTCTTTCTTTCTAGCCAAAGCAACCCAAATCGGTTCACGGTGAACCACCAACCCATTTCCAAATTGAACTAACAGTCCCTTCACCGACACCTTACCCTGACCAGACCAGACCAGCATCATTGACCCAAACCACAATGAAGCTGGCGACCCAATGTGAGAAAGTGAGATGTCAACCTAAACTTTCTATGCTTACTTTCATTTCGGGTAGTTGCTAGTGACACCGCTAGCATGTGAGTGATGAGGAGAAAGAGAACCACCTTATGCAACCAACCATGCGCCGTCCTTTTCACCGGAGGGAGTATCAGCACGCCACTAGTAACATATGCGTGTGAGCTACACGCGCTGCCACCGCCACACCCAGCCTCTCTAAGGGATGAATTTTTGAATGACGAAATATTGATTTCAAAACCCTCTCTAAAGGTTTATTTTCCATGTTCATGTGAGGTGTTTTTTTTTTTTTTTTTTTTGAGGGATACGTTTCAAAGGAACAACAATATATGCAATTAACTAGCAATCTTTAACACTAATATACAAGACAGAACGGTAGAAATCTCACCTTCTCAAGCGAAGATTGAATCAGTTGAATGTCTGGTTCTAAAAGGGCATTATATTGTTTTTTCTTGTCCATCTTCAGGAAACGGTGGGAATTAAGGATCGAACTCTCAATTAACCTGAGGAGATCAGGGGCCAGACAGCATAATCTGACAACATTTCTTCTGTACCTTTCTATCCAAACCTGAAAAGATGTTTAAGAAATGATTAAGGGAAAAACTCCAAGAACTACGTCCATGTTCATTGAACAGAAAGTACCACGTTGCCAAATAGTATTATTTTACCAAAACAAGCCTTTTACACCTATGTTATTTGGCTAATATTTTTTTTTTTTATTAAAGGTGCTAATATGCGAATATACCCATAATAAAGCAATGTTTACAAAAATAATTTGGAATAAACATTTTGGACAGGAAATCAATTTTTAATCACAAAATGGTGTGCTAATCTGCAACTCCAATATAGCTAAAGATAATGCATGAGAAAGGACTTGAGCAGCAATGGTATGGTAGTGTTACATATAGGCAAACTCTAAATACAATTGGAACACAACAGCACTAAGAAATCCAAAAATAAATGTGGCAATTCTAGTAATCTCAGTAATGTTTCAGGTAGGCTAATTCTGAATCAGACGACCCAAACATATGTCAAAGAATTTGACACTCACATGGACAGATAAACTAAACAAGCATGGCTGCATGAGGGAAAAAACACAAAATAATTTTGTCCCAAGTCTCCAAGGGAATGCAGCAAGCTAGATTTCATACCACCAAAGCATGCTAATTAAAATCAATTGCAATATAAAAAAACACAAATCAATCAGAAAGAACCGGATCATAGCGTAGTGACATTTACCAGATTCATTAAGCTACTGCACAATCATCCAATCAAATAACATCCGCTCAGAGTACTGGTCATACAGAGCATCAAACCCACCCCACCATTGCCTTCCTCCATTCACTTGAGTTCGTCTCACCTTCCGCCTCCTCTTCAGCACATGACTCTTCTTCAGGAATCAACACATAAAACTGTTCCTTCTCAGTTCTTTCAACCTCCTCTTTACCTCATTGGTTATAAAATCATAGTCATTGTCATATAGCTTGCATGCAGACAGAGACACAATGGTTGATTCACTCACAATGTGATTTTGAATTATTTAAATGCTTGTCCATTATAGAAAGCAACCTTTAACTCGATTTTGAGAGTTTCATGTCTACATGCAGCATCACCACCTCCACCATTATAATTTCTTGACTCCTCTGGCTGTGGCCACAGGCTCATCTTCTAAATCCTTTTTCTGGGTCTGGTTTGTGGGTTTCCTGAGCCCTTTCACTTTAAAGAAATCCATCCTCCACCAACCACTAATCTCTTCTTCAAAATAGCATATAAAAAAGAAAGAAGCTTGGAATAGATAAAACTGTTATAATTCCAGGACCCTTTTTTTTTTTTTTTCCTTCTATTATCTCAAATCTTAGAAGGTACCAAAGTTAGATCCTCGGGTAAAAATGGTCCAGGCAGAACCTGATACGAGAGATTACCTCAAGATCTCAACAAACTTCCTAGAATCTAAACTGCTTACTTCAAAAACCAGCGATCAAATAAACTAGGGACCCCAATAGACTCTAATAGCCGAATCAGCTCCAAACTCCGTGTCCCTCAACCAAAATAACCACTTTGAAGAAAAGTAACAATAACCTGGAAATTCTAACAACCGAAGGCAACAAAAGTACACTTTTTTACTCCAACAACCTTCTAGCAATAAACCCTCATCGGTAAACACGTTCGCTTGACATATGACAAAGTTGAAAGCATTCAAGTTTGGATCTTTATGAAGCTTAAAATAGTACATTTAGCAAGCCATAAAAACAAATTAGCATTAAATGGGAGAGAAAAACCCAAAGCCCTCTTCAGTGCTTTAAGAAGTATGTCAACGTAGCAAGACCCCAACAACATGGCAATAAAGACACCAGCTTTAGAGCAGAAGTAGCAGTATTTTTACCATATCGCAGCTCAAAAATCATAAAAAATCAGCAGCAGTATACTCATCAGCAACACCCAAAAACAACACCAAAGAAGGATCTGAAAATGGAAGGAAAAACACCAAAAGCCACATCTTTGAGTGATGGTTACATAAAAAGGAAGAAAATGACGACGTTTAGAGACAATGTAGAACCCAAAGCACCTCAGAATATAAAACAAAGATTAGGGTCTGCTCGCTTAATAAAACCCCAAACAATCATAGTACTTGCGATCAGAAAGAAGGTGGGAGGAGAGTGAAGTGTTTCAAAATATGAAAAGGTTTAATGATAATAAATGTGAGCCATAAATGGCCTCTCTTTTTTTTTTAAAAAAAAAAAAAAACTTCGACAGAAAACATAAAAAAGGAAAGAAATCATTTCATTTTATGAAAGCAAAACAGTGATGCTATGGAGTAGGGTTACTTTACGTTGTTTTCTACACATTGTAATAATCCACATGATTGAAACAGTCACGGAAATCAGTGAAAAGCTTTTCGAACACCTTCCGTTGCACTTTAAAGGGTGTTGGATATGGGTATAGAAGAAAAACCTAAAGAAAAATTGAAGCATCTTTTAGTTTGGTGAGAAAGAGGATAGGTTCTCCTAAGAGCAGCTTGCCACAAGCATTCTCCACGAAACACATTAGCCCATTGCCTTTTAACACAAGATATTTGAGCTCACTCTGATACAGTACTCTGACAAAAATCTCTATGAGCAGATGATCAGGCAGTTTTCCAACTGTAGTATAATATACTATAGTGTTATCTCCAACATCATTTGTCATTAGAAGCCTGCAAACAATGACCCAGATATTGAGTTTAATACAAGAATTAAATGATAGGCGACTTTGTGCCAAGAAATTCTTCATATGAAGAAAGGCTCATTTAATTTCCACTACTTGTTTAAAAGATGAGGAAGATATCACTATCCAAATTGAACTTTATAAAAAATTATACAAGGATTGACATCATAATGCTGGAAAGATCAATGGATTCGGTTATCCAACACCTCTAATTTCTAAAGCACTCCAAAGTGCATTGAAAACAAAAGGGAACCATAGACTTCATTCTAAACTCCAGTTCAGTTTATGCAAATCATTAATGCTGACAGTTACTCTTTTTTTTCAGTATAACCCAGAGAGGTGAATGCTAGTCCAAAACAGGTATTATGATTTGCGAAACAAAAGCAAGTAATTGGTGTCATTGTTAAGATTTTGACAAGACTGGACTAACAATAAATTAACCTGAAAAAAAAACTACCTAATATTTGCAAATTTGCTTTTTTTTTAGTGTTGTTAAAAATATATTTTTTTAAAAAAATTATTTTAATATATTTATAAGTAAAACACTTTAAAATACAACATTTATTATATTTTTAAAATTCTCATACTATAAAGCTATTAATTTAGTAATTAGAGGCAACTCAAAAAATAATTTTTTTCTTTTCAATTAAATCCTTTTAGTTCAAGTTATTTCATTTAAGAAATTACTAAGTTATACACTATAAATTTACAAAACACTGTTAGAAAGGAGGAAATTGTTGCACACTTATAATTATCTAATTTAGAAAGTATTTATTTGTGAAATGTGTTGCATGATGTATCTTATAAAAAACATGTAATATATTTTTTTTTCATGCAGTATATTTTTTAAATAAACACAAACTTAAAATCAAGATGATAAACGACCCAACTAACCTTTTTTTTTTAACTTGGCTACTAGTCTAACCTAGCGACTAAGTTGCTAGCATCTTTGCAGAACGTGAATTATTTCACGTTTTGCATGTTAATGATAATAGTGAATTGGGAAAAACTGGGAGGAGCTTCCCTGGTTAAGGGAGGATATTGTTATGATGTTATGGTGGTTGATGGTGGAGGCGTTGGTGGCTCACGGTGCAGCTAGTGACGATGGTTGACAGTGGTGGAATCAAGAGAAGAGAATGAAAACCTGTGGGATTGCAAAAGGAGAAAATAGTGGAGATGATGGTGTTTTAGGGTGTTTTTCAAGTTTTTTTTTGCTGGGGTGAACTGTGAGTTATTATAGGGTATGATAGGGTAATATATGGCTAGAATATAGGGTGGAAGGTTGTATTACAAGTAGTTTAGAGGGCTGATTTATTTATGGTTTTGTAAGGGAAGGTTTGTCTTCCTTTTTTTTTAAAAAAAAAACTAGTGTTGAGAGTGTTTTTTCTTCAGTTTTTTCTCTTCTTTTCTTGCATGAAATCCACTCCTATTTATAGGGGTGAGAGAAGAGCATGAGGGGTCTCACAAGCATGGTTTGTGGTTGTTGATTCGCTTGGGAAGAATCATATTCATTGGCCATAAACAACAACCCGGTCTTCCAAAACCAGGTTGTAAGGATGACAAAGTTAGGGGATTTGGACCACTTTTTCATTAACTTTTGGGTAACAAATTCGTGGTTTTCAAGTTGAGGGTGTAGTACATTGTCAAGTCACGAGGTTAGCATGTTTCTTTTCTTATATGATGAAGGTATAAGAGAGGAAGAGGCTAAAAAAGGCGGCATTAAAGTTGTCATTTTCGAGTTTATTAGGGAAGGTGATGAACAATAACCCTAAAATACGTTGTTTTGGTCAAAATGCACCGTTTTATTTAAATGAAACAATGTAGTTTTGACCTTTATGGTAAAATTAGGTTTTAAACTTTCTCTTTTAATTCCAGCTCTCAAATTTTCAATTATTTAAGTAAGTCTTCAATTGAATTTTGATTCTAAAATTCAATTCAATTTCACCCCTACCAAATTCAAAAGCACCCCTTGATTTTAGCGCGTTTTTCATCTTAGTCCTTGGTCTTGGATATTTTCATTTTTGTCCTCAATTGACCTTCAAATGTCTATTTTTTTTTATTTCACCTCTATTTTCAACCAAATTTGGCCGTTGAATATATATGCCTTTTGTGAAAAGATCCTTAGTCTTGAATTTCTTCAATTTATCCCTTAATTGACCCCTTAAACTTTTATTTTTATTGCAAATTTGTTCCTAGTTTCACCCAATTGAGTTTAAAAAAGTAAAATTTGGTCATTTAAAATTCTAATATGCTCAATTAAGCCCAAATGAAGCTTCCAAAGTTATTTTTTCACTAATTAAGCTTATAATAAAATTAATTTGACCATTTAAAAGTCTAATTAAGTCCTTATACTTAATTAAATATTTTAATTTGACCCAAATTAATTTTTAAACTTAATTAAACATTTAATTGGGTCTATGATTAAATCAAATTGACCCATTAAAAGTCTAGTGAAGTCTTCAAACTTAACTTTTATGTAAATTTATCCAATGACCTTAAATCTATATTGTCTTTCAATGTTGGGTACAATAAGGTATAATTGGGCTTCCAATTCTGTCTAAAATCCCAATTTAGTTCCTCCATATGTCTGCAACCCTTCTCAGCCTGTTTCTGCCAAGTTACCTATATTTTTTCATTTTCATTTTCATCTTTTTATTTTTTTTGTTACTTTTTATTTTTTGATTTTTTATCTAATTTTTTTTTGAAGAAGAAGATAACTTGTTTTAAAGGGAACCCAAATCTAAGTTATGATAGTTGTCTCATCCTTACAATTTTTATGATAGAAAATCTCGTAAGAGACTTTAGATAGTAAGCTTGCAAAGAAGAAAAGATGAGAGATTGTGGATTCACCAGATCAATAAATGGTCAATCCTTTAAAAAGTGTTAGAAGTGAGGGTTTGAAAGCATACTCAGAAAGAAAATAAATAGGGCTAGAAAGTGCATTATTTGATATATGAGGTTAGAAAATACACTTGAAAGGAAAGAGATAGGGCTAGAAAATATACTATTCAGTATACGAGGGGTAGAAAACATTCTTGAAAGGAAAAAAATAGGGCTAGAAAGCACATTATCTGATGGATGAAGGTTAGAAAGTGCACTAAAAGAAAAATAGATAGGGTTAGAAAGCATACTATCTGGTATGTAAGGGCTAGAAAACGTACTTAAAAGGAAAGAGATGGAGGCTAGAAAGCACATTATCTGATGGATGAGGGCTACAAAACACATTTTTTTAAAAATAGATATAGTTAGAAAGCGCACTTGAAAGGTGTAAAAAATATGTTTTTGCCAAATACTTTGTTGATTTTCAAATAGCGGGAGTCTTGCTAGGTCTTTCTTGCGGGAAAAGTTCGAGTCCATCAATGATTCTTTCCTTGGACTCCCTGCAAAGATCAAAATGTAATGTATTATAATTAATATGCATGTATTCTTAACGAGAAATATAGGTCCCCTTTCTTCATGGACTTTTTTTTTTCAAAGCTTTGATCCTCGTAGCAAGCTTTAATGACTTTTTTACTCTTGCTTACTCGAGCCACAACTTGTGATCTTGACATTTTAAAAAGGGACAATCTCAGATGATATTAGCATACCTCATTATTTGAAAACATTTATCTCAAAAATCATCATCTTTGCTTCCCATTCTTTGTTTTCCTAGAAGAGAAATCATGGAGCCAACCCTATCATGTTTCTTAAGTTTCCTCCCAGTCTAATCATGCCCCCAAGCATTTTATACTGTTTTTTCTGCCTAAGTTTTCATAGGGATGATGTCATGCGAAAAAAAATGTTTAGTTTTTTTTACAAGAGGTTGCTTTCATAGAAAATCTTTAGAATTTTAAAGCTATTTATATTCATTATTAAGGTGGGTGAATTTGGTATGCATTTGCCTTTATATTCATTACTTATTGTAATGGTTGTCCATAAATTAAACATGGAATAAATGAATCATTAGCCTATCATTACTACTTAAGTATGTTGACATAAAAATGATAAAATTGTTTTTTGTGTAATTTGACTTTATCATATTTAAAATTATCAAAAACAATATCATAAAGGTTTCCTTGATTTTTTGTCATGTAATAATAACTTTTATTATTTGTAAAGCTAACCTAAAAAAAAAATAAGAAGTAGGAAAAACTACCCTTACAATCCTATAGTTTATTTATTTTCTTACTTTATCTCTGTTATTTTGAAAATTACAGTTTAAATAAACTTTATAAATTAAAAACACTTTACATCACTTAAAAAAAAATCAATAAAAAAATCCAATTATTTATAAAATTACAATTATATTTCATTAAATGACTTAAGAGTTTTTATATAAAATATTACAATTTTACCATTGAATTAAAAAAATTATAGTCACCACTATAATTATTAAACCCAGATCAAGAATTGACTCGGCTAAAAAATCAGATCTCTGATCATCCTTGTTGACCCGAGCAACCCAAGAAAATCAATTCAATTCAATTCCATACAAGGCAAATCCAGGAAGTGAAATCACCTTTCTTTAACCAGCACATCCACTCTTTATTTCCACGTGGCAAGATCCCACAGGTTACCGATAAAAGACAGCCTCGTCGTTCTACCAAAAAATCTATCGTGTGCCTCCACGTTCGTGTCTTAGTTTCTTTATCTCCCGCTTCGTCTTCTCCTCCCTCTCTCTCACTCTCTGTTTCATTTTCAGTTCTCTGCCAGTCTAATCTCTGTAAGTCCCATTCTATCTTTCACCAGAGCTTTTTCTTATTCTTCCCTTTTGATTTGCTAAAGCAAAATCCTTTTCCTTTTTTTTTTCTCTGTGAAAAATGGTGAAAGATTATCCACTTTATCAGTGATATAGAGGGATTCATGTTTTTCTATCTGTAAATCCAGTTTTCAAGAAATAAACAGAGTTTTTTCGGGTTCTTGTAATCATAACATGGACTAAAAAACTGTTGAGATCTCTCTTCAATTTTTAACCGGATCTCACCTGAGTTACGTCGGGTTATTTGGATTTCAGGTTAACCCACCAGGCTACACCTGCCCAAACCCAGATCTCTAACAAATAAATAAATAAATAAATAAATTGAGTTTAAACATTCAATTTGATAGAAGACCAATTATAGTTTACTCTAACCACCATCTTTCCAGCATAGAAACCAGTCTCCTACCACCATTGCAACAACTCCTCTCCTTCACACCACATCAAAACCACCAAAACAACCATCACCTTCACTAGTAACCCCGATCAACACAACAACCCCAACAACATGTTAATTAGTGTTTTCAATTGAGAAAATTAACATGAACCCAGAACCCAGATTTAACAAGACCATGAAAAAATTGAAACCAACAGTTCATCAAGCTCTAGATTATCAAGAACCAAAAAAAAAAACCCCAAGTTGGTTGATAAAACCTCTTCCCCGATGAGCCTTTTACTTTCCTTTTTTGATCAAGAAGAAGTACTTGAATCTGCCAAAAATAAAATGGGTGAGGAGAGAGTAGAAAATGAAAGATTAAAAATGATGCTGGAGCGAAACAAGAAAGATTCCTCTAATTGCACCTTTTCAAAACTATTTATAAGCAATCTACAAATTCGACAATAATATAATATAAATGAGGATATTATGGTTATTTCATTCAATTTGAAAATTATGTTAATCCATGATATATATAAAATGTAATTTTTAAAAGAATAAAGTTAAAGTAAAAAATAAACCTAACAATGGGATAATGAGGGTAATTTTTCCTAAGAATTATTAATACGTAACTTCTCATTGTTTGTCACTAAAAGAAATGATAATAAAAATACAAAAAAATGATAATTTATTTGATACACGTGGTTAATTAATCTATTTAATACATTGGATCTAATAATTAATTAATTTTCAACCTATTTAAAGGAATTTTGGCATAAAAATATTATTTTTATTATCCTATTTTATTTATTAATTTAATATTAAATAATTATTTTTAATTTGAGTTTTTTCTGGCGCATTATACATTGTATATGAGTTTATTTCATTATTAGACTTATATTAGTTGATTACTAGTTTAAACCCATTAACTTGCAACCTAAAAAGGTTAATTAGGGTTAGTTAAAAGAGACTATATTATGTTTTTTTAACTACAAATTTTAGTAATAAGTTGGAGAATAAACGTGAATTTTTCTTTTTGTTTGTTTATGACAAAGTAATCTTTTTTTATATGAACAAAGATCGTATACTGATTTATCAAAGATTAACTGATTTTGTGGCGTCATTCAGATACAAAATTATCCCTGGATCCAAATTTTTTTCCAATATCTTTGGTTCTTAGGTATATGATTACTTCTAAATCAAGGTTCTATCAAACATGATTTTTAATTTTTTAGATTATTATCTATTTCATTAAAAGTTATTTTATCACATGATTATGAGGTTTGATTTCTTCGTTTATGTTTGAAATTAACTACTTCAAATCTTAATATAGTTTGGCTACTATCAGCTATTTGTTCTCCCATGTTGTCTTGATATTTCATTTTTAGAATAAAGATTTTGTTGTAGTTGGATGAATGATAACATAACTTGATAGTATAACTATTTTTTTATTTTTTTTTATTTCAAGGTGACTCAAACTCATCTATACATGCATAGATAACCTCTATATATATATATATATATATATATATATATATATATATATATATATGAGAATTTAATGAGTTTTATTTGTGGAATAAATTATTGAAAAAATTAATTGTTATATTAAAAACTATCTTATACTACTAGTGTTGTCAATTATTTTTTTAAATAGAAAATTGTATTTTTTTTGAATATAACATAAAAAAATGATTTATTTATACTGTATTTAATATAATAAAATTATCATTCTTTTCAAAAAAAAAAAAAAAACTAGATATAAATACAAAAACAACAAATAACACCAACCACACCATGAACAAACATGACGGTGGAGGGAGCCCTTGTGGTTGACCCAATGAAAAAAACCTGAAAAAGGAAAAAAAAATTCCTCCTCGTTGCCTTCTCCCAAGAGCCTCAAAGGAGGAGAAACCCTCATCGGCTTCTTAGTTACAGACATGAATAAAATTAGAACACCTTTTGGATTCATATCATAAATGACACTATGTTTTAACCTTGATTTTCTTGACGAGGAACCACCATTACAAACCCCTTCTTATTTTCTGATTTATAGTTTCCTACAAACATTTTATTTCTTCTTTTTACTAACCGATCAACAATGTCGAAAAACTCACCAAGAATCATCCAAGGTCTTCTCAAACTCCACTACAATCATGTTTCTACTTCCAAGCCCTCACCTTTAACCACTCCTTCTCTTGCCTCTAGAATTTCTACCTCTTTTACCAGACCTTACTCATATGCCTCCTCAAATTTCACTCCTTTAAACTCTCAAATCCCATGTTTTACTTCAAAACCCACTTCTTCTAATCTGGGTTTATCTCAGTTTCTCTCCTGTACAAAACCCAATTCTTCATTTTCTAAAAATGGGAGTTTTTTCTATGGGGTGAGGCAGTTTTCTTTCAAAGGTTCTTCGGATTTGGGGAAAAGGGTTGATGGGAATTTTGCAAAAAAGCTTCTTGAGAAGCCGGCCACTGCTGTTACTTCTGCTTTCTCGAGGTACCGTGAAGCTTTAGGGTTGCAAATTGATGCCTTTTTAAAGAGGAATTCCTTGTTTTTGATCGGGGCAGGAGGAGTGATAATTTGTGCTTTGCTTTGGAGGATTATGTTTGGTATTGCTAATACTTTTGTTAGTCTATCTGAAGGCATGGCGAAGTATGGGTTTCTCGCCCTTTCATCTGCCATCGTTGCCTTTTCCGTGAGTTCTTTCTCTAATCGTTTTTCTGTGTTTTGTTATTTCTATTGTGCAACGGAATTATTCTTGATTATAAGTGAGTGATGTCTCCTTTTGGATTATTGATGTGCGAACCAACTATAAAATTTATCTTAACTTTACGATTTTCCTAAATGTGATGAGCGGTTCACATGCGTTAAGTTGTGGAATAGATAGATTTTTCTTTGGAGTACCAGCACGAGATGGGTGCTCCTGTTATTGTTATGGTAGTGCCTCTACCAACATTCTATCCTTGAACATATTTTTGTGGATAACATAGCTTGTTATAGGTGGTGTGTTTTTAACTTCAAAGGTGTGGAGTGTTGTTTACACACGAATCAATATGATTGTGGCAAAAGCACAGTCGATTTACTTTGCTTTCACTAAAAGGAAGTGAGTTACTAGAAGTTATCGCACCTCAAGTTTAGATGCAGTGATCAGGTGATGATTAAAGCTCTTAAGATTGAGACTCTAATCTTTTGATCAGTCTGTCATGCATTGAACATACAAATTAATATCTCGACTATAATTGTTTCTACTGCTTATCAATACTGGCTGAGTCAAGTTTTTGAGTTTTGATGTCGAAGCTTTCTAGTCCTACCTAGGTGCTGAAGCTATATAATCCCACTCTTACAAATGCTAAGTGTTGAAGCTATCTGTTCCAACTAAGGGGTATATAGTGTTTAAAACTTTAGGTTCGTAGGAAATAAGAGTCAAGATCTGAAACTGTCTAATCCTACTTAAGTGTCTCTGTGGGAGTGTTTAAGTTGAGATGCATAGGAAATTCTAGTCTTGGGCAATGAGCTAACTAGATGACCACATAAATGTTTTATTTATATAGCAAAGGCTAAATGGTTATGCCTTTGGTCAGTTTTCTCTTATTGCTGTTGAGGTTTGATTGTTTCTATCCAGTTTAAGTCTCCTACATTGTGGTTTCTTCTTCCATATTTTTCTTGCCTTTTTGCCTGCCCTGTCCTGTCCATGTCACCCATAGGAGAGAGTAACAATTGGGATTTTTCTTTCACATTTCAAATGTGACAGAATAGTGACTACAAAAACCATGGCTTGGATCATGTTCACAAGGTTTTATACTTGGTGACACGTATGTGAATAGGGAGGAAATGAGAAAACAGAAATTGATGGTGACACCAAAAGGAAGGACACTTGAATTGATAAAATTTGTTTAAAAGCATAGCATGTCAACCGTAGAAGAATCCTTTGATAGACTTAGTTAATTTTATTCATTGCCTAGACTTCTAATTCCTTGGTACTGTCACACATTTTACTTTTCATAGTGTTTGCTGACATGCCTTGCACATGGCACCCGTATAGTCATTCTGTTTTATTTATTATTGAGGATGGATTGTTGAATACATGATTAAAGTCTTTTTAAAACATAACTATGCTGGTAAAAAGTAGTACTTTAAGAACAAATATCCAAAATTAATGTTGTTTATGCAAACAATTTAAATAACTAAATCATTTTTCGTACATGATTAATTCTAATATTAACATCAACATAAATCTATTTAATATTAATATCCACATTATACCCATGTGAAATAAAATCAGTTAGTGAGAAAATTCAAATGCTATATTGTCAAAAAAACATAATGTTGTTTTCTTGTTAATTAATATGCTAAATAAATTTGCAGTGCAACAATTCAAGTTAGAAGCTTGGAATTTTTTTTAGTACTATATTTCATGAAGAATATTGCTTAAATTGAAATTTTCATTATGCTTGTTATATAATTAAAATCTATTTCATTGTTTTGAGTGAATAAAGCATTTTGGGATTTCATGCTTTGAAAATTTATTATAATAATGAGTGTTCAAATAATATCAAGTTTCATAGCAAATTGCAAAAGAGAAAAAAATATGGTTGGAATGTTTGAAGGTGCAAAAAATTAAAGTAATTAGTCAATGTCTTCTAATGCCTTATACAGAGGTACACGGTTCTATATTTGGTATCATAAGCAATCTGATGGACAGTAGATTATACTAATGGGAAAACAGGATTTGTCAGGCTATAGAGATAAAGAGAAACAGACCTCACATAAATCCTACTAACACCCTGATCCACACAAGTCCCTTATTGAGTAAGAACGAGATTTGTAGCATGACATAAAGTAATTAGTCAATGTCTTCTAATGCCTTATACAGAGGTACACGGTTCTATATTTGGTATCATAAGCAATCTGATGGACAGTAGATTATACTAATGGGAAAACAGGATTTGTCAGGCTATAGAGATAAAGAGAAACAGACCTCACATAAATCCTACTAACACCCTGATCCACACAAGTCCCTTATTGAGTAAGAACGAGATTTGTAGCATGACATGTTAGAAAATTGAAAGTAGTAACAAATTGATAGAATTAGGCACCAATAATATGAAACATGATCATATCAGATACTCTTACATGTATGATTCAAGATTAGAAACAGCATGCTCAAATTATAACAAACAAAATTGAGAAAAGAGCATAGAGAAATATATAACCAGTTTAACAATATATATATATATATAATAAGTAAGTTGATAACAAAGATGAATACCAATGTTAGTCGGTTCTGATTTTTTCAATTTACAAGAAATTTAATATTGTTGTTTTTATAAGCGATTAGAATTATAAGTAGTAAAACAATAGGATTCTTTGTATTGTAAATAGGAGTAGAATTGGAAAATAGAAAAAGAATTCATATCTCTTAAGAATAATATAAATAATTAATATGTAGCTCTTAATTAGTTCTAATACTGGAAAAGAAATCTAAAGTTAGGATGCTATGATTTGGGACATATAATAATATAACTAAAACATGTATAAATATAATAATTATTAGAAAAAGCAATAATAAAGAGCACAATAAAATAAAGAGGGGCATTGCCTCAAAAGCTTACCCCAACCCCCAACCCAAACTCTGCCTTTATATATAGTATTGATAGATGGATTAAGTGAGGTTCTGAGACCAGGTACTTCAAAACTTCTAATCCAGTCACATTAGATGACTCTAGGTAAGCTAACACCATTTTTTCTAGTCAAATATATTC
>Ga0325410_1004528_pt1 | contig 15508 bp, 9 predicted proteins | sample PopdelMetagenome_16_FD_206182 | JGI IMG/M metagenome (GOLD analysis project Ga0325410, IMG submission 206182) | Populus deltoides microbial communities from Bellville, Georgia, United States - Xylem-PdIQD-R3 | ecosystem: Host-associated > Plants > Phyllosphere > Stem > Wood/Secondary xylem...
CTTCACATAAGTCCACCTAAGGGGGGTCCATTAGGGTTTTCTTAAGTCTAGAGTCAGTATAAATAAAGGCATAACCAAACATGTAAGGTTACGCAATTTTCAGATCAATAAACTTCTTGCTGCACTTCTTGTGTGTTGGTGGGATAATCTCCCTTCCTTGGTTCTCTAAAGAACTGAAAACGACTTATCGAAGAACAACTGTCTTCATGGCGTCATCCTTATACTTCTCGTTCGCGAATCAATATTCGTTGGATGGGGGTCTCCGTTTTTAATAGTGCTGGTGCCTAGGTAAAAGTTATCTTTGTGTCACACTCCTATCAAACCTGATTTACTTGGCTTTCCAGGAATTGGTGTCTTTGCGTGTGGGTTGCGTGATCACGAGGTTCGCATCAATCTTGATTATTTGTGTAATGTACTTAGTGTGTTATGTAGTGAGAAATTGTATGTTAATCTTAAAAAGTGTGCCTTTTGCATGGAGAAAATTGTGGATGTTGTGTGTAAATGGAAAGGTTGATGAATCTGGACAGATTCGTCTTCTGACTTTTAGAGATAATTCGAGTAGGAGGATGAGGGAATTAGGATCAAGTTTCTGCATAATAATTGTAGTATTGGATGTTAGCTAACTAAGGAAATTGGTCTTGCTTGAAATGGAGTTCTATAACTCTAGATATAGTTAAAAATATGAGGAGAGGTCGGACAGTAACAATTTCAAGACAGTAACGGTTGGACAGTAAGAGTTCAATGTTTGTTGATGAATAATTTTGACTATCTTAGAGGCAGAACTGGGTTCTCCTTCCTTCAGAGAACTTGTAGCCTCGTGTCTTAGCTTTCCAACGAGACCAAATTGCTTGAAACGGAGTTCTATAACTCTAGATATAGTTACAAATCTGGGGAAAGGTCGGACAGTAACAATTCAATGTCAGGATAATAACGGTTGGATAATAACAGTCCAATATTGGTTGATGAGCAATTTTTGTTGTCTTAGAGGCAGAATTAGATTCTCCTTCCTTCAGAGAACTTGTAGTCTTGTGTCTTAGCTTTCTAATGAGACCAATCTTTCCAACGAGATTAATCTGGCTTGAAACAAAGTTCTATAACTCTAGATTAGAGGTCGGACAGTAACTGTGGAACAGTAATTGTCCAATGTCTAGACAGTAACAATTCGAGATTTAAATAGTAACAGTTTAAATATAAAGAAAAGAATGATAACTATGGTTGGACCTTAATGGGTATAATGAGAAATGATTGAAAGAAAGACTTATTAGTTGTTGATATTGTTATTATAAAACATATCATGGAGTGAGGAAAATCTATGAGATAAACCTGTGATTTGCAGGAGGGACCACAAACGTGGTGCAACAGCAGTAGCAGGGGGGCACGAGTAGAGCTTTTATTACAGGTAGGTGACTTTTACCATCCTTTTTAATAACGTTGAATAATGAAATACCTTATCATAAATGTTATCATATTGTGTTAGTTTAGATATCAGATTGCCAAATGCTTAAATGTTGACATATGATTGATTAGTTTCAGCTAATGGCATCCGAATGGATGAGTGGGACAAATGAATGATTAGCTTTGGCTTATAGCATCTGAATGGATGACCTAATAGCATCCGAATGGATAACCGGGACAAATAAATGATTAGCTTCGGCTAATGGCATCTGAATAGATGACCAGGACAAATAATTGATTAGCTTCGACGAATGGCATCCAAATGGATGACGAGGACAAATGAATAATTAGCTTCGGCAAATGGCATCCAAATGGATGACGGGGACAACAAATGAATGATTAGCTTCGGCTAATGGCATATGAATGGATGTCTGGGACAAGGAATGATTAGCTTCGGCTAATGGTATCCGAATGGATGACCGGGATAAATGGATGATTAGCTTCGGCTAATGGCATCTTAATGGATGGCTGGGGGAAACAATTGATTAGCTTTGGCGAATGGCATCCAAATGGTTGACCGGGACAATTAAATGATTAGCTTCGACTAATGACAAATGAATGATTAGCTTCTACTAATGGCGTCCGCATGGATGTCCGGGACAAAAGAATGATTAGCTTCATCTAATGGCAAATAAATGATTAGCTTCGGCTAATGGCATCGGAATGGATGACCGGGACAAACGATTGATTAGCTAATGGAAACCGAAGTGGATGGGCAGGGTGAGTGAACGGTTAACCTCAGCAAGTGTTGCCTTAAGAGGATAGCTGTATTTAAGATTATGGCTGATTACAAGAATTGGTATCTATATGCACTACAAGTTGTTTATACCAAGTACATGAAGGAACTATAAATGTCACACTTCAAAAATGAAATAATGTTAATGCTTCATTGAACTGCCAGACCATTTATTATCATTATTATTAATAAGTAATTGCGCATTCTTATAAATGCTTTGTACTAAAATAGAGACATCACACCAACGAGGTGTCTAGGAATCCCAATACACGGGAACCTACTTTTGAAAGGAATCATGTAGTTGCATTCTAAATCATAATGTATTTTATATGAATCAATGTACTGAATGTATAAGTATTATTAGATCCTTTTTGTTTAAAATTCATGATGACTATTAGTACGATAGGAATGCAAACTCATGTCTATGTAGCTATATTTTTAATGTGAACTTCTAATCATGCAAACATAATATTATGTGTTTATGTAAGATTCACTTTTAAAAGAAATGTTGATTGTTTGATGTATGGATTGTATCTTGATGATGTGAGGGAACAAGTTCACCGATTACCGACACGACGTGTGTCAAGCACATAGGCTCATACTCACGAATGTATCCCTTTTCAATCAGCTCATCAACTTGCCTTTGAAGCTCCTTCGTTTCCTCGGTATTGCTTCTATAGGCTGGTCAGTTAGGATTTGAAGCTCCGGGTAGGAAATCAATTTGATGCTCTATCCCCCTCAATGGTGGTAATTGACACGACCAAAGAGTTGATGTCTTCTCCCAAGTGTAGGAGTGTCGAAGTAATAAATAACCCAACAAGACTGGGGTCGAACCACAGGGAGATTAACTGTATAAACTACAAATAAAGAAATAGATAATAACAGAAAAGGAGTTGAAGAGAGCTTTGAGATGTGATATTGATATAAGGATAAAATAATTGTCAAGGTTAGAGGATCCACTAATGGTATTTCAAACAAGTATAGTATAAACTCTTTTTACTACTTAACTGGAAACCACACATAAAGAAGGTTCCAATCAGATTATAAATTGTTAACATGATTACATTAGTTATCTTATTCAAATAATGCTAATACTTGTAAATGTTGTGAGGCATTCATGATTATAACTTATGTTAACAACAAATCATGTTCCTTTCATATATCACAAGTGTCGGTTATACCATATGGTTGGGCTATGAAAGTGCCAAGTATTTGTTGTACTAAGGGTTATACAACATAAATCTAGGTTAACCATTTAATAAGAAAAGTATTAAAAGTGAACAAGAAAACAAATACAAAACATGTTAGTATCAAACATTAAAGTATATGTTGAGTTTATACTATACTTATTCTTACACCATTAGTGTAACCATTTCACCTTAACATAATAAACTTAGTTAAAAATAATGAAAGAGAGAAACATAAATGAACAAGATAAGAACATAAATAAGATATAAGTTAACTAAGTAAAGGAAAGGAAATGAAAAGCATAAACAAGAGATTAATATAAAAAAAACTTAAGCATTACAAAAATATAAAGAGAGAGAGCAAGAACATGATCTTGATTTGAAAACCAAGATGCCTAAATGCATGACAAATGCCTAAATGCCTCCTTTTATAGTGTTCCAGTTTGGACTGAACCAGCATCTCTTTCCTAAGTTCAGCCCTCTCTTTGTCTTCTCAATTTCAGTAGTTAAACTCGTCAATCAATCCTTTGATTTATGTCATAGGCATGCATTTAAGATGAACATTTATCATAAATTAAAGGTATCTTATATTATTAGACATGTTATTATAAAACATGCTCTAGTTAAGGAGTTATTGATACTTTAAGTACAAAATAATGATATAAAATCTTGATAAAAATGCACTTTTAAGTATTAATCACACCCCCCAACTAGCTTATTACGAGTCCCTAGTAATCAAAGCGTTAAAATAGAAAAACAATTTGCAAGTTCCACAAAGCAAGGCATTCATCATTAAACTTCCATTAATCTATGCAGATAAACAAACTTTCATTAAATTTATACGTCTGCTTCATACTTAAACAAGATATTAATAAACCTTTCTTTTGTGCTCAATATATCAACACATAGTTATGGGGCTTTACTTGGAAGAAAACAAAATTTTGTTCTAATATTTAAGGTTGACTTCCTTGGGTTGGGATTATTATCTTTGTTTTTTTCTTTTTTTTAAATATATATACATATAACTTAAAACATAATGCATCTTTAACCCATGTAACAAGCTTTAGGCTAATGACTCCCAGACCAGTTGGTCTTAGGGCATTAGGTGTTGAGACACCCCTACGAGCATAGTAACTCGGATTGCAGATACTGATACGTAGATAGTCCAATGTTTGATTCCTTTAAGCTTTTCTCTTTAACCCATGTAATAAGTTTGGGCCAATAGCTTCCAAGTCAGTTGACTTTACTGTATTAGGTGTTAAAACACCCCTTCGGGCTTAATTGCTTAGGTTAGGGAGGCTACGAAACCAAACTTATCTACGTTTTTATTATCATCAATATTATCAATTTGGTTTTTTTTTTTTACAAATTATATACTATCCCTTTCTCTTAGTTGTTACCTTTAACAAAAGAACATAAATAATGTAATAATCCAATGTGCAACCCACAATCATATATTAGAGTGTGTGTGTGTGAAAATGAAGGTTTAAGAATACTTGTTAAATAAGTATGAGCAGAATCAAGTGATGACAATGTGAGAGTTTGTAAACCTGAATATTTCAAGAGAAGTATGTGATAGACCTTGAATATTGCAAATAATCATTGGAAAATGTTTACTAAAATACGTCTCAAGAGTCAATAAAATTCTTCCTTACTCTGCCATCCTAGTAGTAAAAGTTTTGTCAAATGGTTTTATTAAAAAAAAGTAGTTAGTTGGTTAATTAGTTTTTTTTATGTCAACTACTACCCTCCCCCCAACCAAAACGAGACATTGTCCTCAATGTCATAAGGTAGAAAGATAAAGTATAGAAGACATAACCTGAAACAGAGAATACTAACAAACCTAAAACATACTTAAACAAATATAAGAAATAACAAAACAAAATACTATGCTATTAATAAAACTAAAAGACACAAGGTTTTACAAACGAAGGCTTAAATCCAATTTAAAGCTTTTTACGGCTTTTCTTAGTTGACCAATTTATGCGACTCATGCAGGGATCAATTACAGGGATGAAAGATTGAGTTGGTTAATCAATTGTTCAGCAATAGTAGCAGAGACTATGATTTGTCATGCCGAAAATGTTAGAAATTGTTGTTCCACAACTTGATTAAGAAAAGATAACAAATTATCATAAAAATCATTAACATTTAACAAACCTATAAATTTATGGTGAATGTGCAGTTGGGCCCAAGAGAAAATATAAAAGATCTCTTCCAATGTGCCCATACTACTTGGTAAGGCAATAAAGGTGTCAGCATGGTTAAACATTGTATTCATTCGATCAGACATTGTGGAGACATGTAGTTCCTCTATAATTGTTTTTCCAATGATGTCCTCTATTGCTAAAGCTTTGGGGACAACCCCTAAAACTTGACTGCCTCTTAAAAATGCAATTATTGGAATACCCCCTATTAACCCAAGGCTGCCTCCCCCATACACTAAATGAATCTTTTTCCCAGCTAGTACCTGATCAAGATATGCTGATTCTAAAAACTCCTTTTCTTTTCCAAGACTGGATCCACCAAAAACACAAATATTTCTTATGTGATGACTTGAGGGACCTGTCATTTTTACACACTTCTATATCTGTTGAATGTATGGGTTGAGTAGAAATGAAGGGAAAGAAGAGAAGATTTTGTAGATAAGAAATTGAAAATGCAATCATACCACCTATATGTAGGCCAGCTAGAGTCTTACTCTCTCTCTCTCTCTCTCTCTCTCTCTTTATTTTTGATCAAAACATGTGTATGTACAGGTAATGATTGTGGCTCACATCTTCCCTTGGTTTTACTTCCAATTACCTTTGGCACCAGTAGGGACATCAACTTTAACATTTAGTGGTTCAGTTCTAGAAGGAACAAAGGATCTCGGCCGGACAATACCCTCTCTCTTTAGATTTGGCTTCCAAGATGATGAAGAACCTAAATTAAATACTGGTCAAACATGTCATTTCCTAAGTTTTCTCTCCACCTTCATAGCCGTGGCACCCAGGCGGCAAAGCACGGCGTCGCAGCGACCCTCGATTGATTTCGGGGTCTTTGTTTTTGTGACTAAAGGGGAGTCACCACCTAGTATCACCACCTAGTATTTGGTCACTAGGAACCCTAACTGGTCTTTCAAAGATTCTAAGATAAGGGACTGGTTGTGTAAAGGGAAGGTATTAGCACCCCTAGTACGCCCTACCTAAGGTAAGCTGCTTGGTGTTTGGTTTGCTTTATAATCTGCTATAGTGTTGGTGTTTTCTAATCCCATCAGTTTCTATAGGTTTGATTCAAACTAAATTTATTAAGATAGAAATCCAAGGAAGTTCCATGTGCTTTAAAAGCTCATTTTCCCCTTTGTTTTTCAAGAGTTTGCGACTTGTAAATCGCAAGGAGGAGGGACAAAAATTTAGAAATCTAGGGTGCTTTAAAATCCTTTTTTTTTGTCTTAGTGTTTTATACTCTCACGGCTCGTAAACTGTGGAGTAGAAAAATTAAAATGCCTCGATTATAATCAAGGCTTCTTTCAAGGATGTGTGCGGATTTATTATTCCTAGAAAATTATTTTGGATATTTACCACTCCGGGTTTCTTTATCCAAATATTAACAGTGAATAATAACAAATTATTCCCAATAATATTTTGGATATTCATCCTTTAAGGATTTCTTTATCCAAACATTAGCGATGAATAATAGATGAATTCCCCCTAAAATAAGATTTTTATATTTTTTGGAATATTGGCCAATACCCTTTGGAGTTTTACAAACATATTGTAACATCCAAAAATACAAGAAAATAATTTTTTTTTTGTGTTTAAGAAATCCATGCGAAAACACATTTCCGAAACTTCTAATATTTTTTGTATAAAAACGAGCGTTCAAAATATGTTAGGGTATTGGCCGCATGCAACACGTAAGATAACATTTTTATATATATATATATTTTTTTGTCAAAACACAAACATCACAATTAGATGTAAACATTGAAATGGAAAGTAGCAAGCCATGAATCATATTACAAGAACTACGAGAAACTTGAAACAATTCGCAACAAACAATCGTTCAAAGCCAAATCAACTTAAAATGATGTACACTAGAAAGGACTAAACCCGTATGCATGAGGGAGCCAAAGTTTTGAAATTGAAATTTTTAAATCAAAATCCTACTACATGTGACCAGGACTCATGACCTATTTTCTTTTTAACAAACCGGGAGAAAAAACTGCCATGCTAGTTTCATACCAAAAAAAGAAGAGCTTGGGACGGCATGCTCTTATAACACATTTATATCATGGACTAGAAACCAAAGCAAGACCTGGCCTGGCCGGCTCTTTCAATAAAAAAAAATGGAAGGACACGAACAGAAAAGGGAGCTGCTGATGAAGAAAACAACAGCCCCCTTTCCCGGTTCCTTAATTTTGAACCAGCGAAAGAAAGGAGATAAAAAAAAGAACACCAGAGGCTAGCCAAATCTTAACATAGTCACCCATCCAAAACTCAAAACTACAGCAGGAACAACACAAAGCAAGTGGGCATCACTGTGTTCTTTTCTACAGAAGATGAAATAAAACCAAGCAAACGTTGCTGTCAAGGTTTTAGCAGCAAAGCTCCCTCTCCGTCTTGTATTCTTTCTCTTCTCTTTCCTCACAATAACACCAGAATGCAAGAAAGAAAGCTCACACTATTTGCTGTGTTTTTTACTCTGCCTCTCTTACGTTTTTCTTGTCTGTCTTTGGCTGTTTCTTTCGTTGCTCTTTTCTCTTTGTTTTTTCTCTTATTTTTCTGCTCTCCTCCTCCCTCTTTAGGTCATTAGAAGGGCTTATATATAGTCTAGAATATCTCTATTTAGGAAAGATTTAATGCATTAATTCTAGGACGTAAATCCCTACTGATTTGCAGTAAAAAAATGCAAAAGGAAGTTGCAATTTTCTAATTTTGTGCTGGTGCTTTACGTCTAATTTCTTTCCAGTTTTAGAGGAGGGTGTGGCTATTTTCTTTCCTTCTATATGGCCAGCTGCTTCCTTTGAAATGAGGCAAGAAAAAAACATGGTTGCAGCTCCAAAATTCAGGCATTCATAAAGGAAAAACAGTAGGAATTTGCAGCGGAAAAAAGGAAAGAAATCAGATGGAGGGTGCAGCTGCAAAGTCTCATTTTCCTTATTCGGTGTGGAAAACATCCTATCATTTATGATGATCCAGCCCCCTCTCCAGCTTTCAATATCCTTCTTCAATTCAATCCCTCATTTTAACAATTTTCGATTCAGTCCTTAGTCTAAAAAAATCCTTCGAATCAGTCCCGCGAACTTAAGCTATATCCTTTCCGAGGCAGAATTTTCTGCCCTCACGTTAGATATTCAAATGGGAATATCTTGAGCTTCTGATATCGAAATCAAGTGATTCAAAAGCCCAAATTCATCTGCGCGTCTAGGACTACAACTTTGATGAAGGAGTCAAAGTGAGATAAAATCTTTTTACAGAACAGAAACTGGTAGTAATCTAGTTGGTCAAAAAGGTTCTTGATCTGACAATACTGAGTATCCAAATCTGATTAAGAATCTTCTCTAAGAAAAATGATCCCTAGGACCTAATAAAGGCGTACGTCAATTTTTCAACATGTAATGAGTGACAGAATATACCTAGGATGCTCAAATATCGTACAAAACCAAGTCAGAATCAGAGCCTAAGTTGGAACAAAAAATTGTGATAACAGCAGAATCATTTTTTTAGTGCAAATTTTGAGAGATTTATCCAACCTTAAAAACAAGATAATGAAGGAACGAATTTAGCATTATGAAGACCTCTAGTCAATCTAAGAAACCTGATGATTTTGGCAGCAAAGGGGAAGGATAAAAAGAGCAGAAAACAGCTCAAACAGGTTTTCGGAAAAAATATTTCTTTCTCCTCCTCTTTTATCAATTTTCCAGCAAATATGAATTACACTCGGTTCAAAATGGGTATACACCGTTTCCAGCACTTGGGGTCTAAAATTGAGTAACAACAATAACCATGTGAACCTTTTCCTCTAGCTCCACTTAGTGATGTACCTCAACCACATTGACAATATTCTGATTCAACCCATTAAGAAATCTAGCCATGGTGGCTTCTCTAACCTCAACAACATTGGGCCAAATCATTGTTATCTCCATCTCTTTATGATATTCATCTACTGTCTTATAACCTTGATTCAAACCTTAGAGCTTTAGAAATAAGTCTCTGTAATAGTGGTTTGGCACAAATTTTCTCCTTATTAAGACTTTCATCTCCCCCCATGTTTGAATGGGTCGCTCCCCAATACTCCTATTGATTACAATTTGATCCCACCAAATCAATGCATACTCCGTAAACTCAATTATCACCAATTTCACCTTTTTTTTGTTCAAAAAAGCTATGGCAATAAAAAATCCAATCTAACGTTTTCTCCCACTCCAAATAACCCTCAGGGATCTTTTTTACCTTGAAAGTTAGGAATTTTCAATAGTTTAATGGTGTCCAAGTCCCCATCCATATCTTCGTAATTTCCATGCCATGAAAATTCACATTCCTCCTAGCCCTGTTCGGTCAAGACCTGATTCCTTGGCCACCAGATGCAAAATCATAGGCATCTTCACCCGCATATGTGTTTTCGTCAACAAACTCTTCAAAATCAGATCTGACATTGCGTAAGGCCATACGGACCGTATTTCCTTAGCGATCAACCCCACTATTCTGTTGCTTTATTGAATTTACCTCATCTTTCAAATCTTTGTACGTCCTAGACAACAACTCCACTTGCTGGCCTATGGCTCCTAATTGAAAGCTATGTCAGCGTTTTGTGTCGCTGATTCGTTGTTTTCAGAGATTCTTTGAATCTGTAAAATTTGGTTAGTAACACAAAATATATCCTCACACCTCTCGTGTATCACACAAAAAAAATCAAGGCGTTTCACTCTAATAAGCTCGCCTTTCACCTCACAAGTTGCTTTCTTTTGGTTCTTTAGGAACTGAAATCAACAAATCAAAGTTAGTAGCCTTTGTAACGCACTCTAATTATAATTTCAGACTCAAGAATCAATAAATATACTGAAAACAAAGCAAAACAAAACTATAAAATCAACAAATCAAAGTCAATAGCAATGCAAATTCGTACGAATTGTGGACGAGACTAACACGAAATAAAACAGAAGTGAATATTAGCGAAAACGATTACTTGACTCCTAGATAACCCAAATATAATAGAAACCAAAATATTTGGACGACACAAAATAGTAAGGATCACATTTTGAAACTTGATGCAAATCTAACCTGTTACGCAATTTTTTCGTAATAGAAATGAAACCCAGTCTAAACAATCTCGAAATGACCTCAAATTCAATATTTAGTATTCTAATAATACTAAATAAACAAAAAAAATTCAATTTATAGGTCGTTCTCTTATGTCTAGGTACCCAAACCCCTTGTATGATCAGTTTGCGGTAGAATTGAACCTCCAATTAAAACCCCCAGAAGCTGATATCAAAATAAGCCCAAATTTAATATATTTATCATCCCCAATACTCTGAATATGAAGTTTCAATTGATTCTAAGGTGGTTTGCTTATGGTTCACTAAGAGTCATTTCTGCGGCAGAATTGAACTTCGAATTAAAATTTCAAGCAAACGATATCAGAATAAGTTTAAATTGGAAATATAATGCGATCTTGCCCCCAGTAGACATAATATGAAGTAATAAGATGGAATATAACCTTTTTTTGTTTTGCTTAGATGACGCAGACACAAAGAATAAGAAGATGAACGCAAACACTGGAAAACTTAAAGGAACACTAAAAATACAAAAATAACAGAAGGATATGACCTTATTTTGGAGCCTAGCTTCGATACCAACTGATGCGAATCTTGTGATCACGTGATCATGCAACCCACAATCAAGATTGAGATCTGATCCTGGAAAGCTGAAATAGGTTTGATAGGAGTGTGACATAATGAAAATCTGCCCCGAGGCACCAACACTATTGGAAAGAGTAAAATGACACCAAGAAGCCAGTTAATCTTTGATAAGTCAAATTCAGTTAGCTCAAGAACTGAAGAATGCAGGAATCACTCTCACACATTAAAACTGAAAAATTCAGAAGTAATAATCATCAAAGGCCAAAATTTTGGTTACATGAGTTTAAATAGTTCATGAAAAATTAACCCTAATGAACCCCTTAGACTTATATGAGGTCCACTCAAAACTGACCCAAAACCCCATAACTTAATCCATACAAGCCTTGGATCCTAGTTGAAAACAAAGTATTAATTAAGCCCAGACAAGCCTTGGGCTGTAATTAACAAAATAAAATAAAGCCCCTAATATTAAATCCATGTTCTGTCATGAGAAGAAGAAAAGGAAGTAAAACATTACATAACTGATTCAATGCTTATTTATATACCTTTCCATATAGCCCCTTGTTGTTTTCAAGTTGTAGTAGGATTCTTTTGTTTCCTTTGTTGTCCTCACCTTATGGCCTAAATAAGGTTGTATTGGACCCCTCTTGCACATGGATAAGATGTACTAGGGTCTCCTCTTGATACTCCAATGGACCTTTCAATTCTGACTTGGTTGAAACCTTCAAAAGCAATGCATTCAATGCCTCTTTCAATGTCTTTGGCTTGGACCGAGTCATTGGACCACTTTGAATATGTAATGGGTCCTGGTGTTTCTGGGCTGGTCCACATCATATTTGTTCAAAGATAATAGATTGTGTATTCCTACTAGTTCTTTACGTGAATTCTTTGTTCATGAAGCACATAAGTGTGGTTTAATGGGTCACTTTGGGGTTGCAAAAACCTTGGATGTATTGCATAAGCATCTTTACTGGCCAAAGATAAAAAGGGATGTGCAACAAATTTGTGAATTGCTTGTAGAAAGGCAAAATCTAAAGTACAACCGCATGGATTATATACACCATTACCTACTAAACCTTGGGTAGATATCTCTATGGACTTTATTTTAGGTTTACCTAGATAAAAGAAAGGTAGAGACTCTATTTTTGTTGTGGTTGATAGGTTTTCTAAAATGACGCATTTCATTGCATGCCATAAAACAAATGATGCATCTCATATCAAAGACTTGTTCTTCAGGGAGATTGTATGTTTGCATTGCATTACATGTTCCAAATTGTCCAATGATTCGGTCCAAGATAAAGGTATTGAATGCATTGGTTTTGAAGGTTTCGACCTAGTCAGAATTGAAAGGTCCATTGGAGTATTAAGAGGAGGCCTTAGTACATCTTATTAATATGCAATAGGGGCCCAATACGGTTATTTGGGCCATGAGGTGAGGATAACAAAGGAAACAAAAGAATCCTACTACAACTTGGAAACAACATGGGTGGTTACCTTTTCCTTTTATTTCTAAGATTAATGGGTTGTATGGAAGGTTATAAAGAAGCCTAAAATCAGTTCTGTAATATTTTATTCCTTCTCTTCTTTTTATGGCAGAACATGGATTTAGTATTAGGGGCTTTATTTTATTTTGTTAGCTATAACCTAAGGCTTGTTTGGGCTTAATTAATACTTTGTTTTCAGCTAGGATCCAACACTTATTTGAATTAGGTTATGGGCTTTTCAGTTTAGGGTTTTTGGGTTAGTTTTGAGTGGACCTCATATAAGTCTACATAAGTGGTCCATTAGGGTTAATTTTTCAAGAACTATTTAAACTCATGCAACCAAAATTTTGCAAGCCATTAATAAATATTACTTCTGAATTTTTCAGTTTTAACGTGTGAGAGTGATTCTTGCAGTCTTCAGTTCTTAAACAAACTGAATGTGACTTATCGAAGATTAATTGGTTTCGTGGTGTCATTCTACTCATTCCAATAGTGTTGGGGCAGGTTTTTCATTGTGTTACACTCCTATCAAAACTATTTCAGCTTTTCAGGATTAGATTTCAATCTTGTGGGTTGTGTGACCATGTGATTACGAGGTATGTTTCAATATATGTTTGGGCCATATAGGATTTAAAATTGGTTGGACTAATTAAGATGTCGGGATCCTTTTTTTTAAGGATTAGGAAAATATTCTTCTAAAATTGAAAGGAAAATTGGTTCATTATTGTCTCAACTATTTAGGAGAATATTTAAGAAACAAAGGATAAAGTTTCCTAGTCATATAAGGAAACTAAATGTGGGCTGTCAGATATGAATCTAGACTTGGAAGTATTATTTAATGCTAAAGGTTTGATTCTCCTAGTCAAGGAAAGAAAGTGATGAGCGACTACAACGAGAATTAATTTCTAGGATTGTTTTTCATGTTCTGTAGGGAAATCCTAGTCCTACAAGGAAACAAGACTTTAACAATTAAATTCCTATTCCTATCAGATTTCATAGCAGCTGAAGGACTTTAAAAGTTGGCTAAGCAATCCTAGAGTATCTAGGAAGGTGAATCTCAGCCAAGGGTAATTTAAGCTAGGGAATTAAAATGTTTTATCATTTTTTTTCTTTCTATTATATGTGGCATAAATAAGTTACTTCCAGACTTCTTGTTTTCATTATTATTTCTATATTTGAGCTCAGTTAATACTTTTGAGTATGGTGAGTACGGTGTTAGTACTACCTTTAATGTTGCTAATCTTATTTTGTTTAACATAGTTTTTGATTTGAGGTTGAATCCTTTTGAGGAGATAGGAGATGATATGGATCAACCCACAAACACCAAGGACCCATTACATGTTGATGCGAAACTCGTGATCACACAACCCACAATCAAGATTGAGATTTAATCCCGGAAAGCCGAAATAAGTCTGATAGGAGTGTGACACAATGGAAACCTGTCCCAAGGCACCAACACTATTGGATTGAGTAGAATGATGCCACGAAGCTAGTTAATCTTCGATAAGTCAGATTTAGTTCGTCCAAGAACTGAAGAATGCAAGAATCACTTGTTAAAACTGAAAAATTTAGAAGTAATTATCATCAAAGCTGCCGAAATTTAGGTTACATGCATTTAAATAGTTTTTAAAAGTAACCCTAATGGATCTACCCTTATGGGCTGAACCGACCCACATACAAAACTGACCAAAAAACTTTAAACTGTAAAACCCATAACCTGATCCAAACAAGACTAGGATCCTAGCTCAAAACAAAGTTCTAATTAAGCCAAAACATGAAAGAAGATAATAAAAATAACTAAGTTGTAATTAAATACCACCAGCCCTTCTTTCCTTATGTAAATAGGATGGATAAGAAATCCTTATAATTAAAGGATTCTGAAACATTGGTGAATCCTTGCCACACTTGGAAGATTATATTGCAGGTCATTAAAGATCCTTGTGGAACTAGGAAATTCCCAAAACAACCTCCCACATCATTGTAGGAAAATGATCCTTGCCAAATAGGAAGTCCACAAGTCAAAAGGAAGTAAATAACAGAATTTGTATACCCTGTTCTGACTTATATCGCAAGTCCTTTCCGAAGATGGATTCATTTGAAAATGTAACCCCAAGATAGACAAATACCTCTGGAATATTATGGTAAAGTTTCAGCTTGATCCAATAGTTGGATTTGAAGTTATGCTCAATAGCGTAAAAACTGAACGGTAATGTTTACAATGCTTGTGAAACTTTGGCTTTTGGAAAGTTCTATAAACTTAAAGGATATTGTTTAAAGAGAGTCGTTTGTGTGTTGGACATTAAGTTCTATATGTGAAGCACATGGAGGCGGGTTAATGGGGCATTTTGGTGTTGTTAAGACTTTGGATGTGTTGCATGAGCATTTTTATTGGCCTAAAATGAAAAAAGATGTGCGACACATATGTGATAAATGCAAAACTTGTAGGAAAGCAAAGTCTAGGACTCAACCACATGGCTTGTATATCCCTTTACCTGTACCTAAGGAACCATGGGTAGACATTTCGATGGATTTCGTCTTAGGTTTACCTAGGTCAAAACAGGGTAGGGATTCAATTTTTGTAGTTGATAGGATTTCAAAGATGGCACACTTTATTCCATGTCGTAAAATCGATGATGCCACTAACATTGCTGATTTGTTCTTTAGGGAGATAATATGACTTCACGGGGTCCTTAAGAGCATTGTTTATGATAGAGATGTTAAGTTCCTTAGCTATTTTTGGAAGGTTTTATAGGGAAAATTGGGTACTAAATTGTTGTTTTCAACTACTTGTCACCCCCAA
>Ga0325410_1004530_pt1 | contig 15507 bp, 16 predicted proteins | sample PopdelMetagenome_16_FD_206182 | JGI IMG/M metagenome (GOLD analysis project Ga0325410, IMG submission 206182) | Populus deltoides microbial communities from Bellville, Georgia, United States - Xylem-PdIQD-R3 | ecosystem: Host-associated > Plants > Phyllosphere > Stem > Wood/Secondary xylem...
GTTAGGAATAGAATTTGTACGCCAGGTGGAAAGAGGATACGAAGAAAGGTCAAGAGATCATTGTCATTGCATTGATAATGCTAGGCCACGTTGAGAATTGCCATGTTCTGATTGAGATGACCTTTGAATAAATGGCAGCCTCTTCTTCATTCTCAGTCAGTCACGAGGCTCCAACGATCATGGCTGTTGGGTTTACAGCTCATTTAACAAATTTATTCTCAGGAATCCCACTCATGATTCCAAGGATATTACTTCTTCACTTAATTTAATTACTTATATTAATTGTTCATTCACTAGTAATTGTTGGGTTTACCACCATTGCATCTCCAAAATCTTGGTTGATGTTAAAAATAAAATTTAAAATTAATATATATATATATATATATATATATATATATATATATATATATATATTACATTAAAATAAAATAATGATTGTTGAGGGAATAAGTATCAGACAAGTTGGACCCACCAATATTTTCTAAAATGATAATAATATTACAGAACCTATGTAGCAATCACTCATCGAGCAAAGCTGTCGGTCATCAAGTTCAGCTACCCGCCCAACTCTGCCATCTTATGCAATACAAACAAGAGCCATTACTTTAATCATCTTCTTAGGATACCGCCACATTTGCGGCCACTACTTTTGCTCTCTCAGTTTCTGGGTCGTTGCTTGGTCTCCAGACTCTTTCCACTCTTGTAAGTGATCTCTCAGTGCTCCACATTGTTTGAATTCTGTGTTGTAACCCCTAGCCTGTAAGGATACCCTTTCAGTTGATTATAAAAGAGCAGAAATTGAAAAGAGAGAAGTTGTTTTTATACTTAAAGAGAGGTTGTTTCCTCAGCAGCGAAATGGAAATGTGCTTGAAATTGCTTGTGTGTTGTTGGGTTTTCTTCGTTTTTGTTATTCTATCTCTGAAGTTGCCAAGAAAACAAGATAAACGGAACAAAAAAGGAAAAGAATTTTGTTGAATATCATGTTATGTGTAGTTTTGGCTGCTTTTTAGTTGATAATTGTAACTTGGATGAGTCGCATTATAGTAATACAGTCTAGAGAGAATAATTTGACTGAAATTCTGGTAGTCTTTGATCCTGTGTAGCAAATCACAAAAATGGCACAATGCTATTTCTTCTTTTTAACTGTTTTCTCAGTAACCAAAGGGTAAGCCCTAACTTTTTCTTCTTCTTTTTTTAGCATTGTTTGCTTTAGGGGAATGATATTGCATTGCATAGGAAATTCGGAGGGAAATCTAACTTTGGTTTGTTTTTTGCCCAGTTTACACAGGTTCCCTTGATATCTGCACTTGATTATAAAGAACTAATAGGCCAATCTATTCATTGGCAAAGATGACTGTTACTCAACTTAGAGGTTTACCCTTTTATGGAGTCACTGGTAAAAGACGTGAAAGAAGAGTGAATAAAAGGGGTGAAGCTTTTACATTAAAAGATGAAATAAAAGTTCCTCATCTTTGTCATTTTGTGGTGAGCAATAAGAGGGGACTGAGATTCAACACTTTCACCAAGTGTTGTGGGTCAATCTTTGATCGGCAAACTTCAGAATATAGCTTGAATCTTTCGAGTGTCGAGGAGAGATTGGCTTCAAACAATGGGAGATCTGTAAGCAAGGGAATCTAGTAAGATTTACTACTTCTAATTCACTTCGCCTTCAGGGTTTGTTTTCATGTATATGTGATCTGCTTTGTGTAGTAATGATAAATGTCTTCGTACCATACTTCTATTTATTCTTTCAATCTTGGCTGGCTGCATCATTTAGGATGTCTCTCTTCGACGATATTGTGATTATAATTATTATTTTTCTTACATGTAAATATTCTTGGTTATCTTTCAGTGACTCAACAGGGCCACCAATAGCCAGTCAATCACGCACGCCTAGTGTCCAAAATGAACTCATAATGCTTTCTATACCAGCAATTGCTGGACAAGCAATTGAACCTTTAGCACAACTCATGGAAACAGCTTATGTCGGTAGATTGGGTAGGTATTTCCTGGTGAATCTAGATTTACAAATGTTCTATTGGAAAACAGCAACAGCTTAGTGAGCTCTTAAACTTTTTATGTTCAAAAAGGTCCTTTGGAGTTAGCAACAGCAGGAGTTTCCATGTCAATATTCAATATCCTATCAAAGGTTTTTAATATACCTCTCCTCAGTGTAGCAACTTCATTTGTGGCTGAAGACATCTCAAGGAATGCTAGCAAGTCTACTTCAGGTAAATATAATTTGTTAACACGTGTTAGTCAAGCTTCTAGCGGACATGCAACTGTATCGTATGAGCGCAGAATTGGAAGATTGTTAGTCTAAACTTGAAGTTGTTTGATGTACAGGTCATCTCCACCCTGAAGATGAAATGGCTGAAAGAAAGTCACTGTCTTCTGTCTCTACGGCTTTAGTCTTAGCAGCTGGAATTGGTGTATTTGAGGCTTTGGCTATGTATCTAGGATCCGGAATATTTCTCAATATGATGGGCATACCACCTGTAAGTACACCTGATACTTCATTTACCATATCAATTCTTCTTCTCTCTTGTTACTGAAAATTATGTCTCATGTGATATTTTTATCTACTGTGTTGACTGTTTTCTGAACCTAATTTTCTGCACAGGCTTCACCAATGCGCATCCCAGCAGAAAGATTTCTCAAACTCAGGGCAATTGGTGCTCCAGCAGTTGTAGTTTATCTGGCCATTCAGGGCATTTTTCGTGGGTTTAAGGACACTAAGACTCCTGTCCTGTGTCTAGGCAGGTGTTTGGCTGGAATTATTAAGTACCAACAAGTCCTTAGGTTATTTTTAGTTTCTTTAACAGACATAGAGCATAAATGTAACAACATCAGTAAGCATCACATATCTGCTTTGGTTAGATGAAACTGGCACAAAGGCTACCATATTTAACAGCATCAGTAAGCATCACATATCCACAGCTAGAATCTTCACTTTCTTTACCTGGCATTACAATATTATTACATTAATGATGGTCTCAGACTAAATTCGATGAATTGTTAGAACAATCATATGTTAGGATATGCATGCTTCCAACAAGATTTCCGATTCAGTAAGTGTAAGTATTCATTGATCTGACCGAGTTGGAATATTTATTTGCAGGGTTTGGCAATTTTTCAGCTGTACTCTTGTTCCCCTTGCTGATGAACTATTTTGGCTTGGGTGTAACTGGAGCTGCCATCTCAACCGTTGTGTCGCAGTATGTTCTTTTTACTGTGCTACATTTTCTTTTGCTCCCACTACAGTGAGCATCATAAATAATGGCTTTGAATCAAAATTTTCAGATACGTTGTTGCCTTTCTCATGATCTGGTATCTTAACAAAAGGACAATTTTGTCCCTTCCGAATGTCCAAAGCTTGGATTGTGGTGGCTACCTCAGCTCTGGTAAGTCTTAGTGTTCTGATGCATTTAGCCATGATCAACTTTTATATATCCACGAAGATTTTAACAACTACATGTTGTTTGCTATGTTGTGAAGGTTTCTTTTTGTCAGAAAGTGTTGAAATATGTACCTAGTCTTAGTGTTGTTTTAATAATACTAACCTAGTAATACCTCTGCACTTAGATTTGATTAATATGATAAACTATCATATTGTGGTCCAAAGGAAAAATCTCTGGGTCTAAAATAGCGTTTCTGATGCTGAAGTTCAAAATTACTTTTGGAATTACTATATTCTTGAAGATTTTGAACTTTAAACTTTGAGGTATATGCTTGATTGTGTAAATTGCAACGATTATTTTCCTGTTCTACTCTGATCTATAGAAGAAAATTTTACAACATGGATTCTCTTAGGCTTAAAAGAACTATCACTCAAAATTTGGTTTAGAGTATAAATAGATGTTGCAATTTTGCTCGCAAAAAGTTCTTTGTAGATTGGCAGATCTGCTTGATCTCAATAATTTGTATAAAACATTTAAATTTGTTTAATTATTATTGGAAATATGCTCATGCTGTGTTGATTCAATATATATACTTCAATTTTCCTTATGAATTCTGTTAAAATGTGTTGCAGACAAGCATGTTAATTTTTTTTCAGTATTTGTTCTTTCTATTGGATACTCCTTCCTCTCTGCAAATTCTAGAGATTTAACAAACCTTAAAAAAAAAGAGAGATTCTAAAGGATAAACTATCTTTTCAGGTGGTTTTCTTCTTGGGAGAACTTTAGCTGCTGTCATGACCATAACTTTGAGCACATCAATGGCTGCTCGTCAAGGAGCACTACCAATGGCAGCTCATCAAATATGTTTGCAAGTGTGGCTATCAGTTTCACTTCTTGCAGATGCTCAAGCTGCATCTGGTCAGGTAAGGCCAATTCACAGTTTACCTTTTTCTAACTCTGTATTCAAACTTCTTCTAGGTGACAACTCTTAGCAGATAACCAATTTCAATTGTATTCTATGAGATCAGAGCTTAATAATTTAGCAACCTATATATATCCTTTCATTAGGAGGTTCTTGGGTTGCCCATGTGTGAATCATAGTTCGTATATAATCATGTGAATAAGATCAGGGTTGGAGTCCTCTTGTAAATCGCAGGACATTCAGCCTTCCTACTATTGCAGTTTGTGTTATTCTCTCATTTATCTCATTGTCGTACATCCTTCAAGATTCTCCGATGATCAAAGAAACCATATTTCTTGCAGGCCCTTATTGCAAGCTCTTCTGCAAAAGGTGACTACAGCACTGTGAAAGAAATTACATTCACTGCTTTGAAGGTGACAGTTCTAGTATTTGGCTGTGCTTTGTAAGATATTTCGTTTTATTTCTTACTGTTTCTTCTCTGGGCTTCATGCTGATCAATAACATGTCATATGATTTCACCAGATTGGATTGATTACTGGCATTTCCTTAGCAATCATATTGGGTGTGTCGTTTAGTTCTATAGCAACTATGTTCACTAAAGACGCAGAGGTACTAGCGATAGTCAGATCTGGGCTGCTGGTATGTATCCATGTTTGCTCTAGTTCCTTAATTTCAAAATTTCAGTTAGCTTTATTAGCTGTCACCATCTTCTTTCTGCCTGTTTTAATTAATTTACTCTATCCATTCTTTGTCTAAATGTTCAACAGTTTGTGAGTGCTAGTCAGCCTATCAATGCGCTTGCTTACATATTTGACGGCCTGCATTATGGCATATCTGATTTTTCATATGCTGCATGGTCTATGGTAAGTTTTGATCTCATGATGGATTGCATTCATAGGGTTTCTGCCATGATTTTATAGCACAGTTTTTTCTTCCAAATATGTCCTAACATTTGTAGAAATAATACTAGATGATGGTTGGGGCAATTTCTTCTGCATTTATTCTCTACGCACCCTCAACCGTTGGTCTCTATGGAGTTTGGTCTGGACTAACTCTTTTCATGGGCTTGCGGACAGTCGCCGGATATATGAGGTAATGAACTGTGTGACGTTAACGTGCAACAATGTTTCTGTAACATTTATACTACTGGGATCAACCCTCGTCATTGCATGAACTCGTATTTGGATTCCAAACCTGTCAGTACAGTTCTCTCCGCGAAACAGTATTTGATGCTGAATTGTTTGTCGTATGGTTTCATGTCTGATTATTCTAGCTATACCATCGGCAATTCAGAATGTTGACAAATGTTCTTGCTACTAATTCCAACTGCACTCTCATTTCGTGCTAGACTAATCTCCAAAAATGGGCCATGGTGGTTCCTGCACGAGGACATCCCTAAAAATTGGAGACTGGACGAGGTAAGTCAAGATCTCTTGTAGTCTAAATCCGCCCATCATCTCTTGTCATTTGCTCATACCGCTTGTTCTCAAAATAATTTTTTTCATCAAATGTATTGCTTCTTTGTGCCTCCATATTGCAACTTACCTTAGGGCATTTACAATCAAACCAAGTTAATCACAGGCTTAGCGAGGCGTGCTTAAAATCTATACAATGGCCGAGAACGAGGAGGATTCTTCCCTTTGGGCTACGCTGCACGAAGGGAAGACACGAGGAGTTCATATGCTGGCAAAAGGTCCCTTTGCGGCTTAGTCGAGCCTGAGTACATAGTGAGGTTACTGGTAAATATGATTCTTGCATGCAATCCAAATATTTTGTTATGCTGGTAATATTTCAAGTCTATTCGTGCACAAGATCCCTTTCTATCAAACTGCTGCTTCAGATGTGAAGCTCCACATGCTGTGCAAGACCTCAAGGCTATACCTGCTGTGGATAAAAGAGAATGCTTTGGGGGATCGAGTGAAGAAAAGAACTTCGGCCAGTTTAGATAATAAACCAATTGGATGATTGAGATTGAAAATCTAATAAATGAATGGTTTGGATTGATTATTTAAATTCTAAATCCTTCCATACAGTTTTTTTTTCCAGTTCCTCAACAGGAAACATGAACATGACGTCCAAAATCTATCCACTGTTGTGGTGACTAAAAAATTAAGAGGGTTTTTTTTTTTTTCTAAAATTCTTTTTTTTAATCTATTTTTATTCAAGAACACCATTAAAACCATCACAAACAATCATAAAACACCACAAAAAAAAATTAAAAATCAACCAGATTAAAAAAAATCAAAACCAAACATGATCTGCTTTGTTTTTCTATGCTTAAATAGAAAAAACATATCTATTAAACTCTTCTCGAGAAAAAAAAAATCATTAATACAAAAATCTTTCTTTTGTTACCAAATTGCAGCCAAACAATAACATCATTGTTGTTTTTTTTAAGAAGCTTCTCTCTTTTTTTTCCAACTTAAAATTGAAAAATAAATAAAATAAATTTTTAAACTACAATGAAAATTCTAAAAACTTTAAGATTGAATATGTAATTTTACACTGTGATTCTCCCATTTTAAATTTTATCTTTTTAATTCAAATGGATTAAATTTAACCCAGAAAAAGAGAGGATGAAAACACAACAGAAACAAAGGGAAGGTCTCATTACAATAAAAGCATATATATAATTCCTGAATCTTTCTATTCCAACTCGAGAACTAAAGGTTGCTGCCAATGATTCTCTTTAACATTACCTGCATATGCCTTCAAGTGGTTGAAGTTGCAGGGTATCAAGTGTCAACTGAAAAGTGATTACCCTAAAAGTCAACACTGCCGACTGACTGTACGTCGATGATGGATAATTAGGCCTCATTACTAGCTTGTGGACTTCCATCTGGAGGCGACTCAATGTGTCGTCTCTTGGAGCTGTAATTGTCCATGGATTCATTTCGATTAGAGGCCATTTCCAGTTGCCTTCTCTTGGAGCGGCTTTTCACTTCCTGTTCCTTTTCGTCAACAAATGAAAGAAATGTTTGAAGACGTGCAGATGTTGAGCCTCGACCAGAAGAATCTAACTCCGATGAGTAGTGCCGACTGAACTGCCGCACCATCTTCAGAAAATATAAGAAGAGAGCGAGCAAGCAAGCTATTCCACATATCAAATAGAGGCCCCAGAAGCTTCTTAGGTCAAGCCTGTCCACTTCAAACTTTGCGCCTTGTGAACTACATGCACTTCTCATAAGCCATTTGTCATGGATCCTTTGCAGATCCCCATTCTCTGATAGTTTCAGAAGGGCAGTTGACAAATCTACTGCTAAAGGCGAGTCTCTTGGAAATGCCTAGTAAATGAAGAAGAACACACATTTTCATAAGCTGGAAATGTTAAAGACAAAAGACACATGGCATTTACTATCCAATAAAAGAGTCTAGAATGAACAACAGAATTGTGCCATTTTGATGCACTTACAAATCCCCATCCATTCTTGGTGAACTCTCGACCCACGATACTGAATTCACATTGATTTGAGAGGAAGAGCTCTAGGTACGCGCGCTCATCAACCACAGCAGCCACACCACCCTTATGAGGACCATCTTTCAAGGCTTTAGCATAGTCTTCTGGCATCTTAAGTGAAATGAGCCTGGATTTGTGAATGCCAAGTTCATTAATTAGATAGTCTCGGGCAAATGATCCCTGCTGGTAACCAATTGGATCTTTGCTTGATATTAAACTATCAATGCCTTTAATAGGAGAAGTAAGCTGCTGAACTGTAAGGATTGAGGTCAAGCTTGCTGTGTAGCTTGAGTTAATTATAAGAACCACAAATAGCCATATAATTAATACAAAGCGACCAAGAGTGCTGATGGTATTTTCTCCTACATTAAATAGGAGAAAGCAACTTGTCAGATTGAAGCTACTTTATTGTGGTGGCTATTAGAAAGGACAATTAAATGATTTTCATTTCAACTTACTGTGGGCAAAGAACCAAGTTGAAAAGCTAAACCTGCAGAAGCCAAGCATGATCTTAAGAGATTGAGCAACTCAAGCCAAAAGATGAACTGATATTGTAATAATTTGTCAAGATATTGAGATAACCTGACAGAAATTGAAAAGAATATAGAAAAAGTCAAAGTGAAGAACCATCCCTAAACAATCTATAGGACGTTGTAAGATGCTTACCATAGAATAGTAATCAGTTGTCTTCTAGGAGGACCTCTGAAATCATCATTCAACCTATGCTCCAAAATCCAAACAACTGCACCCACAATGATGAAAAAGAGTGCTGTAACCCCCCACATCTGTCGAGTAAATGGCTTCAGAAATGACCAAGCACTAGAATTCATTTTTTTAACAGGAGCTACTACAACTAGCCCAGACTCGATATATGGCTGTGTAAAGTCGGCCATCCTCGTTCTGTTTGTGATGATTGCAATATCACCTATTGCTGCATCATAGACCTATATTAAAGATGAAAACCGAATTAAAAATATAGAACCATTGTACTTTGAAAATCTGCAAAGTTTTGTTTTAGAATACTCACACCCGCTGTGATCAAACGTACAAGCTCAGTGCAACTTGGGTTATTAATTCCATCTCCATATGGAATTAATTTATATGGGACAGCATATGGCAACAAGTTGATAGCAGCAGTAAAAACATCAATGCAGTACCCAGTAAACATATCAGTGCCTGGTACTTGAGAGACAAAATCACGATAACTAACGCGATTTGGGACACCGATTCTCAATTGTCTTCCATTGTTTGGGAAAACCCACCCACGAGGCTTCTGTGCTGTTTGGCCAGGCCAAAGAACACTGTATAAATTTTGACTAGAGCTGGAACGATTAGGAGGGTTTGAGTAAAGAGTTTCAGGAGGCACGACAGATAAACCAGAATAATTAGTCCAATAACCAATCTTTCTGATCCCATTGCCAATCACATTGATGACTTCATAAGCAGGATTAATGAGATTCCCATCAGGATTAAACTTGAGTTGGCCTGTCACGCCAGTCATGTTAGCCTGCAAAATGTTTTCACGTAACAGCTCTCCTGCATTGAAAATGTTCATGGCATCAAGATGCAAACTCCCTCCGCGTAGCTTAGCTAGTCTTGATTCAGTTGAAAATGAAATGTTGCCTCCTTGATCTAAAAAAGCATTGATTGCACGAGCAAGTAACCATACTGTGTCATAAGCATATAGACCATAGGTACTCAGACCTATAGGATTAAGGCCATAACCTGTTGTCCCTCTAGTCAAGTTGCTCCACCTAGATATAAACTTCCTTTTGAGTTCTGAATCTGGAGTGTACATACGCAATGTAAGAACTCCTTGAATATCATCCAATGTATCTGATGAGACGTAATCGGTTTCTAAGAGAGTGGAGAGCCAATTAGTAGCAATCCACACATATCCAGGTCCCATCATGCCAAGATGTTGAGCAACACTGAATACAACTGGACCCCAACGGGAAAAAGTATGAACAACAAGAATCCGGGACTCGGTTAAAGCCACCTCAACTAGCAGATCAGTGATCTCCTGCTGGGTTGCTGTAGGGGTCAGAGGTGCTTTATATGAGATTTTACATCGTCTCTCTGCAAGTTTATCACTTAATGCAGCTATCCCATTTCTCCCATAATCATCATCCCCATAAATTGCTATCACCTCTCTCCATCCATAATATTCGACAATATCAGCTATAGCAGCCATCTGATACAGGTCATTCCGGGAGGTCATGATAAAGTATGGGAACTGAAGTGAAGAAAGAGTAGGATCTGTGGCTGAATATGATAATAAAGGGACTTCGAGCTCATTTGCTACAAAAGATATTACATGAGCTGTCACTGAAGACTGGGGACCAATTATGGCCACAGTATCAGTTTCCATGAACTTCAAAGCTGCAATCACCAATGAGATTAAGATGAAGAATCATAATCCATCTTTGAAATCCAAGAAATGAATTTGAAGGAGAAATGAAAAGAACAGGCAAGAGATAATAAAGGATGTACACTCAACAATGCCAAGAAATCCACTGTTATTAGCATTCTGCATCTGAAGCCTTAGCTTAGTTCCACCAAGAACAGATGGGTCAGAATTCACGTCATCAACTGCAGCTTGTATTGCAACTTTTGCAACTTTTCCAATGGTAGAATTGTATGACAAAAGAGCTCCGATGTTCACAAAAGGAGGTCTTGTAGTTACATTTGTAGTAACTCCATTTAGGCAAACCCCATTGTAGCAAACCACCAACACCAGAACCCAAATTAACTTCATGGTGATTTTCCTATTCAAAAACCCTCTCTTTTTTCCCTTTTTCTTTTATTGATTCTGCAAGGAACAAAGACAACAAAGAGCATATTTAATCCTACAACCCTTACAAAACACAACCAAAGAAAAATGAATCAATTGCAAACTCCATATCTAAACAGTGCCAGATCCCAAAAAAGACAAGCCTTCTCTCAGAACTTAGAAATACATGAATATTAAAAAGGCAAGCAATAAATAATATATTATCTGAGAGAAGCAGAAAGCCATAAGCAAAGAAGATATTGGAAGAGATAATAAGCAGTAAGAAATAACCATGATACCAATATATTATCCACAAATCAGTGGTTAGTGCTGATAAGTGAATTGAACCCACCAAAACCATACAGAAAGAGAGGAGCATTCAAAGAGCACATGAAACATGACAATTGGCTTAAAAACTGCTTTCCATTTAAAGTTAACCGGAAGCGAGCAACCAAAAGAAGTCAATAACAACAGCTGTGAAAAGTGGTTTTATCTTGATATGGGAATTTAATCACATGAATGACAAGACACGGGAATTTAAAGCAGACCAGTTTTAAAAAGTGCAAGTTGAAAGAAATTTCAAGAAACTTCGGTTTCATACATGAGCAAATAATAAAATACTTACAGAGTAGCAGCAGCAGCTGAGTAGCTTTAGCAGCATGCAGCCATGAATTTGACTCGATGTTTGGTCTCAGGGCTTGGATAGGAGGACAGGAATGTATGGAGCTGGCAACAAATAACAGCTTGAGATTGTAAAGCAACCATTAATTTGATGTACGGTCAAGGAAATTTCTTCTTCTCCTCCTTCCTTTCGGAGATAATGACCATTCTCATGGTAGCACGTGTGCAAGTTTCTGTGAGGTGTTCATGACTTCATGTGGGGGAGACAGTGAGTGCTGGTGGTCCTCGTTCTTCACCAATGAGTTCACATTGCACGAGTATCATGCCTTATCATGTTTTATATCGTTAAAATTAGGTGTTTTATTTTAAAGTATTTTTTATCTAAAAATATATTTTTTTATTTTTTATTTTTAAAAAATATTTTTGAGATAAACACATTAAAATAATTTAAAAAATAAAAAAATAATAATTTAAAACAATTTAAAAAATTACAATCACATCATAAATAACAAACACTCATTTATAAGGATGAGTCTTTTGAAAGGAGGGTTTTTTTTTTCATTGGCAAAGGGGTAAACTCATTTCACAAACTAGCATAATTGAAAAAATAATTCTCACTCTAGCATGAAAAACAGTGGTCATACACGTACTACACACGCCATAACTAATCGCACATATAGTAAATATACCGTCTATAAATTGCATATAATACATGCATAACCACGCCACCTAATTAATTATTTTGAAGACAATTTCCTTTCCTTTTCTTCTCCCTTTACTTCTTTCTATCTTCCCTTGTTTCTCCCTCCTCTCATTATTGCTCTCATACTAGGCAAACTAATCTCTCTCTCCACTAAAATTTTTTTGTCTCTCTCTTCCCCACGACAGACCTCACATTTCTCTCTTTTTCAACTATCGGTTCTTTCTCTAACCATCCACCCGCAACAACCACTGATTTCTCCCTACCATCACCACCCAAAAGCACCACATTTAACCAATCCGAGGTATATTCATCTTTTCCTCTATTAATTTGTTATTTTACTTGGCTAATTTATGGGTTTTTTTAAGATAAGAGTTTTAGGGTTTAGGTTAAGGGTTTTGTTGATTTTATCTAATTGAACTATAATTTAAGATTAATTAGATATAAAATTAGTTAAGTAAGTTTATACATTGTCTTATTTGGTAAGAAAAATAGATGAATTATGTTGTGTTGATTATATTAATGTTAGTGTTTTAGGGTTTCATTTATGATTTTTGTTAATTTTAGGTTTTTTAATGTAACTTGAATAATTTGGTATATTGACAAATTAGCATTGTGTTTTGTTATGATATTCACCAAACATGTCTTCTGTAGTGGAAATTTCATGTTATTATGGTGATACAACCATCAATAGTGATAACGATATCATTTACCATGAAGAAAGTACCGAGTTATGTAGCTTGAGATTAGACAATTCATTTCATAAATTTAAAAATTTAGTGTGTCAAGGAATTGGGTGGAATTTGGATGAATTTGATGTTGATATTACTTGGAGGATGTTTGGTGAGGGTCATTTAAATCGTTACGTCGATGTTCCCATTACTAGTAATATGAGTTTTAATGCAATGGTTAGGTTGATCACCATAAACGGGTTGCAAATGTTAGAACTCTACTTGAGTAGAAAACCTAAAGTAGAAAACTCTTTGAGTTTGAATTTGACTCGAGTCCTAAGTTACAGTTAAAGGGCTATAAATTCATCACATGCAACAGGTTCATCTAAGATAATTGGTAATGTAATGTACCTAACATCAGTTCAAGAAATCGTGTGTATGGAACCTTGGTTAGGTATGGTAACGGCTCTAAATTGTTATGATGTATATGAACTAAGTGATGGGAAAGATGATTGTCATATGGATAATGTAGTTGAGGAAGATGACAAGGTGATCCAATAAATCAAACAATAAAACCCTATGTTCCTGAATTTGAACATGTTAGCGGATCTACTCATATGATGAGCTTTGGTTGGGCTTTGAGCCTTAAGGATTCAGGTTTAAGTACTGAGTCAAAGGTTAGATAAATGTTCCCAATGTTGATTTAATCAATGCAGTATGTAAAAAATTCATTTCAATATAAAATACAACGTTCAACCACAACTTAAATGCAATTATAGTGTAAGCATGAAACATCAAGTCAATGGTATTTGTGAGGGGGATATAACACAAATTATGATTCATTTGAGATTTTAAAATTGAAAAAGACTTATCATGTCACAATCCAATGGCTATGTAAGCTCATCGTTAGATTGACTCTGATTTTATTGCTAATATGATGTTGACTATTGTCCAAGCTGAAATAAGTATTAAAATTGCAAAATGGTTTACTCGTTGTCTCTGAATTTCTTGTATTTGATTTGGTATGTATGGTTTCCCAGTTGTCTTTGGATTTTGTAACTTGTTTGGTTAATTCGTTTACTATACCTACTGTCTCACTTCCTAGAAGGGTTTAGAAATATGTTTGTTATGGTCATTTTATGTACTAGAGGTCTTGGTCTTTTTAGGTATAGACAAAGCTATTTTACAAAATTTCAAGGACAACTTTTCATGATAGTATTATAGATATAGAAAATTTATCTTAAGAGTTAAATCAGTCCTTATATAGACTTAAGTCACATATAATATAATATCCTAAGTATAATATTCTATCAATGTAATTAGATGATCTTAGTGCAAGTTCAAGACATTGTTAATAATCATTGAGATGCAAAGCATAGTAATTAATTTATGTCAACATAATATCAAGAAAATTATTAGAAATCAATTAATGGTTTGATCTGTTCAAACTAGAAGCAATGGATACTTGTGAGCCAATATTCTCTCCTTTTTTTATTATGAAAAATCATTAATATATTTGCAAGTATTAACATATTAATAATAAATCTATATGATGTCTCTCACTATCAATCGTAGTATACTCCCCTTATCAATTATAAGATATGTCCATCAAATGCATGAGAAAAGTCAACGATATAAACATTTTAAAATCAATAATCATAAGTTCTTGGCGTATAAGAATATTATATAAAGATATAGCATTACATGTTACCAAATCAAAATTGAAATAATATAGAGATCAAATTTGTAAGACCCAAACTTTGGCAATCAGCTCAAACCCAACTTAAGTTAACCTAGGTATATAAGAAAAAGTTTCAAGAGAATTATTTCTCTCTTCCAATTCTTGTGACCGTCATAACCCTCCCTTCATCAAATCAAGAATTTCAGTTTTTGATCTTGAGTTTTAGGTTCAAAAAAGGTGGAAGTAGCTAGTAAATGGTTCTCTCTTATATTACTTTCGATTATGGTTTGTTTATGGAAAGATTAAAGAAGAGTTAGGGTTTAAAAGGATTTGAAGTATATTTTGTTAAGATTAATTCATGATTATTAAGGATTTAATGTTAAGTGATTGATTTTGAATATGTTGTTAGAAATAAAAATTTATGAGTTGATTTGTTTAAATTGATTTTTATAGGTTAAGAAATTCACTTTAACCTTGCTGTAAAATCTGGACAGAATGTCTTGAGGTTGAAGATGACCAAATTTTATTTTAGTCCTTGATTTATGAAAATTTCAGTTTAATCCCTAAACTTTGGAAAACTTATAATTTGACCCCTAAATGTATTTTGAGATTCTGGACAGTGTTATTATGAGGTTAAGGATGATGAATCTCAACTTGATAATTTATTTAGAATATTTTCAGTTTGGTCCCTCAATTTTAGAATTTACATTTTAGTCCCTAAACTTTATAAAACTTACAGTTCGGTCCCTGGTTCATTCTAGACAGAATTTAGGATGGTTTATGGGTGAAATTTTAGTATGGTTATGTATTTACAGTTTGGTCCAGTTTTGGTAAAATTACATTTTGGTCCCTGTTTTGAAAAATTGTCGTTTTAGTCCCTAAACCTAGGAGACTAAACCTGGTTTTCTTTTATGCATTGGAATCTTTTATTTGTGTTGTTTTGAGTTTCTTTTGAGTATATTTCATATATTTATTGTAGGTTCTCCTAACGATCCTCAATAGGTTTTTCAGGTCTTTTATCTGATATTCCTTTTAATCTATATTTTTTCAAGTGAGTGGGATAATATTTAATATGCATATATTATAAATAAATATGTATGTTGATTATACGATGAGTACAACTAGTTAATTCCTTGAATATTTATATATGTTGCTTTATTTTCCGAGTACTCATTTATTTTTGAATTTGCACTCGCAATCTGTCGAACTAAATTCTATTTGATATGATATATATTTCTTTGATGATTCCATGAATATCTATTATGCATTGATATAGGACTT
>Ga0325410_1004533_pt1 | contig 15495 bp, 8 predicted proteins | sample PopdelMetagenome_16_FD_206182 | JGI IMG/M metagenome (GOLD analysis project Ga0325410, IMG submission 206182) | Populus deltoides microbial communities from Bellville, Georgia, United States - Xylem-PdIQD-R3 | ecosystem: Host-associated > Plants > Phyllosphere > Stem > Wood/Secondary xylem...
TCGGGTATGGGGACTGGTTGCGTAATGGGAAGGTATTAGCACCCCAAATACGCCTTACCTAAGGTAAGCTGCATTGTTTGATTGTCTGATAAAAAGCTAAGGTGTTATCGTATTTCTAGTTGTTGGTCTGTCTATGGTTTAAGAAAAGTCCTCCTCAGTAAGGAGGTTCTTATCTTATCGGGTAAAAACCTAACCGTTCTAACGTCTATTAGGAAAAATATATATTAATATCAGGAATACGTTTTACGTATAAATTCGTAATTCCCAATACTAAAGGAAGACAAAAAGATTTTTTAGAATTTTTGAAATATTGGCCTAGTTCTCGTGGTTTTAACAAACTTGTTGTTAAAACCAAAGTGCATGCTAATACATATATATCTTTTTTTTGTTATATGAAAATATGATGTGATGATTTTTTTTTCTTTATTTTGGAGAGACTAGGCCGTATGCATGAAAATAAAATATATTTTTTTAGTTTTATAATTGTTTTGCAATGTTTTGACGAAAACCATGTATTTTAATACTGGATTTGTATCTTTACGGTATAAAAATACAAACCAATATTAGGAAATTTTGACGAAAACATGCTGAAAAATCAACCATATTTTTTTAAGGATCTTTTAGATTTTTTGAAAGCAAAAACACATTTTTTTTTAACCTTTTCGATGTTGTTGATACTGGATTTGTATCTTTACAGTATAAAAATACAAACCAATATTAAACCATTTTTGATAAAAATATGCAGGAAAATCAACAATATTTTCAAGGATTTTTCAGGATTTTTTTTAATTTTTTTTTTGATATATATCTATACAAAAATAATATATAAAACATTATAATAAATAATATATAATGTTAGGTGAGCTGGGCTGGGCCGGCCCAACTAACTGGGCTGGACTCAGCCCAAAAAGGGGTGGGCCGATATCGGCCCATCAAGGATTTGGGCCAATCTCGGCCCAACAAAGTTTTATATTTCCGTCTGGGCCAGACCTGGCCCAAACAGCCGGGCTGGGCCAGAGTCAGTCTGGCCCACGAACACATCAGAAATGGGCCAGAACCCGTCTGGCCCAGAGAAAGGAACCCATCAGTGCTGGGCCAGAACCGGCCTGGCCCAGCACTGGACGATCAACCAGTGGGGGGAATTAATTTTCCCCCCATCCTCCTGCATGCAGAACGAACGTTCTGCATGCAGGAGGAAAACGCAGAAAACCAAAATGAATACAGGGGGAAGAAAAGTGTACCTGATGCGGAGGAGGCGGTGCCCTGCTGGTTGAACTGCTTTGATGGTGGCGCTGTGGTGGCTTCGCTGGCGGCGCTGTGGTGGAGACCGGTGGCTGTGTCGTGGCTCACGGACGGCAGCTCCAAGCAATAACTTTACTGTTTCCGGCGGTGGAGAAAGCGGCTCCTGTTCTTCCCCTCTCCTCCGTTCTCCTCCTCTTCTTCTGCTGCGTTTCCCTTCCCCTTTTGTTCGGATTTAGATGGTGTTTCTTTCCAAGACCTGACCTCGTCCCGAGTCAGTATCGTTTTTCTTAACTCTCACGGTCCACTCTCCTTTACCTCTCACTGTCCCTCTCGGTCTGTTTGTTTTTTTCTTTTTTTTCTTTTTTTGGTTTGCTTTCCCTTTCCTCTAAACCTCACAGTCCCTCTCCTGTTTATGTCTTCCCCGGTTCTTTCCTTTTTGGTCCGTTTTCCTCTCTTCGGTTCGTGCCCCTTCTCTTTTTTTCTTTGTTAATTCTCTCTGCCTCACCCCCTATTTTTCCTTCTCCTCCCCTCGCGTGCTGGCGTTGTGGTGGAGTATTTATAGGGCAAAAAGGGAGCGGGGGCGTCCCTATTGCCGCCCTATAGCAGCGCCTGGGGAGCAGGGCTTTACTGCCCTGCCACGGCACCGGGTTGGCTGGCCAATGGGTGGGGCTGGCAGGGCGCGGCTCCCTTGGTTTTTTTCCATCATGAGGGTGCATGGGGGGTCAGTTTTGGCAGGCATGTGGCGTGAGAGAGAGGCCAAAAAAAAACAAAACTTTTCTTTCTTCCCCTGCTGCACGTTCAGGGGGAAGAAGAAAGAGGAACAGTGTCGTTCAAAACGACACTGTTCTGGTTTTTTTTTTTTTTTAACATGAAACGGCGTCGTTTTGGACAAAACGCGCCGTTTCATTTAAATAAAACAAGGCGCCAGAATGCGTCAAATTTCAAATCAGCCCTCAATTATCTTTTGTTTATTTCAATTGCATCCCTTTCAATTTCCGTCTCCGCCCCTATAGTTGGCCGCGTTTTTCACTTCAGTCCTTGGCCTCTGATTTATGCAATTGGACCCTCAATTGATCAATAAACTTTCAATTTCTTCAATTTGGCCCCTGATTTTGTTAATTACAGCCCCTATATTTACGCGCCTTTTCCAATTTGGTCCTTGGTTTCGGATTTTCTTAATTAAGTCCCTAATTGGCCATTAAACTTCAATATTTATGCAATTAAGCCCCTGATTTAACCAAATCAACTCTCAAAAATTATAATTTGACCCCAGAACTTTAATTTCTTCCAATTAAAGCTCAAATTGACTTAAAAATTAATTTTTCTTGCAATCAAACCCTCTATAAATTCAATTAAACCTTAAATAAAATCCAATTAAGTCCATAAACATCCAATTTTGGACTTTTTTCTTCAAATTAAATTTTCTTTTCCCACAAGGCTCTTATCATTCAAGTATATAATGTAAAAAATTTCAATCCTTGTATTTTTGAACCTCCTTAATCAATTTTCTGATCCTTTTCTGAGCGCTCCAACCTCCTATTATTTTTCTAATTTCTTCCAGCTATATATTTATATATTTATTTTTATTTTTGTGCGGGGACCCAAAAATAGGTTGATGAAAGATAGGTCTTTTAGAAGACCTGCTTTAGTTAGTCTTAGGGAAGACTTGAAGAAAACAAACTAAACCATACCAATGCAGCACAAACACATTAACACAATTAAATGAAACAAACAGTAACTATAAGATCCAGTTATGGCTTCCAAACCCTATCACTATGAACATAAGATACTAAAAATGTGTAATTTAGTCTCCACATCAGCAACCTACACAAAGCAAGAGCAATATCATACACGTAGGGTCATCAAACGTTAGTATCAGAATATTTAAGCCAAAAACATTTTAAGTCCTTTCCTTGCTACTTGTCGTGGGTGTAACGTGATGATGAAGGCAACGATGAGGTTTATTATGCCTCTTAAGGAGGTGCGTGTTGTTGGTAAGGAAAATGTTTTGGGTTTAATAATAAAATTATGATTAAGGTTCATGTTCAGGTGTCACTATCTAGTATTATGATTACACATCACCCTTAGTGTACCATACGTAAGATAAATTGCATTGTTGTTTGATTATTTTTCTAGGTAAGTATCTATTCATTACTCTTGTCTAAGGTTCAAGGTAGATCTTTCTCTATGAGAGCCTATATCTTATTAGGTTAAATTCTAACCATTCTAAAATCCAAAATTTTAGAATCGCATTTATTTTAAACCTTATATCTTTAGTACTTGAGAGTGTACTCTACTGTGTAGTTTTACACTTCCAAGTCTATATCAAAATCCCTAAAAAAAATTATTGGTAAAGAGTTTTTGACATGCTGACCAAATCTTAATGGATAATCATAAACTGGTTATAATATCCAATTTACATTTTAAAACATGAGAAAAAAACAAATTTTTTCAATGAAAATATACATGGAAAACATTTTAGGATTTGATCGTATGCATGAAAACAAAACATTTTTTTTTCTATTTTTGTTTTCTAAAAAGAGAAATTAATTTAAAAGTTTTGAATTTTGTTTTAGAAATATTTCGAAGAAAACCAGGTATTTCAATACTAGATTTATATCTTACAATGTAAATATACAGCCCGATATTATCCAAAATTGATAGAAAAACATGTGAGAAAATCACAATTTTTTTTTTGGATTTTTTTTTTAATTTTGTTTTTCATTTTTTTATTATTGTAAAATACATGGGTTGGGCTGGTCTAGATAACTAGGCCGGACTCAACCTAAAAAAGGTTGGGTTGGGCTGATCTCGGCCTAACAAATCTTTTTTTTCTCCTTTTTAGGCCGGGCCGAACCAAAACAGTTCTGGCCCAGGCCTACATGGTTGCTTGCCCGACCCAACAAGTGTGCTAATTAATTATGCTGCATGCATAACGAATTCTCATTCTGTATATAGCAACCCAGTTGCAGCAATTGATAGGCTACACTACATAGCACCGGAGTGCCTAGCTGGAGGTCTAGCTGGTCTTGACAGGGAGGGGTTGGCGTGAGGTTGGTGGCGGCATTGATAGAGGAGTTGGTGGTCGGAGGTAGAGGGAGAAAAAAGAAGAAACAACTCTGCAGGGGGGGAGAGAGAGAGAGAGAGAGAGGAAGCGAGCGGCGGTGGCTCCCGGTGGGCGGCAAGTGGTTGGGCTAGCGCCCTCTGGCGGAGATTGTGATGAACAAGCTTATGGTGGCGGCGGTCGACCGCTAGAACAACAAAGAGAGAGGGAGAGAAAAAATGTGCAGAAACCGAGGAAGGGGCTGATTTTTGGCCAACTTTGTACCCAATTTTCTTCCTTTTCTGGCCATGGAATCCACCCTTATTTATAAGGGGTGGAAGATGGATATTTTATATTTAATTGTGCCAAATCGTGGCCTTTGGTTCGGCTGGAATGGATCTCAACCGTTGGTTCAAAGTGTGCATTGTGAGCTGTCATATCTGCAGGAAAATGATTGGTTGGGTTGGATATTTTAGGTCGGCACCACAACCGTTGTGGTGTCAATCAGCTTGAACGGACTATTCCAGGTTGAAGAGAAATGTCAGGTGATTATTTGCATGCATGTTTTGTCAAATTTGATGAATGTTAGAGGCATTAAATGCACCTGCAAAGGAGGTAACCTGAGCAACTTTTATGTGTAAAAAGAAGAAGATAATGAACAGTGCACCAGATGACACGTCGTTTGATTCATTTTTGCCAAAGTTCAATAGTCCTCCATCTTTTAACTTAGTTTAATTGCACCCCCAATTGACCCTAGATTTCTAATTTAGTACAATTTACCTCCTGCCGAACTTCAATTTGAACACCAGATTTCAGCGGCTTTTGCACTTTGATCCTTGATCTTAGATTTATGCAATTTGACCCTCAATTGACCATGAAACTTTCAATTTTATTCAATTTCACCCTCAGTTTTTGTCAATTAAGCCCCTATAGTTCAATGTCTTTTGCAAAATGATCATTGGCTGCAAACTTTTTCAATTTGACCTCAAATTGACCTTAAAATTTTAATTTTTTTTGCAATTTTGCTCGTGATTTCAATCAATTAACTTGGTAAAAATTAAATTTGGTCTCTTAAATTCCAATATTCTCGATTAAGCCCAAATTGGGCTCTCAAACTTAATTTTTCATCAATTAAGCTCCTAATAAAATTAATTTGACCCATTTAAAGTATAAGTAAGTCCTTCCATTTAATTAAATCCTTCAATTGGATTCAAATTAAATTAAATTGACCTATTAAAAATTTAATTATATTCATGGACTTTAGTTTTATGCAAATCCGTCCAATATTAATTTAATTTTGGCATCCTCCCCAACCTTCTTTCTATTAAGTTCTATTTTTAGGCATGATGAGGTACAATTAAGCTTTGAATTTTCTTCAAAATTACAACTTGATTTTTATGTATTATTTTGGCATCCTCTCTGACCTTCTTTCTCCACATTGTCAAGTTTTATTTTATTTTTTGGTTTTTGTTTTGAAAAAAAAATGAATTTTAGAGAATAACTCAAAAATAGATTATCACAATGCTCATGACATCTTATCACAACCTCAATTTTTTTTTTTTAAGACATGAATGGCATTAAACAACTATAATAAATCAAACAAGTGACCCTAAAGTCTCAACAAATCAAATTCAAGCTTAAAGCCCCACACAACAACAGACCAAGATTACTAAAAATGACAACTTTAAACATTCTTACATATGGTAATGCCATATTAATATCTTAGGTTTATACACAACAATGGATTCCTAATGGTTGTATACCCCCATTGTCTTTCTCTTATCCAAGATAATAATGACAGAAGTAGAAAGGGAATTAACAACTCCCTAAAAATAGGTACATATCAAGGGCATGGAATAACTGCTAGTAGATGAGAGAAACTACTATCAGCCGCGAAAGTACGGCGACCTAGCCGCTTTATTAGAACCCTTACCCACGTTGTATCGATTATTTGGGTTGCTATCAAACACTGGATGATTACCTTTCAAACTACGTCCGCCAGGGCCAGAAAGACTGGGAACGAGAATCCTGTTGATTTCAGAATCCATCATGAACTCCAAATCCAAGTTGGAATCAGCTATGGAGTACAAGGGGACGTCACCGTCCATTTCCGGCAGTGAAATACTAGCACCGCAACTTTTTGTGTTGAGCAGCATCATCGTCAAGAACAACGACAACAATGTTAGAGCAGACAAGGAAAGGCTCTTCATGGTATCTCTCTTATTTTTAGCTAGCTCTTCTTAATGCTGTCTATCTAATCACATATATATAAAAGCAAGCATCTAACTCTATATATATATATATATATATATATAGAGTTAGATGCTTGCTTTTATATATATATATGGGATAGAGTGGCGGTGTTGAAGGAGATAAGATGAGGAATGTGGCAATGATTGATTGGTTAGCTCATATTTTCCCATAAATGAAATTAAATGACATCACAAGAGATCAATTTCATGCTAGCGTGGATCAACAGCACTATACTTGACCTGTCTCAGTTGTAGGTCCGGTCACGGATTTAATTTTTTTAAAAAAAGATTGAATATAAATTTAAATTAAAAATATTAAATCCAATTGAGTTCTAGAGAGATGAGTTTAATGAGTTAAATTACAATAAGTGAATAATAATTATTTTTTCTGATATTTTTTTTATTTGTATCTTTTTTTAGATAATTTAAATTTATATTTTATTTAATATCACTTATTTGTGATTTATTTTTACTTTTTAAACTTTTTTTTGATATAAATTGTTTTTTGATCATGCTATGTGTTTTTAATTTTTTTAAAAAGGTTGAATATAAACTTAAAGAAATTTTTTTTATTAAATCCAGTTGAGTTCATAGTCCAAGTTAAGGGTTTATTGTTTTTTCTAAAATTTAAGGGAAACAAATATTAAGCCCGGTTGAGGTCATGGTTCGGGTTACGAGTCTAATTATTGTTTTTGGTTAAAATTTGAATATATATTTAAAGGGAAAAACAATTGAACCAGGTTGAGTTCATGGTATGGTCATGAGTTTAACGAGTTAAGCCATAACAACCAAATTTTTTTTTTTAGATATTGCTTTTTTTTACTGGTATCTTTTATGTGTTTTTTTTTTAATTTATATCTCAGTTAATATCCCTCATTTGTGGTTTATGTTTTGTTGATTTAACTTTTTTTTGGATTAGAGTTTTTTTTTTATGGTGTTGTTCGTTTTTAATTTTTGAAAACTCATTTTAATTCATCAATGATTTTTTATTTTATCTTTTTGTATATAAGGACTTAAAAAAATAAAAAAATATTTATTTTCAAATAACATAATATGTATAACCTTGCATAATATTTTTTCTACTTTTAAATCAATTTAATATGTGTGTTTATTTTTATTATCATTTGATTGAATAAAAAATTTAATTTTAATAAAAATATTAACACAATACAAAGGACCTTTCAAAGGTTTTAGGTTGGAAACGCAGGCCAACCTACTTTTCAAAAAAAAAATTTATTAAAAATTAATTTTTTTTATGTTTTGAATCGTTTTAATGTGCCGATTTTAAAAATAATTTTTTAAAAATAAAAAAAATATTATTTTAATATATTTCAGTATAAAAACACTTTAAAAAATTATTGTAACCACACTCTCAAATTGACCATTCTATTTGCTGCCACATAACGTGCATGGGATATTTACATGAAACTGGGCCCAAAGGCTTGGAACTTTGCCAGCGACTTGTATATGGTGGAGTGGGCATCCTATTTTAAAAATTGACCCTTTATATATATATATTTTTTGTTCAATCCAGTATAATTCTTGATTTCCCTTTCACTACCTGTTTATACTTCATAAGATGTGAAAAAAAAGGATAATTAATCAACTCAAAGCATGGCTTGAATCACTCAAAAGTTCGAGCTGATCATGAGGAAAAAGGTTTCCAATCTCTAATCAACAATCTTCTAATTAACTTAATTTTTTTTTTATCCATCATGAACTTTATATCTAGATTATTTAGATCATTTTCTAGATCAATACCTTTGAGATGTCTGTACATATAGATTCTTTTGATCATGAAATTATTCAAGATATAGAAATTGAATACCAAATTGCTTCAATTGAGCAACATCTTTAAAAATTATATATTCCTAGAAAGTAAAGAAAAACATATATCAAATAAGAAATGGTTGGATTTTTATTCAATCTAGTCAAATGGAAAAATTTAAGGACAGGACAATCTCTAAAGTTGATAGAATACAGCCAACGACTTGGAAGTCCTTCATGCCCCACTCGTACTATCAAACCTTTAAAGAAACTTTGAGGGGTATAGTTTAACTGATCAGATTTTAGATTTGTTCTCTAAAAATCACTAATTCAAGTTTTATAAACCTCATGGCCACTAGAGGCTTACATGATCGTTAACTTCAAGATTCGTGGGATTAGTCGAGGTGCGCGCAAACTAACTCGGACATCCACGTTAACAAGTGGATGCTAGCATGGATCAACAACACTATATTTGGATGGTTGTTGACATGTGGACTTAGATCACTATCATATCAGGAATCAAGCTATGTTGTGGATCAATTTAATTTGTTTTTACAAATAAAAAATGGATGGTTAGATAACGATAGTGTTTTTTTTTCAAAAAACAAGGAAAACCGACATTTAATAACTTGATTACATTTAATTAAATTGGTTAATTTAATAATTTGATTTAATTAAAGACAATAATAGCTAACGAATCGTAAAAATATTTTATAATAATTAACTAGAAAAATGAGTTATCAATATCATGCTTGTAAGGAGAAGAAAGAAAAGATCATTGTATATCCAACTCCACTCCACCATTGACATCAACTATGACCAAAAGAACTTGTTGAGATGGTTCAAACCTCACTACAAAATAATGTAAGATGACATAGAAAGAAGTCGCATAGGTGGCTAGAGCAATGCCCAGAAAAATCAAACCAAACAGAACACAATAAAATGAGTATCCGACTATATTAAATCAATCAATTATATTTAATTCAAGAATAAAATTTATTTTGAAAAAAAAATATTTAACAAAGAACAAAAAATAAAAAGAACCCACATAACCCAACAAAAAAAAACATATATAACAAAGGACATAGAAAGCATCTATATATACAACAAAGGCCAATCTCCAATAAAATAAATATCGAAGTATAAAATTGAAAAAACATTAGCAGAAGAGAATGATATAAAAAAAGCAACCCATAGCAAACAACCTTATACTTGATTAATTTTCCAAACTGTAACTCGTGAAATTCCAAATACGAGCTTAACAATGAAACTCAAATTGAAATCAACTTCGAAACATGGTCGAAGCCAAGGTTTTGTACTCGTGCCACCTTTATATGGAGGAGACACCAAGGTGAATTTAAAAATGCTTTAGAACGATTTTTTTGTAACCAAATTCATCTGCATACGCCGTTCAAAGACAACGGAGCAACTAATGCGTGCTCAACACATGTCATCGATATTTGTTTTTGGAAAATACGTTTAATTGATTAAAAGACAAAAATACCTCTTAATTAACCCAATAACAATGAGAAAACCAATAAGGTAATGACAAAAATACCCTTAGACCCAAGGCACAAAAATAGTAAACCCCAAGGGTAAGGAGATAATTTTTACTGTGCAATTAACAATGATAAGACTAAAACACCCCTCCTTGACAATCAAAATATTTTTGTATATAAGGGCAAATAGGTTATTTTATTATGTACCATATAATTAAAAATACAAGACTACCCCTCAATGGCATCCAACAATGTATTATTCTTAAAGGTATTTATGATATTTTAATGTGCAATTTAAAAATACCAAAATGACGTGTAACAGTCCCAATTATTCGATTCTATCAACGCTAAAAGATCCCGATATATGCTTTTAATATGAGGGTAATTTTTTTTTTGTAAAACATTCTAGCGAAATTTCAGCAGAGTTTCATTTGTATATAGAACGTCCCAAGTTATCGACTACTTCCAATTTACCCATTCAATCCATCACAACATGGTGTGACAGTTCCAGACTTTATTTCCATCATGAATACTCAACACCTCATACAATCCATCCACACAATATATATATATGAGTTTACACAAAAGCATACTGCATGATCTAGTTATTACTATTATGCTTAAGTTAAAATTTTACATAAGCTTAACAAAGTAGAATCCTAAAAACTAATGAGCTCTCTGGGTATTAGATGGACCTGTTACAAAAACAAACTAATAAACATACAATTATATTGACAGTAAAATTATAAATGATCATGTAATGAATACAGATAAAGCATAAGTTTCTATTGGTTTCTTAGGAATTCTAATTAGCAACTTATAAATGTCTCGGGAATCATTTAAAACCCAATTAGACATCATTTACGTGTTCTTAATTTAATACTTTTATTTTCTTACATGAACCTAGAAACCTTGTTTAATTGGTTTTACTAGATCTTCAACTTTGCATAGTCCAACCTGGATATTTTTAGGCAATTATACTTATCAATTTTTCTAGGTCATCCAACCACGGATACCCTTTACGAATCGAGCCTTATCGATCATTCTCGGGCATCCCAACGTGGACACCATTAGCCAAAGCTAATCTTGTAGTTCATTTATTGGCAATCTTATCATGGATGCTATTAACCAAAGCTAATTTTGTAATTCATTACCCGGCAATCCAATCACGAATGTCATTAGTCGAAGCTAATCTCACTAATACACCAGATTTTATTTATACTGAACATAACATTATTGTAATTGCATTCATCATGAAGATTTTAAATTGCATAAGTGTAAAGGTGAGGGAAACCACATACCTGCTCCACATGTCTTGTGACTTTCTCCAACAGAAGATCCAATCCTGGTCGCTCCTCCTGAATCACAAAGAAGTATTTGGTCATGATTCCTTCAAGCCAAATGTTATCGGCAATTCACATTCATTTATTATACATATGATACTTTCTATACATGTTCATTTCCTTATCATAACATACATTTACGCATCAAGTATATTTTTAGAGTTAGTAAATCAATATACAAGTGTCCGCATGACTCAGTTTTTTTTTACGTCAACAAAATTTCGGTGTCCTTGACTTAGTTTTGCATCAACAAGATTTCAGTATCTATGACTTAGTTTTGCGTCAATGAAATTTCAACATCTATTTTCATCAAGAGCCTTTTATATGTTTCTTTTGTTGACATATACATCTCCCATGATTTGGAAGAATTAATTTTAACATGAATCATTAGCATGCCTAAAATCACTCGTCTTTTACACACATGTAAATCTATCCATCAATTCACAACATGACCAGTCTGTAATTTGTAGTCCCTAAATGAAATTCTAGAGCTTCAATTCAGGCGAGGCCAAATCCTAGTGAAATTTAACATCATTAAGTACAACTTTCATGTATAAGGTTGCCTAAAATTCGGTTATTGATCATCTATTCTAAAACTAGTTAGAAGTCAGGTAGTGAAATCTGTCATGTTACTAATAGCTTAACCACTTAATGGTATTTTTCCTATTTCTGGAGTTCTATAACTCCAATTGAGGCAATGCCAATGCCAAATGTTAGCTAACTCATTCCTCTACAACTTTTATATGAAATGTTACAGCAATTATTATCATCTTCTATGTCCAACAATAGTTTTAATTCTGATCACCAAACTGTCCTGTTACGAACAACTTGACCTCTTAACGGTATTTTGCCTATATCTAGAATTCTATAACTACCATTAAAGCAAGGCCAATGCCAAATGTTAGCTAACTCATTCCTCTACAACTGTTATATGAAAATTTACAGCAATGTCTATCATCTTTTATGTCTATCATCTTTTATGTCTAACATATAAAAAAGGTTTGATTTTCAAAATCCTTATTTGACATGCATGCTCAGATTCAAATAAAATAAAAGAAGTTGATCTATTTTTTCTTAACTTTAAAATAATCTATAAAGAATATTTCACCAATGAAAAAAAATAATGAAATCAATTAATAAAAATCTTAGATATTATTACCATCGTTATAAGAACTGCAAAGAATTTCTAAACCATGATGTTGAATTCTATGGTGAATATTTAGTATAATTTTTCTAAAAGAGGACTTTCGTCGTTATTGTAAATGCATGAGAAAATAAAATGCAAAATACATTCAGAAATTAATTTATGACAAATTATTATTTATATATAAATAATTGATCAAATTAATACAAAGGTTAGACTCTGAAATGTCAATAATGTATTTATTTTCATCATGCAATGCCAACAATTTTATGACACTTATACTCTTTTATTTAGAAAGGATCGTTCAAGAGTTAATTGGTTATCTATAGTAAAAACCAAACTCAAGGGTCATGTCTAAATTGTTCAAGATAGCAACGATGAATTAATTACGGGAGATGATATCTTTCAACTTGATGAGTTAGTTGATCCATATCGAGCTGCTCTATCTAATGACTTAGAAGAAAAGTTAAATTTTCACGTCGTCGAGAATACTTTGATTGATGTTGATGTTGAGGAATTAAATGATGTTTTGAGAACCAATGGACATACATAAATTAATGAAGATAATGATAACAATGAAATCAACATAGAAGATTGTGATGGAGATGTGTAACACGATTAATTTGCACCACATGAATGTATAATGCCATAAATTATAATGTAATATTTCCAAACAAAATTAACTTTAATATAGTGACAATGACGTTAATTTATTATTAAATGACAAGGAAATCATTGATGAAAATTACATACAATTAAGAAATGTGATTTTAGGTTTTCACACATTGAGTCTGCCACAACCATAACATCAACGATGAAATCATAAATAGAAATTTCATTGTTTCAATGGAATTAAGTTTCCAAACATTCTGAATGGAAACCTATGATTGATGCATGATTTGGGAGATTTAAAGTTAGTATTAACTTAAATATTTTTTATATTAATTCATTTAGTTTATTAATATTAATAAAAAAAATTCATTTACAAACCTTAACTGCAACGAAATTTTTGAATGAGATAGAGCTAATAACGCTATTGCAAGGAGGGTTTGAGATAAGCACGTTACAACTAGGTAAGATTAGAATCAAGATAAAAGGTTTTAATCCTTTTATTCAACTTTTTTCATTAACTAACAGATAATTCATTTGTACCATATAAGTTGCGTGATTTTTGGTACAAGGTACAAAGCAAAGCTACAAAATATATGAAAGAATGAGAGCTTCCAGGTTGAAAAGAGGTAACAGTTTGGAAGGATTTTAGACCAACGTATGTATCGGAAGCCGTGTGGGCAGAATATATTCAGCACATGTCGTCGAAATATTTCGTGCGATGATTACCCTCTAATACAGAGAACCAGAATCGGTGTGTTCACAGTTTTGTTACCATGTACATCGATAGGTCCATTCTGTTCGTTTTACATGTGAACCGGATGGTTAGATTCCTTTTCTATTACATCCATTTATTTATTTGTTGTTTTTTTATAAATAGATTTAACTAACAACAATTTTCTCTTGCATGCTACGGTTCTTAGATGCGAGCCAAGCCCGATTGAGCTTTTTATGAAAACGCACATGCGGATTAATGACCACCAAAAAGAGTTACAGCAACTCGTGGATAGTCGGGCTTAGCACTTTGTGGTATGTTGGTTTTCAATTATTTGTTTTCTTAAGTTTTGTTTTCGAGGATACATATAACACCTGATTGAAGGAGATGTATGGTGACAATCTTTCAACCCATCTAAATCTCAATTTGGATTTGTGGTGGAAGAAAAATTATCTGGTGGACCCTACAGAAATCATGTGTATGGTCTCTCTAACAATAAGACCAGGAACTTGTTGATGACCCCTAGTGTTTCAACCGTTGAATGTTCGCAATTGATTCCGAGTGCTCAAACTTCAGAGTTTAAGGTGATTTTAGACCAACGAGTTCAAGCTTGAACAACCTTTCTTGCTGCTAATTATGAACAACTCAGAGCTGAGATAACTGAACTTTGTCTATTGGTAATAGAGATAAGATCATGGATTAGTGGTACATGTGCTCCTTTTTATGCGCCCCAAGGTTCCAGCGAAGACCCGCTCCCTCCTCTTTCTCCTCCAACCCCTCTATTTTAGATTGATTGTATTGGAACTTATAAATGTTTAAATTTGTAATAAATATTTCATTTTGATATTAATTTAATTTATTTTAATAGATTTTTTAAATTTATTTAAAATTATTATTGACGGGGTTACCGACAGGCTTAGTTTGTCGGTATATTCCAAAAAATTAGAAAAGAATGACTACAAATGCCACTGATTTTTTATTTTTTTAATATTAAAAAAAATCTAAATTATCATTAATGGGGTTGCTGATGGTCTAAGTTCATCAGTATATTCTAGAGAGTTAGAAAAGAATTACTGCAAATGTCATTGTCATTGTTTACTCACTAACAGAATAACAAACGATCTGTTTCATGGTTATATGTCAAATTCATCAAAAAAAATACTAACGGACAAACAAAAATCACCAATGAAATGACATATAATTTTTCTGTTGGTGGTATATTATTTGTTTTACCGAATATTCACTTTCTTTCCCTCAATAAATTAGGCTAGCTTCTTTTACCTAAATAATTTAGATATTTATGTGTTCATGTGTGTGTGGTACCTAAATAAATTTAAACTAATAGATTTAAAAATATATATATATATATATATATATATATATATATATTGAAATTATTATTGACTGAGTTACTAACATGCTTAGTCTGTTAGTATATTCAAAATAGTTGGAAAAGAATTACTACAAATGTCATTGATTTTATATTTTTTAAAAAAATATTCTAAATTATTATTAATGGGGTTACTGATGGTTTAAGTCCATTAATATATTCTAGAGAGTTAGAAAAGAATTACTACAAATGTTATTGTTATTGTTTACTCACCGACAAAATAATAAACAATCTGTTTAATGGTTATTTATCTAATTTACCAAAAAAATACTGAAAAAATACTAACAAACAAACAAAAATCATCAATGAAATGACATATAATTTTTCTATCGGTGATATATTATTTGCTTTACTAAATATTCAATTTCTTTCCCTAAATAAATTAGGCTAACTTCTTTTACCTAAATAATTTAGATATTTATGTGTTCATGTGTGTGTGGGACCTTACAATTAAATCAATTATGTTATTCAAAAAATATATATATATCTAT
>Ga0325410_1004536_pt1 | contig 15494 bp, 5 predicted proteins | sample PopdelMetagenome_16_FD_206182 | JGI IMG/M metagenome (GOLD analysis project Ga0325410, IMG submission 206182) | Populus deltoides microbial communities from Bellville, Georgia, United States - Xylem-PdIQD-R3 | ecosystem: Host-associated > Plants > Phyllosphere > Stem > Wood/Secondary xylem...
ATATCTATTGCCATCCTGAACCTAATACTCATGTGATATAAGAGGGAACATTAGAAAAATAATGTGACTTTCACAAATTAGCACCTTTTGCTAGGGCATACAAATTTGAACTATTAACTTGAAACTCCATCAATGAAACTACTGTGCAACTCAGTGCAAATTTGAACCATGAAAAACCGGATACCAGATACCAGATACATACAACAACGGTCCACACAGATTTTGAAAACCTGTAAATAAAAGTATATGATTTATCCTACCATAGAAAGCAAATAAATTTTATACTCTTTCCAAAAATGCATAATTATAGAATCTTGACTTCTGGATTCTTAACCTAAATACAGAAAACCTCTTAAAAATCCAATATGGCCTTGACGTTTTTTTTCATTGCCCTTTTCCAATTTTGGCCACTGCATTTAATGCTTCCCTAGCCTCTGTCACTCTTGTTACGCGTTATATAGACCTCCCACTGGGTTTGGTTGAGAGCACGAGTGAAAAGCAAACATGGCGAGAAAGAAGGTTAAGCTTATGTGGATAGTGAATGATGCTGCTAGGAAAGCTAGCCTCAAGAAAAGGAGAGTTGGGTTACTGAAAAAAGTGAGCGAACTAACCATACTATGTGGTATCGAGGCCTTTGTTATCATCTACAGTCCAGATGATCCCGAACCCGCTATCTGGCCATCACGTCCCGACGTTCAACGCCTTGTTACGAGGTTCCGAAACATTCCTGTCATGGAGCGTGGCAAGAAGATGATGAATCAAGAAAGTTACCTGAAAGAGAGGATGGGAAAACTAAATGATCAGTCCAGGAAGCACCTAAAGAAGAATAGGGAGTTGGAGATGGCCGACCTCATGCAACAAGTTTACCAGGATAAGGGATTCGATGGCTTAGACCAAACTCAATTGTGTGGTTTAGCATGGTTGGTAGCAGAGAAAATGAAGGACATAAGGAAAAGGGTTGAATATTTTCAACAAATTCCGCTGCTCCAAGATGCTTCCCTTCCACCAGGTCCTTTTCCTCCTCAATATCCTAACGAGGATGATGGTGGCGGCGGTGATGAAACTGGAGGCCAAGTAGTTGGAGAACCTGGAGATGGGAGGAACAATCCTACAGATGGTGGTGTACCATGGGACCAATGGTTCACTGATATAATAAACAACCGTGAGCATAATGTTGCTGGAGGTAGCAGCACCAAAAGTGACTTGGGGCTGCGACATCCATTTAACATTACTGGTGTCATCTCTGGTGGGGGAGCTGACATAGGGTTCCACCCTGGGCAAAATGATGGTGGCAGCAGCAGTACGAGCAACCTTTTTGGGCTGGGCCTCTCTCGAAGCAGAAATATAGGAGACATCAGTGGTGGAAATATTTTTCATCAGGGGCTGCTGCCCCATGACAATGATATCTTAAGAGGCAGGAGTTCCTGTGGAAACAACTTTGATTTGGGGCTTCCTATTGGAAGTAACATGATAGGATGCAATAATGCTGGAAACAGCTTTGATACTTGGCTGCCTCGTGGCCTCGGATTTAATCCAGGAGGCAACACTAGTGCCGGAAACAATTTTGATCTGGGTTTGGCTCAAGGAAATGATATAAGAAGCGATAGTACTGGTGGAAACAACTTTGACCAGTGGCTGCCTCATGTCGAAAACATGGGGGACAACAGTGCTGCTGTGAATAACGTTCATCCTTGGCTGGCCGCTCGTGGAGATATAGGTGGAGAGAGTTTAGGACTGGGGCTACTTCCTGGAACTCGTTTTTCAGGCAGCAGCACTGGTGAAAATCCTTTCCATGGGCTGCACGGGATGCATCATCCCGGAAATAGTGGAGCTGGAAATAGCAGTGATGGAGGAAGCGGTTTAGGGCATCCTGGATTTTTTGGAACTGGTTCAGGAGATCTCAGGCCGCCATTCGATGTGACCAAGAACTGGCTTAATGACAACTTCAATCCTTGAATACTTGCACTGAATTTCTAGTGTGTTCCGGTCTAAAGTTTCATTCCTGTACTGTTTGTCTGTCAAATTTGATTTCCTTATAAGTCATCGTGTTATGTTTGGCTTAAACTGGCTTAATGACATCTTTATGTGTCATTTGGCTTAAACTTTATGCTTATTGAAATGTTATGTTTCGAAGTTTGTCTTAATTTATATCCATCTTGCATTCTTTTTGTGTTCTTTTTTTTAAAAAAAAATTTTAAGAATGAGAATTATAGGAACAAACAATATCTAATTAATGAACAAACAATTATAAAGAGTTTTGTTTTGAAAATACGGTTTGTTAATTCTCAAACACTCTTAAAATAATAACATCAAAGCTCTACGAATCTCAAAACTTGAAATTCTTTTTCAATAGATAACTGCTAGTCCAAAGTGTAAAGAGTAGTTTAAATCATTTTTACTAGATGATTAATGAAAAAACTACGATTAAAAATAACATAAAATTTAAAATTAATATGGAAATAAAGAAAAGAGATAGATAGAAACGTTATAATTCCTAAATAAAAACAGGATGGATTTGTACTATAAAAACTTGTTTGGAAGTATGATAAAGTTTGTTTTTAAAAGTGTATTTTGGTTGAAAATATATCAAAATAATATTTTTATTATTTTTTTTACATCAACACATCAAAATAATAAAAGTAATATATATATATATATATATATATATGTATATATATATATATATATATATATAATATGGAGTTAGAAAAGCTAAAAGGAAAGAAAAGTTTCAGAAATCCCTTGGTATGTTTAATCTAGCATAGAGTTCCATTTGTTGAGATTTCATGTATAAGGATTTAGATTTAATTTTTTCTATTATTATATTCCTAATTTTATTTTATAAATTTTTTAAAAGTTAGCTTGATTAGTGTGTGTATTGTATTTTTCTCATTATTTCAATAAAAAGAATCAAGTGAGTATTTTCTTTTTATTGAAATTATGGCATCAAAGTCAAGTTATTCTTGAGTTTTTCTAAAATGCGGCCCATCAAAGAAAAAAGAAAGTTATAAGACAAATAATGCAACCATATTATTTGATAGTTTTGCCTATATTTATCTAGTATTTTGCCCATGTTTTATATATAAAATATCTTGATATTTTTTGTTTTATATTTTGAAGTTATTTTTGGATGTAAGATTCGAAAAGGAATAATTTAGAGATAAAATTTAGACCATGTTCCAACCCGTGTCAAATATTAACAGATTTGTCCTTTGACAATGTTTTACGCAGAATTTGAGTTGTAGAGATCGAAATGAAGTGTTTTTAATGAAATTAGAAATCTAACATCCATACCTTTATACCCATATATGGCAAGAAAAAAAAAGAAAAAAGAGCATGAAAATCACAGCTTTCAAAGACAAGCCTCGCATTCTGCCAGTTTTGGCCCTCAGTCATTCCGACTTAAATATATCTTGAGTTATAGAAGTCCATTTGTTGCAAACTTAAGTTTGTTTGATTCTTGACTCAGAGACCTATCAACCTACCAAATTTCAGCAAAAAACAAGCTCATATGAAAGAGATATGAGTTTTCTAAGACAATTCATAAATTCTGTTAGCAGACAGGTTTTGTGAAAAAATAAGTCTAACTAACTTCCCAACCATCCAAATTGAAAAGAAAATTATTTCTTCATATGAAAAAGTTCTTTACACTAGCAAATTAATTTCACTAAGTCTAAATTCAAAGTTTGAAGAATTCATACAAGACTATTTTTCTTTCTTTATAGGAAATTAGTTATTGTACTACTTAAATATAGATTATCTACTTTGAAAATGAATCCTTAATTAGTTATTGTACTACTTAAATATAGATTATCTACTTTGAAAATAACTCCTTTTTTCCTCATAAAAACAAACTAGTAGGAAGGTGGGTATTAGATTTTTTTTATCTGATAAAAGGAAAGAGAGAGAGGTGAAAAGGTGGTGATCAAAAAGAAGAAAAAAATCTCTCACTTTTTTTTCTACACCTAAAATTATGTTTTTATCTTTTCTCTTTCTTAGTATTTTGATAGTCATGCAAGGCTAAGTTATTTTTCTTGATTGAAAGGATACAGAAACCTTAAAATTTTAAAAATTGTGAGATTTATTTTATATATTTTTTCAGTTTATATGATCAGTATGAATGTTTTCATATGCTTATTTCATATGATTGTTTAGTTTGATTATTAAAGTAGACTCTAAGTTATTATTATACCCAATCTATTGATAAGTTTTCTATCAAAATCGGAGTTGTGATATTTAACTGATGAAGCGACTAAGTTTAATAATTATGGTGGATCTATATTGTTAATTTTAAGGAAAGCATTTAATTAAATCAAACATAAATTATAGACAATTATGTTGTCTAGATTTATCAACCTATCTAGTTTTTAAGGCCGTTATTAAATTAAATTACTAGTGCAGATGTTGTGGTTGTTTAATGATTAGGATTAGTTATACTATAGTTTGATTAACTAACTATTATTAAAGAAAGATAAATACTCAGAATATAAATTGACGTATCATTTCAATGATCAGTTTTGATTTCTGTCGGTGGATGTTTACTTAAGACCAAGATTTTTCTCTTAGTAATTTTGGTTTATATAATTTAGTTTGTTTACTTTATTTTGTTTACCCTAGCATAACTTAGATAATCTCAAAAACCCCCATCTTTGAATCATTTAGCAGAAAAACTCGAACTACATCTTCCTCATAAGATCGATCTATTGCTTGTTTTATACTATCTTATTTATATAACCTTTAAGAGATTGAGAAATTAAGACCAAATAGGTGGAGTAAAGATGAAATATATATGTGAAATATGACATAAATGCTGAAAATGATGAAGAAAAATGGACATTTTAAAAGCCGTGGGGTTTTGCCAAAAAGGGAATAATTAAGGGAAAGTTTTTTCAAATAAATTGTGTACTTATATTGTTATAATTGGTGTTGTTATACAAAATTATAGTGATTTCTTTTGCAGAAATGAATGTTTAAGGATTTACTTAAATTGATATGGATATGCTTGAAAGGATGAGTAGAATTGCAAAGAACAAACTAAACCATGTAATGTGAGCTTGCTAATATGCAAGTAGAGAAGGAATTTTATGAAGAAAAAAAATAGGTGTTTGGGGACTATAATTTTTTGGCCAAGTAAGCAAGTCCTAGGGAAAATATGTTAAGGAGTTAGACCATTAAACATAGCTATAGTGATTCCTTGATGAAATAGGCAATCTAGAGACATGGTAGGTTTGAACTTTTGATTTGATGTACTTGAATGCACGATTATTATTGAATGTAGAGTAGATCTCACTATGATATGTAAACTTAAGAAGCATGTTAAATTTAGTGAGAAATTTGATAAAAAAATTTCTAGCAAAATAGGAGACGAGATTTCAGCCATGTGGGAAGAAATGAATATGATACTTTCCACCATGGTAGAACTAGAATACATGTGTGTAATTTAACTTATTATTCATGAATATAGGTGTTCATCCTAAAAATCATTATTTGGAATGTATAAGTCAAGTTATACAAAATCCAAGTTAATTAGTATTTAAGAAAACCTTGAAATGGTATAAAAATATATAGTGGTGTATGCTTGATGAAAAATGATGAAATAAACATTAAAGGGGCATGACCTAAAATTCAACCAACCAAGAAATGGGGAAGAAAAGGAACTTTTTCATGATGTAATTAATGTTAGGCATGCATGTAGTAGGAAAAAGTGAAATTAAATGAGTGATTTAAGTTCATTTAGGAAATGGTGAACATAAAGAGAGTTGGAAAACTGATACGATAAATAAGGTGTTATGGTGGGTGATATACTAATATGAATGCATGAAATAGTTTCAAGAAAATACCTAAATGGAAGTGTATGTCTGTGTGTATGATTAAATGAGTTTTGACCAAATGAAATTTTTAGGGAGAAAATGTTCCAATAAGTACACATTGGTAGGGATAAACAAGATTGAAAATAAAAAGAATATAATCCCTCAAACGAGGAGGAAAATTGAAGAAATATTATGTGAAATGTAAACTAAAAGTATAAGAAGAATATTACAAAGCAATGGAAATGGATGCGGTATAAATGATAGTTATGTACTTTGATATGGACATAAATAATGTAGTATAAATAGTTTTACATGGTATATTGACTTAAAAACTCCTTGTGAGTCAAGGAGAACACCGAGGATTGGATAGTTGATTGAAGAAGATCATGTTGCAGGAAGAGTAGGTTGGCTCTCTTTTCCTATGCTCTTATTTTAATTTGATAAAATCTCTTAATTTAGCTCGTGATTATTATAAATTGTATTATAGATATTATTCTGATTTTATGGAACTCGATGGACAAAAATAAAAGACTATTATGTTGTTGGTTTTAAGTGGTAGGACCCAGTGTGTTGTTGTTTTCTAAAGAAGGGAAACCATTGTGTTTTTGGTTCTAAATGGTGAGACTCATTATGTTGTTGTTTTCTAAAAGAATGAGATCATTGTGTTGGTTGTTCTAAGTGATGGGACTTAATGTGTTGTTTTCTAAATAAGGAAAATCATTGTGTCTTTAGTTATAAGTGGTGGGACTTATTGTCTAAGTGATAAAATCTCTTAATTTAGCTCGTGATTATTATCAATTGTATTATGGATATTATTCTAATTTCATGGAACTCAATGGAAGAAAATAAAAGACTATTGTATTATGTTGTTGGTTTTAAGTGGTAGGACCCAATGTGTTATTGTTTTCTAAAGAAGGGAAACCATTGTGTTGTTGGTTCATGTTGGTTCCAAGTGCTGAAAGTCAATATGTTGTTGTTTTCTAAATGATGGAAATCATTGTGTTATTGATTCCAAGTGTTGGGACCCATTATGTTGTTATTTTTAAAAGGATGGAAACCACTATAGTTGGTTCTAAGTGGTGAAACTCATTGTGTTGTTGTTTCCAAAAGATAGAAATCATTGCATTATCGATTTCAAGTGTTAGAACCTATTTGGCTGTTACTCCAAATAGATAAGGAACTACAATGTTATTGTTCCTAGATAGATGTGGACCATCGTAGATGTCTTTACTATGACTGGATGTTGTGGGTTTGAAAATGATTTAGGTCTATAAGAATCTAATTTATATTATATCGTATTAGGAGAGCATATTATGACATCTTAGAGTGTATAAAACGTAAGAGATTGTGTAAAATTTAATTTGGTGTGTGTATATATATATATATACGTTGTAGGATCGAGTTGATTAAAAGTTCAATCAGTATAGTTGTAGGAACCCTTATGGATATGTATTGTATTAGGATCCTAATAAATCTAAACTTATTGTTATATTTTGTATTAGGATTCTAGTAAATGTAAACTTATTGTTATATGTTATATTAGGATGCTAGTAAATCTAAACATGCTATTATATGATGTATTAGGATGTTAGTAACTCTAAACATGTCATTTCATTTTGTAACTTATGCCTTTTTTAGGCAATGGATTAGGATGACGTGTTGTAAACGTTAATTTAATTTAACTATGCTTTTGCATTTAAATTTAGGTCATATTATTCTCTAATAATTATTTATGAATGTAATTATATTGATTTTCTTGTTTATTTATTTTTTGAGTTGTATTATACAATGTGTTGGAAATAACAAATAAATGAACCTACTGCGATCTTTATTTATGAAGGAAAGGATTTGAGTTCAAGGGAAATTTGAACTATATGGATGTGTTGGCCTAAAAGATGTGATGAATATATTTCCGATAACTTGGTAACGACATATTTAGAAAACTTTGATGAAATTTCAAAAAATATTTCCAAAAATATGAACATGAATTACATTGAAACATATAAGAAAACTGGTTAAGGTCTTACAACCACACTCATTATATATGAAGATGATATGGAGGTTATGAGAAATGATTCTAAAGTAAAGAAGACCTTACAAGATTATTTGGCCAGAGCATTTAAAATGAAAAATCTAAATCTTTTAAAACATTTTTATGAAATTAAAGTTTCTCAATATTATAAAGGAATCGTTCTATCTAAAAAAAATATCGTGGATCTTTTAAGAAAAAAAACTAGTATCTTAGCATTTCAACTAGTTGACACACCAATAAAAGAAACTCTAAAGTTATATATTGAGTCTAATAAATATTGGCTAACAAAGAAAGATACTGAAAATTTGTAGAGAGATTGATCTACTTAATTCATTTAAGTCTAATAGAAGAAACCGGTATGTTACTATGTCAATCAAATGACACACCAGTAGAAGAAGGTTTAAAGTTATAAATTAAATCTAATAAAAAACTAGTTGATAATGGAAAATATCAAAGATTTGTAAATAAATTGATGATTTTATCTCACACAAATCTAAACTTGGTCTATATACTGAGTATTGTTTATCAATTTATGCATAATCTAAGAGAGGAATGTATGAATGCAATTACATTTTATAATATCTAAAGGCTGAGAATAGGAAGGGAATTTTGCTCACTAAAAATATAGATTATCAAAGCATAAATGGATATATTGATGTTGACTAGGTTATAGTGGTAAATTATAGATGGAAAACTTCTAGTTACTTTATATGTGGCATTCTCATTACTTGTGGAAACAAGAAACAAGATGTAGTTGCTCACTCAAGTGCATGAGTTGAATTCAAAGGTATAGATCATAGACTTTGTAAAGCATTACGGTTAAGGTTTCTATTGTATGATTTAGATTTTTCCCTAAGGCAACTAGTTCGATTGTATTATGATAATAAAACAGCATGTAATATTGCTCATAATCTAGCTCTACATGATCGTACAAAACATGTAGAGATAGACAAATTCTTTATCAAGAACAAGTTGGAAATAAAATTATAAAGTTACCTAAGATCAAATTTCAGGATCAATCGGTCGATATTCTCAGCAAAACAGTTTCAAGTTGAGTGCTCTTAAAAGTTTTAGACAAATTAGGCATGTATGATATTCATGCACCAACTTAAAACGGAGTGTTAAGATTTCTTTTATTTTCTATACATGTATTTAGAGTTGATCTCTTGATTATTAGGTTCTTGATTTTTTATATATAATTAATACTTTAAGTTATCTTGATTAGTATTATATATATGTTGTACCTCTCTCATTATTTCAATAAAAAAATCAAAAAAGTATTTTCTTCCCATTAAAATCACAATTTTCTCATATATTGATATATAATATGCAAAGTATTCACATATAACATGTATTCTATATACATTATAACCCAAGTCATATAGCAATGAGAAAATTATCGTTATTATATTTTCACATTAGATCATATTCCTTGTGTTATTAGACTTCTCAATATTGCAGAAACTATTGTCAATAATCAATAATGTGGTGTCCATGAGGCTTGATCTGTTGTTGCTAAGAGAAGCATTGTTACTAATATTCTATTGTTAATGAGTAGTCTCCTTAACATCCTCTTATAAGCTCATAGGCGAAGTTGTAACCCAAAGTTTATCCTTGAGGGAAAGAAAATAAGAAGTGAACAAGGCTTTAATAGGACATCAACAATTTGATATGCTTAGCAAATAAGCTAAATCTTAAGATCTTTTTATGAAACTTTTTCATGGAAACAATGAAAATTAATCTCATTTGTTTAGTATGAAAAACCAAATTATGGTTCAAATAAGTTGCTCTTATATTATAACACCATAAAACAGGAACTTGTAAAAGCTAAACTCTAAGAAAATAATAAATATTTAAAAAAGGTGAATTAAATAATTTTAAAAAATAAAAGAGAGGGAATTAATTCAAATTTAAATAAAAATAATAATACAAAACAAAAAGAATAAATAAGAGGAAGGGTATTAATTAAAATTTAAAAATAATTAAGAGAGAGAAAGGGGGGTAAGGTTAGTGTGCCTAATTGATTTTTTTTTAAGAAACGGAAAAAACATCATCTACTCCATTTTATTTTTGTTTTTTTAGTTTTTAGTAAATGGATGATAGGTCATCCTCTATAGCAGATGACTTGTCATCTTTAATAATATTTTTCAGTCACGATTAATGATATCAAAAAATCGGGTCTAATTCTTGGGACTTTAAAAGCTCATTTTCTAACTTGTATTTACCTAAATATATCTAAAAAAGCTCTAAAAACCTTAATAAACTTGTTACCAATCCCATAATAAACTCTAATATCTCTAAAAAATAAAATCAAAAAACCTTTAAGAACCCCAATTTACTTTTCCCAACATGGTTAGAAGGTAATAATATCTTTATTGAACTTTCCTAAAAAATGATAAACAAATTGATTCTAAAATCAACTTATTAGCAGTTAGAATATAGACATTAAAATGCTTTCTCTCTCCTCAATATTTTATGATGAATTTCTCTTTTATCCCTCAATATTTACGTACTAAAATATATATATAAAAAATAGATTTTATGCTAAAAGATTGAACTGCTAAAATAATATGCACCAGAAAATAGCTAAAATGAAACATTAAAGAGCAAATTTAAGTTTTTCGTATCAACGTCCAAATAGAGTATGCTTTGTTTTATACATCTTGTGGCCTCATTCCCATTTAATGGTATCAAGGAAACATGACAACTTGATGATAAAGAGCTCATGTTGCATTAGTTAGTATCGGAGCTTAAACATTCCCGGTTTAGCTCTTTGATTTCCATGGCTGAAGGTCGCAAAGATGGAAGTGTTTATGGTGCAAGATGTCTTTTTGAGATGAGGAGGTTATGTTCCAAGAACCAATGATTAGGATCTGCAAAGATAAGTTATGGATCTAACCCATCATTTGGATTTGAAAGATAGAGAGATGGAGGATCGTCACTTTACATAAATCCAATTTTGAGAACTTGGGTTTTCAAGTGGAACTCCTATAGTTTGCGAACACCCTGTTCTGGTGGTTAAGGGATTTATCGATTGGCTTCATGAGATAGAGTGCATCTTTGAATAGAAGGTCATAGAGAGGATGAAGGTGATGTTAATCGTCATCAGATTGAAGGGGGCTAAAACGAGAATAGGAAAGACTTGCATGGTAGCAGTGGTTAAAGGCTTAAAGCAAATCCACAAGAGACATGACAGCCAATATCTATGATTGGGAGAAGATGAAGGCCCGTTTCCTTCCTTCAAACTCCAGACTTCCTACAACCACCAAAGGGATTGGGAAGGACACCTTGTGACATTTTCATTTAATGGTACCAAGGAAACATGACGAGTCGATGCCTTGCAGAGCTGCTTCGGACTTGAAAATGGGAGCACGAGCTCTCACACTAACGGCAATGGTTTGATTTCTTGAGGTAGTTTTGGCAGCAGCAGTCAGAAAGCAGTGTTTGAAAAGGATTTTCCCCCACTTGGAAGTGGAGATAGGCAACGCGTGCCTGGTTTAGCGAGAGTTTTGTCCCCTGGTTTAAGTTCAAAGCTTGCCTGTTGGTAATATTAGTCCCGCTTTGATCGGCAGAGTAGGATGCACTTCTGCTCCGGCAGAGGTTCCCACATTGGAAACAGCAATACGAGATCCTCATCAGCTGCACAGACATTATTAATCCCTTAACCAAAGACAAATATATTACCAAATATCACACGCAAAAGGAACCAATCCCACCCAAACAAGGGGGGAAAATGAATGCTGTTGCTGGCGCCTAACTTCACAAAAAGAGAGGAATTGAATCATAACAATCACTTCTCTCATGACTGCAAATAATCGTTCACAAATGTAGACATACGATTTCAAAAACCACGGGCATATGCATCTAAAAATAATGAAAAAGGCAGATTCCAAACATTTTAATCTCTTTTCATATAGATCACAAATAACTGTTAACGTATGTAAATTTATACAGCACAACTCTGAAGAGATACAACAAAGAGGAGCATCAACTGGAAGAGAAAGGTCTGCACCATTTGGAAAAGAGATGAGGAAAAAATTGCAACATATGAGGAAACCAAAACTCTACAAACCATCAAATCACAATTAGAAGATCTTGCTATACTGACTGGTGAGAGAATTCCTGAGATTTGAGTAAAGACCATAAAGGGAGTACTGTCGAAGGTTTTCCACTTCGTACCATGAGTTGAGAGCGGAAAAGTGCTTGTCTGTACCCGAGAATGCCAATTGTATCCCAAGGCTACAATCAACACTACCTCCATTGCTTTTGCATAGGGATGTTCTGATTGCACAATCCTGATTGTTGAGGCAGACAAAGTTAGAGTTTCCCGAACATTTTGCACAGCCATCCCTTTTCCAATACAAGTTCTGTAGTCTTCCCTTCTTGAATTCAAGCACCTGCATTACAAAATTTTAATGGGTTCCTAAAGATCTTATGAAGGTAAATTAAGATCATAACGGGTCCTGCATCTTCTCTTACCAGGGTAAAGCTGGTCACACTGTATGTATTGTTTGCAACAAAAGCAGGCAGAGACCTTGCAGCATATTTTCGACCGGCAAACGCAACCATATACCCACCATAATTTTCCTGGAAAGTACCAACAGAAAAAAATATATAAAAAAGGGATTGAAAGTTGCACAAGCATAGAGCATTAATCTTAGGCTAGGGAAGTGAGTGCAGGAATGTCATATATTATAATGAACAGGATTCAATTCAAAGAAATTGAAAGCCAGTGGTGCCTTCACTTATATCCAACCTTATGGTTTAGGGTATCCAGGTCGATACCATGCATGGCTTAATAAGCATGCATATGGCTATCACCAAATCAAGACTCACTGTGAGAGACTACATGGTGTAAGTGTAGACAAACTTGAAGCATCAAACTAAACTTCTGTTGATGCCAAATAAGACAAAACATGTTTTTACACCAGCTGCTAGTTTTTCAAACTAGGTGAGGATGAGTAAGGTACATAGGAGTTATGGTAACGAAGGTTAAACAGGTTGTTACGATTGGAATGCAGCATTGGTGAAAAATGTAAGAAAAGACACTTGGTCATGGCAAGAAAAGAAAAAATTATTACCAAGTGCACAAGACAGATGCATCTTGCAGGCATCCTCAACTCAAGTTTTGGTTTGTGTTAAGATAACATCACGCCAGCATCTAGAATACATTTAGTGCTGTTTGGTAGTGTGGTGCAAGTGCTTATGGACAAGTGACAGAGCCTTAATACTGTTTATTATAGTTCTAAAAAAATAAGTAACATATTAAAAACATAAGAGTATATATACATTTTTGGTTTCAACTTGTCTCGAGATCTCTCATTGCACCCATTCCTCTATAATTCAATTCATCTATAATTATCTGACAATTAGAAGAATGTGAGTTAATTTTTAACACTCCTTAATGAACATTTTAAATACTCCAAGTTGATTATGCATTAGCTTGATCTTCGCATGTGGTACAGTTTTCATGATGTGTTATGTATGCCTCATAATATTTGAACTCAGATCAATCCATTTGAGTTCACCTTTTTCGATAGATCTTGCTCTTTCCTTTATTACAAAAGAAATTTTTTTTTTCACAATAAGAACATTGATTGCCAACCAAAGCATACTAAGAACTATTGAAATTAATGCACATTCTTAAATATGCTTGAAAAGTATTAGAAGAATTATTAAGTTCTGAAGGGAACGAATGTACAGATTCTAGAATTCATATATAAGTCAATTAGCATGAAGTGTTCTAAAACTATAACGAGACAATATCAAATATATCTCTAGGCATTATTAAGTTGTGAGTGTTGGTTATAAATAGGCAATAGGCACAAATACCTTGTCTATTTGATTACTTGAAATAAAATTTTCTTCTATTCCCACAACCCAAGTGTCACTTTCTACATTTTTCACCAACTATATGCTTGCTCTAGCTATAACAGCTATTTCACAACAAATTAGCCTTTTCTACAATAAGACATAAGTCCTGAATACTTTACATTACCTTATCTACACTCGAAACTAGAGTTGTGGCACATGGGAGAATAAGCATTAATTTTAACACCAACAGTTTCTATGGCAATTTGCAGAAAGTCCCATGTTGCTTAGACTCGGGATCCATGTGCGTGTCCAACATGCATTCCCATGTCCAACTTAGCTCTTTTTTTTTCAAATATTCTTTTGTTTTTCCATGTAATTGGAGTGTCCAAATGTTCATCCCCATGTCCTAGCTTCCAATGCTGGACATGAGTAAACAAGGTATAAAAGCAAACACAGACAGAAGCTCATTGCCAAATTCTGCATATTGTGGAAGGCTTAGTCACAGCACTTGGAAAAGCTTCCAAATGTTCTTGCTCAGATATGAATGAACAGTTCGATTACAACATTTTAAATATATCTCTTCTTTTCAAGAAGATGCAATAAAGATTAATCAATTAAACAAAAGGATAATTGGTTTATATGCTTGGCACTATCAATGTCTTGAAACTAATAGAGAGTACATTCTCAACAGTTATTTCTCCATGATTCAGGCGTCTTAGTACATTTTACCCCAGCTTATATGTTTCAGAACTTTGAAAATCATTCTCCCGCAAAGCCACGTCCAAACCCTCAATCAAATTCCTATTTTCTTCCATAAGTTAATCTAACACGGCCAGGTTTCTCCATAACTCCCTAAAATTAGAAAAAGAAAAAAAGAAGAAAGAAAACAAGAAAGTAGTTCTACCATTCAATCAAAAAAGAAAAAGAAAGAAGAACAAGAACAATTTAAAACACTTAAGCCGAAACCCATCAATAATCTCTATAATTAAACCAATTCAGAAGCACTAAATCACACATAAGCGATTCGATCAATCGGAAGAAACAAAACCTCAATTTACTTAAATACTAATCCAAGCAAAATATCCAAAAACCAAGAAGAATGTAAGGAGAAAGTGGGGTTTTGACAAACCGGATAGAAGGATGAGGTATTGATAGTAAGGAGAGAGATCTCGTCGACTTTAGGTCTAAAAACAGAGATCTGAGAATTTTGGCCAGTTAGAGCAAGTCTGCGGTCGCAGGGAGACAACTGGTGGCTACTGTTGAAGAAGAAAGATGTCCTTGATGAAAAAGCGATAGCAAAAGTGAAGCCATCAGATACTTGTACAGTGGTGTCTAAACAGGGTGAAAAGACCTTGTTCGTGTCTTCTGATTTTACTAGGAATGGAGCTGGTGCTATTGCTACAAGGAATACAAGGAGAGCTTTTAGTGCTGTTAAAGTTGCCATTGCTTCCCTGGTGGCGGTGGCGGTGGCGGTTTTTATTGATGTTTTTGACTTCCCAGTAAAGAGAGAGGGAGAGGGAGAGGGAGAGGGAGAGAAGGGAGACGGAGCTTAGATTCGAAGACGAGCAGAAAGGAAGGAATCACTGTGGTGGGGAGGAGGATCGGATTGAATGGGCTTTCCAAATATGGGCTTACTCATAGGCCAAAATTTAAGGTATTGGGCTATGTATATGGTGCTGTGCTCTAGCTCGACCTCCGTATCATATTGTTGCAGTTCTTGATTTGTGTTTTCTTCTTTTATTTTCTAGTTTCTTATAATACGTTCGCATAATTTTTACCAATCGCACTAAATTTTATCATTTCTTTAATGTCTCCATTCGTTTTGTATTAATATTTTT